>Ga0194128_10000465_pt1 | contig 74014 bp, 61 predicted proteins | sample TA2KigCa65mmetaG_FD_148650 | JGI IMG/M metagenome (GOLD analysis project Ga0194128, IMG submission 148650) | Freshwater microbial communities from Lake Tanganyika, Tanzania - TA2015037 Kigoma Deep Cast 65m | ecosystem: Environmental > Aquatic > Freshwater > Lake | place: Tanzania: Lake...
TGCGGAACGTGTCCTTCGACTTGTTCCAGTCGTCGAGCGAGTGGATGTCCGCGAGGCTCCGCTCCTCGAGCGCCCGCGTTTCCGCGCGGAAATGCTCCGCGAACATCCGGTCGCCCGCGGTGGCGTTGGTCGGCAGCCGCCCGTAAGGATTGCGATACGCGGCGGCTTGCGACGGGGTCGTGGGGGCGAATGCGCCCGTCGCGAGGGTGAGAACCAGCGCCGCGCGAATTGGAGCCTTCATGGTCGCGGCGAAAGTGGATTCCCCCGGAGAGAACGGCAAGCTTGTTCTCGGCGCCTTTTCACCGCTTCATCGCTCGACGATGCGGCAGTAGCGGCGGAGGAACTGCGGTGCGTTCGAGTCGCCGAGCTGCAACCGGCCGTTCACAAGCGACAGCGCGTTCCTCAATGCGACCCAATCCACGAGGTTCGATGAACTCTGCGCATCGAACCGCGCGAGGTCGCCCGTGCGGAGGATGGACGAGTGGAACGCCCGCACGAAGCCGCCGCGCCCGTTGGTGGACGCCTGCCGCAGGTCGGCCGTGGACTGGAGCGGGTAGTAGAATCCGCGGAGCGTGTCGCAGCGCAGTTCCCATTGCGCGGACGACAGCGGCCGCGAGGTGGCGCACGGCCGTGATCGGGCGCCACGCGTCGTGAAACCGCTTGAGCGACCCCGGCCGCTTCATTCGCCCGGGGACGAGCACACGCACATGCCGGTCAAAAGGCGTGTTATTCCCGATCGGACGGGCTTCGGAGGTGCAGGTATTCCGGTCAAGGTTGCACTCCTTCGCTTGATTCACGGGCCTTCGCGCGCATACTCCGGCGCGTTCCCATGAACCACATCCTCGCACTCGACCAGGGCACGACCAGTTCGCGCGCCATCCTCTTCGACCACGCCGGCAACGTCACCGCCGTCGCGCAGCAGGAGTTCCCGCAAATCTTCCCCAAGCCCGGCTGGGTCGAGCACAACCCCGACGACATCTGGTCCTCGCAGGCGGGGGTCGCCGCCGGGGTGCTCGCCAAGGCCGGCATCGCCGCGCGCGACGTCGCCGCCATCGGCATCACCAACCAGCGCGAGACCGCCGTCGTCTGGGACCGCGCCACGGGCCGGCCCATCCACAACGCCATCGTCTGGCAGGACCGCCGCACGGCCGCCGCGTGCGACACGCTCCGCGCCCGCGGCCTCGCCAAACTCATCCAGCGCAAGACCGGCCTCGTCGTGGACGCCTACTTCTCCGCGACGAAGCTCGCGTGGATTCTCAAACACGTCCCCGGCGCAAAGGCGCGGGCGAAGCGCGGCGAACTCGCCTTCGGCACCGTGGACTCGTGGCTCGTGTGGAACCTCACCGGCGGCAAGGTTCACGTCACCGACCCGAGCAACGCCTCGCGCACCATGCTCTTCAACATCCACACCGGCGACTGGGACGACGAACTGCTCGCGCTCTTCGGCGTGCCGCGCGCGGTGCTGCCGGAGGTGCGGGATTCGAGCGGAAAGTATGGCGATGCGACGGTCTTTTCCGACCCCGTGCCCATCGCGGGCATCGCGGGCGACCAGCAGGCCGCGCTCTTCGGCCAGGTCTGCTCGCGGCCCGGCATGGTCAAGAACACCTACGGCACCGGCTGCTTCATGCTGATGAACACCGGCACCAAGCCCATCGCCTCGCGCAACAAACTCCTCACCACCGTCGCGTGGCGCATCGGTGGCCGCACCGAGTATGCGCTCGAAGGCAGCATCTTCATCGCGGGCGCCGCGGTGCAATGGCTCCGCGACGGCCTCGGCATCATCAAGACTTCGCGCGACGTCGAGGCGCTCGCCGCCAGCGTGCCGGACACCGGCGGCGCTTCCTTCGTGCCCGCGCTCGCGGGACTCGGCGCGCCGCATTGGGACCCGTATGCGCGCGGCCTCATCGCCGGACTCACGCGCGGCACGACAGCCGCGCACCTCGCGCGCGCCACGCTCGAAGGCATCGCGTATCAAGTCGCCGACGTGCTCCACGCGATGGAAGCCGACGCAAAGATCAAATTGAAGGAGTTGCGGGTGGACGGCGGCGCGTGCGCGAACAACCTGCTCATGCAATTCCAGGCCGACCTGCTCGGCGTGCCCGTCGTGCGCCCCAGGGTCGCCGAGACCACGGCGCTCGGCGCGGCGTATCTCGCGGGGCTCGCCGTCGGCTTCTGGAAAGACCACAAGGAAATCGCGACGCAATGGCAGGCCGACAAGCGCTTCGCGCCCACAATGAAGAAGTCGCAGCGCCGCCGCCTCACCGCCGGCTGGCAGAAGGCCCTCAAGCGCGCGAAGGGATGGGAGCAGTAGGCGCTTCGTTCACCGCCACCACCAGGTGAGCAGCGGCGCCCACAGGAGGCTCGGCAGGTAGTTGGCCAGCTCCACGCGCTTCACCTCCAGCACGACGAGCGAGATGGTGAACACGATGAGCCCGCCCGTGGCGTTGACCGCGTCGAGCAGGTCCTGATGCCTGAGATACGGCTCCAGCGCCGTCGCCAGCAGCGTGATCGAGCCCTGATACGCGACGACGGGAATCACCGACAGGATCGGTCCCCAGCCCATCGCCGCCACGAAGCCCATCGTCGCCAGTCCGTCCATCACGGTCTTGATGAGCAGGATGCGCATCGTGTGCGGCGTGCTCAGCGCGTCCTCCATCGGCCCGAGGATGGCCATCGGCCCGAGGCAGAAGACGAGCGTGCACGTGACGAAGCCCTCGCTGAATTGTTTGTTCGCCGGGTCGGCCTTCGCGAAACGTTCGCGCGCGTATCGGCCGAGCGCGTTCATGCCGCGCTGGAGCCGCAGCAGCCTGCCCGTGGCGTTGCCGAGCACGAGGGCGAGCATCACGATGCCCATCTGCTTCGCGACCTGGCCAAAGGGCCCGTTGACCCCCTTCCACGTGAGGCTCAGTCCGGCGTAGATGATGAAGAGGGCGAGCAGCGCCCTGATGCGCAGTTGCCACGACTCGGGAATCTGCCGCGCGAAGGTGAGGCCGAGCACGCCGCCGAGGAGAATCCCGGCCGCGTTGATGGCGGTGCCCAGCCCGGTCATGCGCGAACTCAACCACGGGGGCCATCGAAGTTCAAAGCGGAAGTCCCCGCCGGTCCGTTCCGGCGCGCGAGTAGTGGCTCAATGGGGTGTGGCGTTGGCGCTGTGCGCCGCCAAGCCGGCTCACAGAGCCGGCTCTACACCTCAAAAAGAACCACCCCCTGCGCCCGAGCCGGCTTGCCACGTTCGCCGGGCCCGACATACTCGCGCCGCCCGTTCGAAACCACACCATGAGCCAGCTCAACTTCGCCATCATCGGCACCGGCGGCATCTCGCTGCAAAATCACCTGCCCGGACTCGCCCTGTGCAGGGACGTCCGCGTCACCGCGCTGTGCGATGCGAACCCCGCCGCGCTCGAGGCCGCGCGCCAGCAGACGGGCGCGGCCATCACGTCCACGAAGTGGGAGGACATCGTCGCGCGCGACGACGTGCACGCGGTCATCATCGCCACGCCGAACGTGTTCCATCCGCCCATCGCCCTCGCGGCGGCGCGGAGCGGCAAGCACGTCTTGAGCGAGAAGCCGCTCGCCTTGAACGCCGCCGACGCGCAGGCGATGGCCGACGAGGCCGACCGCGCGAACGTGCGCCACATGACCGCGTTCACCTATCGCTTCGTGCCCGCGATGCGCTACCTGCATCACCTCATCAAGCGCGGCGACGCCGGCCGCATCTATCACTACCGCTCGTGCCGGTTGCAGGATTGGGGCACGCGCAGCGTCGGCTGGCGCATGCAGAAGAAGATGGCCGGCACCGGCGAAATCGGCGACATGCTCAGCCACCGCATTGACTTCGCGCGGCATCTCGTCAGCGAGTTCAAACGGCTCGTGGCGGGCCTCGTGAACCACACACCCATCCGCGACGGCCAGCCCAACGACACCGACGACTGGGTCGGCCTGCTCGCGGAGTTCGCGTGCGGCGCGACCGGCGTGATGGAAAGCAGCAAGCTCGCGAGCGGCGTCAACGAAAGCTGGCGCAGTCCCGACCGCGTCGAGATCAATGGGAGCGAGGCAAGCTTCAGCTTCACGACGGGCTGCTGGAACGAACTGCAGTCCGGCAAGCGCGGCGGGCCCGGCATGAAGGCCCTGCCCATCCCGCGCGAGTTCCACGTGCTGCCCGGCTCGCCGCGCGACCCGTCCGTGGGCGACCCGCTCGTGTCGTTCCGCTACGACCAGGCCGTCGAGTTCGTGAACGCCATCCGCGAGCAGCGGCCCTGCTGCATCACCCTGCACGATGGCGCGCGCGCGCAGAGAGTGATCGACGCCGCCGTGAAGTCCGCCGAGTCGCGCGCGTGGGTGGATTTGTCCGCGGCGGATTGACCGGAAAACAACCACCACGTTCGCACCATGAACCGCGCCCCCTTCGCGCGCCGGGGCCTCGCAGTCCTGACTGCGGTTCTTGCGGTCGCCACATCAACCGCCTGCACGACGGTGCAGCGCGGTCCCTCAGGCGCGGGCGTGCTGCGCGCGGATGTCGCGCCCGCGTCAACTGCCGCGCCCCATGCCCCGGCCGCGCGGAAGTTTCAGAAGTGGAATCCCGCGTGGTGGCTGGCGAACGCCGATGACCCCGTGCCGCCCGACTGGTATCGGCCTGGCGCCGCCAACCGGCGCTTCCTCTGGCACCTGCGGAATCCGCTCCACAACTTCACCTTTTACGTCATCGGCATCGCGGACCGGGAGTGTCCGCGGACGGGCTTGCATCCGGATGACGTGATGGCGCCGCGCGGCGGATGGAACTTCTCGATGAGCTGGTGTTGCGGCTGGATTCCGCTGCCGTTCGCGTCCTACAACGGGAAGCACTGCCAGACCTATCTCGGCTGGCGGCCGCGTGGGAACTTCGGCGCGAAGTTCAACATCGGACCGCGCCCCGAGATTCCGCCGGCCCCTCCCGAACCTCCCAAGCCCCCGGGCTAAAACAGCAAGGATACGGCAACGCCCCGGGCCAAATGCGGTTGTTGCGCCGTCCATCCACGGTGTTACTGTCCGGCCGCACCATGAACGCACCGTGCCTCGCCGCTTGTGCCGGGTTGTTTCTCGCGAACGTCGCGCTGCAAGCCGCCGCGCCCGCCAAGCCGTCCCGATACGCCGATCTCATCCTCGCCGACAAGCCCGCGGCCTATTGGCGGCTCAATGACGACGTGAACGGCACGGTGAAGAACATCGCGCCCGGCGCGAACGCGTCCGCGCTCGACGGCCGGGTCGAGGGCAAGGTCGCGTTGCGCCAGTCCGCGCAGTCGAGCGAGCAATTCCCCGAGTTCGAGCCGGACAGCACCGCGGCGGGCTTCAGCGGCAAGGGCGAGTTCATCCGCGTGAAGGACCCCGGCGCGAACAGCCCGCTCGACTTCAAGAACGGCGACTCCATCACGCTCGAAGCGTGGGTGCTGCTGAACAGCATCAAGGACGGCCAGCAGGTTTATGTCATCGGCAAGGGCCGAACAGGCAACAAGGGCTTCGCCGCCGACAACCAGAACTGGGCGTTGCGACTCCGCGGGCAGGACGACGCGGCCGCGGTGAGTTTCCTCTTCCGCGACGCCGAGGCCGCAGGCGCGAAGCTGTCGAAGGAGGAATCCGAGAAGCACTGGCATCGCTGGACATCGAACGACGGCTTCATCCCCGGCTCGGGCTGGCATCACGTCGCGGTCACCTACTCGTTTGGCAAGAGCGCGAGCATCAAGGGCTACATCGACGGCGCCGAAGTCAAGGGCACATGGGACATGGGCGGCAAGTCCGACGCGCCGCCCGTCGTGGACGACGACGAAGTGTGGATCGGCTCCTCGATGGGCGGATCCGCGGGCAGCACATTCAACGGGCTCATCAACGAAGTCGCCGTGCATCGCCGCGCGCTTCCCGCGCCGGGCTTCACGGCGCGCTTCAACCACGTCCCGCCCCCGCCGAGGCTCGCCGACACCTCGAAGCTCCCGAAGGACCGTGTGCACGTCGAGCTCATCGAGGGCATCTCCGCCTCGCCAAACTGGAACTTCACCGCGGGCGCGCCGGCCGAGACGTGGACCGAGTCCGCGTTCGCATTCGCCGGCGTGCCGCAGAAGTATTCGCCGCGCGGCGTGCGCGTGGACCGGTCGAATCCGTTCCTGCTGCGCGCGACCGCCAAGGTCACGCTGCCCGCGGGCGAACACCGGCTGCTGCTGCGCTCCCTGCAAAGCGCACGGCTCTTCATGGACGGCAAGCTGCTCGGCACCACGAAGTTCATCGTGCCAAACGGCAGCGGACACGGGCAGGTCGCGGATGCGCCAGGCGACGATTACCCGGCCGGGCTGCGCTACGCCCGCACGGGGCATCACGAGCACTGGATCACGGCGCAGTCGAAGGGCGGCGAGCATCTCTTCGTGCTCGAGGGCATCATCGGCGGCAAGAGCCTCAAGCCCGAGGTCGGCGAACTGACGGTCAGCATCGCGCGCAAGGACGAACTCTTCCACCTCCTCGCCCCGAGGGAAAGAACCCCGCACACCGACGAGGCGTGGACCTCGTTTGCCGACTCGCAACATGCCCGCTTCGCCGCAACCGACGCGAAGCGCCGCCACGAGATCGCCGACGAAGAGAACAAGTATTGGGCACGGCGCCACGAACTCGCGCGAAAGACCATGGCCGCAAAGCCCGCGCCCGCCGTCCCGCGCGTCGCCGCGCCGACGCCCGTGTTCAACGACATCGACCGGTTCATCGGCGCGCGGCTTGAAGCTGCGAAAGTCGCGCCCGCGCCCCTCGTGGACGACCTCGCGTTCCTCCGCCGGCTTGCGCTCGACACCGTCGGCATTCCGCCCACGCCCGCGCAGATCGAGACGTTCTTGAAGGACACCGGCACGACGCAGCAGCGGCGCGCACGTGCGATCGACCACTTCCTCGCGCAGCCCGGCTGGGCCGACCACTGGGTCGGCTACTGGCAGGACGTGCTCGCCGAGAACCCCGCCATCCTCAAGCCCACGCTCAACAACACCGGCCCGTTCCGCTGGTGGATTCACGAGTCATTCAGCGACAACAAGCCGATGGACCGTTTCGCCACCGAGCTCATCGCGATGGAGGGCAGCGTTTACGGCGGCGGCCCCGCGGGCTTCGGACTCGCCACGCAAAACGACGTGCCGATGGCCGACCGCGCGCAGATCATCTCGTCGGCGTTCCTCGCGATGAACCTCGCGTGCGCCCGCTGCCACGACGCGCCGTATCACGAGTTCAAGCAGAAGGATTTGTTCAGCCTCGCCGCGATGCTGAAGCAAGGCCCGCAGGAAGTGCCCGCGAGCAGCTCGATCCCGGCGAACGCCAACATCAAGATCGGCCGCCGCGTGAACGTGACGCTCAAGCCCGGCGAGAAAGTGGACCCGGCTCTTCCCTTCGCCGACCTCGCGCACGGCACGGCCGCCGCGGCCCTTGCCCGCGACGTGAAGAATCCACGCGAGCAGCTCGCCGCATGGATCACCGCGCCGGAGAACGACCGCTTCGCGCAAGTCCTCGTGAACCGCGTGTGGAAGCGCTACCTCGGCAGCGGCCTCGTGGACCGCGTGGACGATTGGGAAGACGAGAAGCCCTCGCACCCGGAATTGCTCGCGTGGCTCGCGCACGAACTGGTCGCGCACGATTACGACCTCAAGCACATCGCCCGGCTCATCTTCAACTCCCACGCGTATCAGCGCGCCGCCGGCGCTCACACACCCGCGAGCGACGAGCCCAAGCACCGGCTGTTCGCCTCCCCCGCGCGACGCCGGCTTCTGGCCGAGCAGATCGTGGACTCGATGTTCGCCGTCACCGGCAAGCGGCTTGAATCCGAGCTGCTCACGCTCGACAACGACGGCCGCCGTCCCGCGAAGGACTTCCTCAGCCTCGGCGTGCCACGCCGCGCGTGGGAGTTCACCGGCCTCTCGAACGACCGCGACCGCCCCGCGCTGTCGCTTCCGAAAACGCAGGCCATCGTGGACGTGCTGGCGATGTTCGGCTGGCGCGAGACGCGGCAGAACCCGCTCTCCTCGCGCGACCACTCGGCGAACGTCCTGCAGCCCGCCGTGCTCGCCAACGGCGACATGGGCAACGGCCGCATCACCCGCCTCTCGGACGACTGCGACCTTGTGGACATGCTCGTGCAACACCAGCCGCTGCCGACGCTCGTCGAAACCGTGTTCCTCCGCGTGCTGTCGCGCCCGCCGACGGCCGGCGAACGCGAGACATTCGTGAACTACCTCGCCGCCGGCTTCCAGGAACGCGTCCAGCCCGCGCCGCCGCGCAAGCTGCGCAAGGACTACGACCCGACGCTGCTCCTGAGCTGGTCGAACCATCTCAACGCGAAATCCACCGAGATCAAATACAAGGTCGAGGACAAGGCGCGGCTCGGCGACGAGCCCACGACGCGCCTCGCGAAAGACTGGCGCGAGCGCATGGAAGACGTGCTCTGGGCGATGGTGAACGCGCCGGAGTTTGTGTTTGTGCCCTGAAGGATGATGACAAACCTGCTGCGATCGAACGGGTGACTGCGATGCCCACGGGCACGCCGCGGCACGACCTCGCCCGCGAGATTGCGGCAGCGGACAACTGGGTGTTTGGCGACACGAGCCGGCCGGAGATCCACCGGCTCGCTCGCGAGCGGGCGCGGACGTTTGTCGGGCGGTTCCCGCCGCCCTTCAGTCACGCGAAGCGCGGATGACGGACAAGAACTTGAGCAAGAGCCATGAACGCGAAACTTGAAACGACTCCATTGACCCGCCGCGGATTCCTCGCGCGAGCCGGCGCGGGCGCGTCGGCGCTTGGCCTCGGCGGGATTCCCGCGTTCGGCGACGGCGAGAAGAAAACTTACCCGCAGGGCAAGGCCGAGCATTGCATCTTCATCTGGCTCGGCGGCGGCGCGGCGCACATGGACACGTGGGACCCCAAGCGCCCCGGCGACCCGGCCAAGCGCGTCGCCGGCTCGGCGTATCCCGCGATGGACACGGCCATCCCCGGCGTGCAGGTCTGCGAGCACCTCAAGGGCTGCGCGAAGATTCTCGACCGCTTCGCCCTGCTGCGCACGGTGAACCACGACTTGATTGACGAGCACGCGGCCGCGACGAACTTCGTCCACACCGGCCGCAAGCCCACCGGCACCATCACGTATCCGAGCATCGGCTCGATCGTCGCGCACCAGCGCGGCGCGCTTGCCGACGGCATCCCGCCCTATGTCGTGATCGGCTACCCGATGATCATGCGCGGGCCGGGCTTCCTCGGCGCGAAGCACAGCTACATCTATCTCACCGACACGGAGAAAGGCCCCGCCGGGTTGACGCGCCCGCCTTACATCAACTCCGCGCGGGCCCACGACCGCGAGGAACTGCTGGCGAAGCTCCGCAGGGGTTTCGCCGAGCGCAACGCCGGCGACAAGGCCATCGCCGACTACAACGAGGCCGCGGGCGCGGCGGCGGCGCTCGGCAATGGCGAGTTCATGACCTCCTTCGAGCTCGACAAGGAGCCTGCGTCGCTGCGCGCGTCTTTCGGCGGCGAGTTCGGGCAGCGTTGCCTGCTCGCACGGCGGCTCATCCAGCGCGGCGCGCGGTTCATCGAGGTGTCGTTCAACCTCAACTTCATCAATGGCACCGGCTGGGACACGCACAACGACGGCCAGCTCAACCAGCACATCCTCATCCAGCAACTCGACCAGGCGCTCGCCGCGCTCGTGCTCGACCTCGAGCGCACGAAGCTCCTCGACAAGACGCTTGTCGTGGTCGCGACGGAGTTCGGCCGGCCGATCGAGTTCGATGCGGGCGGCGGGCGCGGGCACCAGGGCAAGGCGTTCAGCATCGTGCTCGCGGGCGGCGGACTGCGCACCGGACAGGCGGTCGGCGAAACAGATGAGATGGCGAAGGTGCCCGTGAAGCAGCCGCTCTCCGTCCCCGACGTGCACGCGACCATCGCCTGCGCGCTCGGCATCAACCCGGCGAAGAACCTTTACGACGGCTCGCGCCCCGTGCCCATCACCGACCGCGGCGAACCGGCGCGGCAGTTGTTCGGCTAGCCGCCAACCGAGGGCTGACAAGCGCCGGAGTTTCTCATAGTCTGCCCCGTCCGATTCCTGTGATGAAGAGCTTGATTTCCGCTTCGTTCCTGTGCGGCGCGACGATTGTCTCTGCGGCGGCCGCGCCTGCGCCGGCTGGCGCGGCCTTTTTCGAGTCCAAGGTCAGGCCGCTGCTCGTCGAGCACTGCTTCAAGTGCCACTCGCACGACGCGGAAAAGATCAAGGGCGGCCTCGTGCTCGACTCTCGCGCGGGCGTGTTGCAGGGCGGCGACACCGGGCCCGCCATCGTCCCCGGACAGCCCGGGCAGAGCCTGCTTATCAAGGCCGTGTCCGGCGCGGACAAGGACCTGCAGATGCCGCCGAAGACGAAGCTCGCGTCCGCCGAGGTCGAGACGCTCCGCCAGTGGGTGAAGATGGGCGCGCCGTGGTCCGGCACGGGCTCGCAGACGTCCACGCCGAAGCGCGCCGCCGGCAAGATTACCGACGAGGACCGGCAGTGGTGGGCGTTCCAGCCTGTGAAGCCGGTGGCGGTTCCGGCAATCCGCAATCCGCAATCCGCAATCCGCAACGACATCGACCGGTTCATCCTCGCCAAGCTCGCCGACGCCGGGTTGCAGCCGTCGCCCGAGGCGGACCGCGTCACGCTTGCGCGCCGCGTTTACTTCGACCTCGTCGGGCTGCCGCCAAAGCCGACGGAGATTGACGAGTTTGTGAACGACAGGTCCGCCGACGCCTACGAGAAGCTCGTGGACCGCCTGCTTGCCAGTCCGCGCCACGGTGAGAAGTGGGCGCGGCACTGGCTCGACCTCGTGCGCTTCGCGGAGAGCGACGGCTACAAGGCGGACGACTTCCGCCCGCACGCGTGGCGCTTCCGCGACTACGTGGTGAAGGCCTTCAACGACGACAAGCCTTACCATCGCTTCGTGCAGGAGCAGCTCGCCGCGGATGAACTCTTCGCCGACAACCCGGACGCGCTCGCGGGCACGGCTTACTTCCGCGCGGGCATCTACGAATACAACAACCGCGACGTGCGCGGGCAGTGGCAGCGCATCCTCGAGGACATCACGGACACGACGGCCGACGCCTTCCTCGGCATGGGCCTGCAGTGCGCGCGCTGCCACGACCACAAGTTCGACCCGATTCTTCAGAAGGATTACTACCGCTTCCAGGCGTTCTTCGCGCCGCTGCTGCCGCGCGACGATCTCACGCTCGCCACGCCCGCGGAGCGCGCCGGGCACGCCGTGAAGCTCAAGCAATGGAACGAGGCCACCGCCGACATCCACACCGAGATCACGAAGCTGCTCGCGTCCGTGAAGCGCAACACGGAGAAGAGCGCGATCGAGAAGTTCATCGAGGACATCCGCGTGATGATGAACAAACCGCCCGGCGAGCGGACGCCTTACGAGCATCAGATCGCCGAACTCGCCTACCGGCAGGTCATCTACGACATCGAGCGCCTCGACACCAAGCTCAAGGGCGAGGCGAAGGACCGCGTGCTCGCGCTGCGCAAGAAGCTGACCGAGTTTGACGCGCTCAAGCCCGCGCCGCTGCCGACGCTCATCGCCGCGACCGACGTCGGGCCCGTCGCGCCGGCCGTGTTCATCCCGAAAAAGGAATCGCTCGGCGCAATCCCCGCGGGCTTCCCGACCGTGCTCGATGAAAAGCCCGCAACGGTGAAGCCGTTCGCGACGTCGACCGGTCGGCGCGCCGCGCTCGCGCAATGGCTCACGCAGCCGTCGAACCCGCTGACCGCGCGCGTCATGGTGAACCGGCTGTGGCAATGGCATTTCGGCCGCGGCCTCGCTGCGAATGCAAGCGACTTCGGCAAGCTCGGCGAGAAACCGTCGCATCCGGAACTGCTCGACTGGCTCGCGGAGCGCTTCGTCGCCGAGGGCTGGAGCTTGAAGAAGTTGCACCGGCTCATCGTGACCAGCGCGACGTATCGGCAGCGCAGTCAGACGGGCGCGGGGGAGGGCGGGAGAAAAGGAGAGAGGGAGATCGCCGCCCCTGCCCCCTCTCACCCCCTCACCCTTTCCACAGCTCACCTGAAGGACCCCGAAAACAGGCTGCTCTGGCGCTTCCCCTCGCGCCGCCTCGAGGCCGAGCAGATTCGCGACGCGATTCTCTCCGTCACGGGCGAGCTCAAGCTCGAGCCCGTGGGCGGCCCGAGCACCGACGCCCTCACGCCGCGGCGCACGATCTACAGCAAGATTCTCCGCAACGCGCGCGACCCCATCCTCGACGTGTTCGACCTCGCCGAGTCGTTCAACAGCGTCGCGCAGCGCAACACCACGACCACGCCCACGCAGGCGCTGCTGCTCTTCAACAGCCAGATGATGCTGCGCCACGCGAGGGCGTTCGCGTCGCGGCTCGATCAGGAATTCCCCAGCAGCGATGACGAAATGATCGGCGCCGCGTATCGCCTCGCCTTCGGACGCGAGCCCCGCGCCGCGGAAAAGGCGGCCGCGCTCAAGTTCGTCGGTGAACAAATGAAGCGCATCGGCGCCGCCGAGGCCGCCGCGAGCGCGAAGCCGTTCGCCGCCGAGAAGATGCCGTATCGCGACGGCGTCGCCGCGGTGGTCACGCCCGAGATAGGCTCCGAGACGCTCCTTGTGCCCGACAGTCCCACGCTGCCGAAGGCCGACTTCACCATCGAGGCGGCGATCCTGGTCCGCACCGTGGACAAGGGAGGCACGGTCCGCACGATCGCCGCGAAGTGGGCGGGCGACAACAAGAAACCCGGCTGGGGATTCGCCGTGACCGGGGATGGCTCGCGTCGAAAGCCGCGCACGCTTGTCATGCAGTTCATCGGCACGAAACTCGACGGCTCGTTCGGCGAGGACGCGATCTTCTCCGATCAGACGCTCGAACTCGGCCGGCCGTATTTCGTCGCAGCGTCGGTGAGGCTCGCGACAAACAAGGAACCCGGCGAGGTGACGTTCTACGTGAAGGACCTCGCGAATGACGACGAGCCCATCTCGATCGTCAACGTGCCGCATTCGATCACCGGCGGCTTCGCGAACACACTCAGCCTGCAAATCGGCGGGCGCGCCGCAAGATCCGGCGGTTTTGACGGCATGATCGACGACGTGCGCCTCTCGACCGGCGCGCTCAAGCAAGACGAACTCCTTCTTTCGCACGACGCCGCCACGGACAAGACCGCGGGCTTCTGGCAATTCGAGTCGCGCCCGAACGCGTTCAAGGATTCGAGCGCGAGCGGCAACGACATCCGCCCGCCCGCCGCCGCCGCCAAGGCCGCCGCCAACGCCCGCACCGCAGCGCTCGCCGACTTCTGCCACGCCCTGCTGAACGCGAATGAGTTTGTTTACGTCGATTGACCGCATGACCAAGTCCGGCTGCAACCAGGTGGAGTGGGCTGCGTCGCGCCGCGACTTCCTCGCGAAGGCGGGCGCGGGCTTCGGCAGTCTCGCGCTCACATCGCTGCTCGCGCGCGATGCCGCCGCGGCCGAGGCATCGAGGGGCGACCTCGTGAATCCGCTTGCATCGAAGCCCCCGCACTTCGCGCCCCGCGCCAGGAGCGTCGTCTTCCTCTTCATGGAGGGCGGGCCGTCGCATCTTGACACGTTCGATCCGAAGCCCGCGCTCAAGCGCCACGCGGGCAAGCCGCTGCCGCCGAGCTTCACGAAGGGCCTCATCACCGCGATGGGCGAATACGACTCGCCGGTCTTCCCCGACAAGCGCGAGTGGAAGCAATATGGCCAGAGCGGCCTGTGGGTGTCCGACTGGTGCAGGCACGCAGGCGAAAACGCGGACGAGATGTGCATCCTGCGTTCCTGCTGGGCGAACGGGATCGTTCACTCCAACGGCGTCTGCCAGATGAACACCGGCAGCATCCTCGCCGGCCGGCCGTCGCTCGGCGCGTGGGTCAGCTACGGGCTTGGCACGGTGAACCAGAACCTGCCCGCGTTCGTGGTGATGCAGGACAACAACGGCACCGTGGTCAATGGCCCGCGCAACTGGGGCGCGGGCTTCATGCCCGCCGTGTATCAGGGCACGCGCATCCTGCCGGGCTCCGAGCCCATCGCAAACCTCAACACCCCGGAGGGCGTCAGCGACGAGCGGCAGCTCGGCAAGCTCGATTTCCTCAACTCGCTCAACCGCGGGCACGCCTCGGCGCGCGCATCACAGACCGAACTCGACGCGCGCATCGCCGCCTACGAGCTGGCCTTCCGCATGCAAGCCGAGGCTCCCGATGCGGTGGACCTCTCGAAGGAAACTGACGCGACCAGGCGCCTCTACGGAATGGAAGACAAGGACAGCGCGACGTTCGGCCGCATGTGCCTGCTCGCCCGGCGGCTCGTCGAGCGCGGCGTGCGCTTCGTGCAGCTTTACAGCGGCGCGGGCAGCAAGTGGGACGCCCACTCCGACATCGAGAAGAACCATGGCGAACGCTTCCGCGAGACGGACAGGGCCGTTGCCGGATTGTTGAAGGACCTAAAGTCGCGCGGGTTGCTTGACACGACGCTGGTGGTGTGGGGCGGCGAGTTCGGCCGCACGCCAATGAGCGAGAAGGGCAACGGGCGTGACCACAACCCGACCGGCTTCACGATGTGGATGGCCGGCGGCGGCGTGAAAGGCGGGCAGGTCATCGGCGCGACGGACGAGTTCGGGCTGCACGCCGTCGAGGACCGCCTGCACGTGCACGACCTGCACGCGACCATCCTCTGGCTGATGGGGCTGAAGAACCTCGGCCTCACCTACAACTACAAGGGCCGCCCGGAGAACCCGACGATCAACGAGGGCGAGCCTTGCGTGAAAGTCGCAGGGCATGCTGCCTGATCGGCCCACCGCGCGGGGGCACTCACTTGCAGGCGGCTTCGGCTGCCCGAGCGCCTGACTTCGCCGGCTGGCTCGCGAGGCGGGCTTTGGGCTGCTTGAGCAGGCGCTTGGATTCTTCGAGGAGGAACTTCGTGTCCATGAACGGCTGGTAGCTGATGTCCTGCCAGCGCACGAGTCCGTCCGCGTCCACGAGGTAGCTGCCATGCAACGGCTGGTTCTCGAAATCGTCAAACGCGCGCCACGCCTTGAAGGTCTTGAGCGACTTGTCGCTGACGATCGGGAATGGGAATCCGCCGGCCGGCTTCGCTTTTTCGTGCGTCGCGCGAAGCCCGTCCACGCTGTCGGTGCTGATGGCAAGCAGCGAGATGCCGGCATTCGAAAACTCCTGGGCGAGCGGCGCGAAGGCGTTGAGCTGCTCGATGCAGTGCGCGCAGCCCGCGCCGAGGTAGAAGATGACAATGACGGGTTTGCCACGATAGGACTTGAGCGAAACCTGGCGGCCGTCGCCGCTTGCGAGTGTGAAGTCGGTCGAGGTCCACGGATGCCAGCGGAACGGGCCGAGCTTCGCGAGGTCGGGCCGCGCGCCCGTGTCGTCCTTCTTCGCGACCGCCGGGCGCCAACTGGCGGAGAACTTGAGGTCCTTCGCGACGGGCGCGATGCGCTGCATCACCGGGACATCGAGGTCGGCATGCGGGGCGATGTCGCGGAGCCGGTAGAAGTGTTCGTAGGCGTCCTTCCATCTGCCCGCGCGGTAGAGCAGGTCCACGTAGTTGGCGAGCACCTGCACCTGATTGGTCCCGGCTTGCACGGACTCACGCGCGAGCCGCAACGCGGCGTCGACGTTGCCCATCGCGAACTCATACTGCGCCTGACGGTCCTTCGAGAGGTCCTTGCACTTCGCAAACTGCTCTTTCGCGGCTGCAAAGTTCGTCGTCTTGATGGCTTGGACGAGCCGCAACTCGGCGAGCGCGTTCTCGATGGCGAGCCGGTTGGGCGCGGGCGGGGTGTTGGTTCTTGCGGAGGGCGTTTGGTTCGTGGAGGGCGCGTTCGTCGTCGAGGTCACGGCGGTCGCGGCGGCTGCGACGGCGCGAACGGTGTCCTCAACCTTCGGCGCTGCCTTGGCCGCCGCTGCCGGCGCGGGCGCGGGTGTGACTACGGGCGGCGTGTTGGTCGTGGTGGCGGGTTCGCGCTTCATCATCGCTTCGAGCGCGGCGATTTGCTTTGCGGCTTCGGCGGAATTTCCCTTGTGCGATTGGGCGAGCCCGATGAGTCGCAGACGGCGGGCCTGCTCGCCGGATTGGGCGGTCGGCTCCATGTAGATGGTGTCGGCGAGTGCGAGCACGTCGCTCCAAAGCTCGAAGCGGTTGAGCGTGTCGAAGAGCCGCGTGCGGCCGTAAAGCATGCTGCCCTTGCCGGTGTGATTGAACTTGGGATGGCGCGGGAGCTCGATCATGTTGCGCGCGAGATCCACGGCGTCGCGCGCACGGCCGATGTGGCTGAGGTTGCGCGCGAGCCACTCGTTGTTGTGGGCGTAGTTGTGGATCTGGTCGGGCAGCACGTGGTCGCGCACCATGAAGGCGTGGTCGGTGCGCGCGCTGGCTTCCATCTGCCACACGGCATCGTCGTAGCGCTTCACCTTGTCGTAGATGTGGCCGGGCATGTGCCACATGTGCGCCGTGCTGGGCGAGGACTGTCCGCACTGGGCCGCGGAACTGAGCGCGAGCTTCGCGTCCTTGTTATCCCAAAGGTGGATGACGTAATGGTGCGCCGGATGCGCGGGGTTCGCCTTGAAGATTTCCTTGAGCACGGCATCCACGGCGGTGTGGTTGGTGACGCTGCCGTTGTTCCACACGTGGTAAGCCCAAAATGCTTTCGCCTCGGTCGCGTGTTCACCGGGGAATTCCTTCGCGAGTTTCTCCAGCCCGCTGGTGAGCGCCGTGCGGCGATCCTTGTCGTGACGCTTGTCGTCCTTCCAGAACTCGGCGTAGAGCTCGATCCAGCGCTGCTCGCGCGGGCTGGCGGCGGACTTGAGCGCCGCGGCGCGCTTGATGAAATCGCGGGCCCGTTTCTGGTTGCTTGTGTTCGCCATCGCCATGCCCCAGTAGGTCATGGCGCAATTCGTGTCGTGGCTCGCGGCTTGCCGGAAGCTGCGCTCCGCCTCGAAATACCAGAAGCCGTGCAATTGCCCGACGCCCTGGTCGAAGAACTTTTGCGCGAGCGGGTCCCGGGTCGTCACCGGCAGGTGGACCCGCCCGGTGTTTTCCATCAAGTAGGCCTTCTGCCGCGCGCCCTCGTTGAAGACTTCGCCGTGATACGAGTGGCCCGGCAGCGGCCCGGACTGCTCCTGCGCGCGGGTGGCGGTGCGGGCGAAAGCGAGGAGGAATACGATGACGAGAACGACGGGAACGCGCGTTGAGGAATGCATGAACATCGGTCCGCAAACGGCCATACGTCAAACCGCTCGCGGGACTGTCCGATGATGTGCAGAACAGCCGCGGCCGGGCAAAGTTTTTCGGCGGCCCGGATTTGTCGCGGTGAAGACAAACCCGGGCAGTCGCAAGTTGCGCGCACCCGCGCAGCATCCAAGGCCGGCAAAAATGCTGCGACAGGCCTGTCGCGGTCGGCCCGCCGGAGTCCGCAACATTTTCCACGCGGATCCTGAGTCTGGGCCGGTGAAAACCGCCGGGTCGATCATCGCCCCGTGGTCTCGCTAAACTTCCAACGCAGCATCTGTCACGGCGCCTTCGCTGGCTGGGCGGACAGTGGCGGCATATTTGGCGAGCACGCCGCGCGTGTAGCGCGGCTTGGGCTGCTTCCAAAGGCGCAACCGGCGGTCCATCTCAGCCTTCGCTATGCCGAGCGTGATCTCGCGCTTCGCCGCGTCGAAGACGATCGTGTCGCCGGTTTTCACGATTGCGAGCGGACCGCCTTCGTAGGCCTCGGGTGTGACGTGGCCGACGACGAATCCGTGCGAGCCGCCGCTGAAGCGTCCGTCCGTGATGAGCGCGACGTCCTTGCCGAGGCCCTTGCCCATGATGGCGGAAGTCGGCGAGAGCATCTCGCGCATGCCGGGTCCGCCGCGCGGGCCTTCGTAACGGATGACGATGACGTGCCCGGCCTTCACCGTGCCGTCGAGGATGGCCTTGAGCGCGAGTTCCTCGCTGTTGAAACAGATCGCGCGGCCGGCGAACTGCAAACCTTCCTTGCCGCTGATCTTTCCCACGGCGCCCGTCGGGCAGAGGTTGCCTCGGAAGACGACGAGGTGGCTTTCCGCTTTGATGGGATGATCGAAGCCGCGGACGACGTCCTGCCCGGCGGGATACTTGGGCGCGCTCTTCAGATTCTCCGCCATCGTCCTGCCCGTGACGGTGAGGCAGTCGCCGTGCATGAGGCCGCGGTCGAGCAGCATCTTCATCAGCGGCACGGTGCCGCCAATCTTCACGAGTTCGGCCATGACGTATTTGCCGCTGGGCTTGAGGTCGGCGAGGACGGGCACGCGTTTGCCGATGCGGGTGAAGTCGTCAATCGTCAGCTTCACGCCGGCGGTGTGCGCCATCGCGATGAGGTGCAGCACGGCGTTGGTCGAGCCGCCAAGCGCGATGACGAGCGTGATCGCGTTCTCGAAGGCCTTCTTCGTCATGATGTCGCGCGGGCGGATGCCGAGCTTGAGCAGGTTGAGCACGGCGGCGCCGGCCGCCTCGCAATCGCGCGTCTTGTCCTGCGACACCGCGGCCTGCGCGCTGGAGTTGGGCAGGCTCATGCCGAGCGCCTCGATCGCGCTGGCCATCGTGTTGGCCGTATACATCCCGCCGCACGAGCCCGCGCCGGGAACGGACACTTCCTCGATTTCCTGCAACTCCGCGTCGCTCACCTTGCCGGCGGCGTGTTTGCCGACGGCTTCGAACACGGTGACAATGTCCGCGGGCGTGCCGCGATAATCGCCCGGCAGGATCGTGCCGCCATAGACGAAGATTCCGGGGCGGTTGAGCCGGGCGAGCCCCATCACGCAACCGGGCATGTTCTTGTCGCAACCGCCGATGGCCACCACGCCGTCAAAGCCCTCGCAGCCGACAACCGTCTCGATGGAGTCCGCGATGACCTCGCGCGACACGAGCGAATACTTCATCCCTTCGCTGCCCATCGAGATGCCGTCGCTGATGGTGATGGTGTTGAAGACGACCGCCTTGCCGCCGGCCTCGTTGACGCCCTGCGCGACGCTCACGGCGAGCTGGTCAATGTGCATGTTGCACGGCGTGACCATGCTCCACGTGGACGCGACGCCGACCTGCGGCTTCTTGAAGTCGTCGCGCGTGAAGCCGACGGCGTGCAGCATCGCGCGGCTCGCGGCGCGCTCGGGGCCGTCCACGACAACGGATGAAAACGCGCGAAGGGAAGCGGTCGGTTTGCGGGCAGATTTTCTCATGTCAAAGCGCCGCGCAGCTTGCGCGAAGGCCAACGGACTGGCAAGCGCTCCACCGGAACGCGCTTGCTTGCATTTGTCGATGCCAGTCGGGCCGAGTTAACCCGGATCGAGACCGACGACGAGCCACGGGCTTCAATCCAACGTCTTCAAGCCCTGCACGACGCTCATCTTCGCGACCCCGGCGGCCGGCGCAATGCTCGCGACGATGCCAAGCCCGGCCGCGACCGCAGAGGCGGTCCCGATGATGCGCGGCGTGACCTCGAAGGTGATGAACAGCCCGCCGGTGATCTTCTGCATCAGTTGCGCGGGTTCGAAGAGGAACCACGCCCCGCCCACTCCGAGGGCCGCGCCGAACATCGCCAGCCCGAAACTCTCCGCGAGGATGAAGGCGAACAGCTCGCGCTGGCGGAATCCGAGCGCCTTGAGCACCGCGAGTTCGCGCATCCGCTCGCGGATGGCCATGCTCATCGTGCTCGCGGCCACGAGCACGAGCGAGAACACCACCACCGTGCAGATCGAGCCGATCAGCACCTGGATGTTCCCGAGCATCGAGACGAAGCTCAGTTGAAACGCCCGCTCCGTCTCCGCGCGCACCTCGCACGACGTGTTCTTGAACGCCTCGTTGATCGCCGTCACGACCGGCGCCACTTCGTCGAGCGAGCGGGCCTTGACCCACCACGTGCCGACCGTGCCCTTCAGGCCCGACGCCTCGTCCAGATAGTCGTGGTGGAAGAGCACGTTGCGGTCGTCAATCGTGCCCGAATAGATGCCCGCGATCTTCAGTTCGATGGTGCACGGGTAGATCGTGCTCTCGAGAACCATCTTGTCGCCGAGCTTGAGGCCGTATTTGTCGGCGGTGAGCTTGCCAAGGATGCACGCGGTGCGGTCGCGCTCGAACGCCTCGAACTGCCCCTCGCCCATTTTCGCCTCGCCGAAGATCGGACGCAGGAGCTTCGGGTCCATCGCGAACTGCGCGAACGCGGTGAACTCCTCGTTCCGATACTTGCCGCCAAACCAGCTGAACGGCGAGACGGCCTCGACGCCGGGGATCTTCTCGATCACGGCGCGTTGCCGGTAAGGCAGTGGGTTCGCGAGCGAGATACGGTTGCGCACGACGATCCGCGCCGCCGCGCCGATGTCCTCCGGCGGGATGGTGAACTCGCGCAGCGTGACCAGCAGGGTGACCAGCAGGAACAAGCTGACCGCGACGCTCAACACGCACAGTGCGGCGCGCCGCTTGTTGCGCAACGCGTTCTTGGCGATGAAAGTCGCGATGGTCACGGGACGATCGGCGCGGAGTGCGTTGTGCGGATGGCGGAATGGCGGGACGATCGATTTGACCAGGCGAAGCGCCAGGCGACCGGGCATTGAAGGGCGGAATTCATCACACAACCAGCTCCCCCTTTTCCAGATGCACCGTCCTCGAGCCGAACGCCGCCGCCTTCGGGTCGTGCGTGACGAGGATGACTGTTTTGCCGGCGGACGTTGTGAGCGCTTGCAGGATGCCGAGGGCTTCGTTCGCAGAGTTCGCATCGAGGTTTCCCGTCGGCTCGTCGGCAACGATCAGGGCGGGGTCGGTCACAAGCGCGCGTGCGATGGCGACGCGTTGCTCCTGCCCGCCCGAAAGCTGGCGGGGGAGGTGATGCGAGCGGTCGGCGAGGCCGACGAGTTCGAGCGCGGTGCGGACCTGTTTCTTGCGCTGGCGCCCGCCGAGCTTGGTGAGCAGCAGCGGCAGCTCGACGTTCTCGAACGCCGTCAGCACCGGGATGAGGTTGAATGACTGGAAAACGAAGCCGACATTCTGGTTGCGCCAGTCGGCCAGGTCGGACTCGCTGAGCTTCGCGACGTCAATGCCCTGCACGCGGCACTGGCCGTTCGTGGGGCGGTCCACGCCGGCGATGATGTGCAGGAGCGTCGACTTGCCAGAGCCGCTCGGCCCCATCAGCGCGAGGAACTCGCCCGCCGCGATGTCGAGCGAGAGGTTGTTGAGCGCGGTGACGTTGATGTCGCCCTGCCGGTAAACCTTGGTCAGCGATCGGATCGAGACGATGGGAGCGGCGTCGGCCATGTGGCGGAAAGGGATACGGCCCGGCGCGCCGGATTGCAAACACGGCGGCGCGTTGTCCGCCGCGCGCCCGCGGGCTCAGCGTGTGGCCACGGCTTCGGCCGCGACCGGGCGCAGGTTCCAGACGAGGCCCGTCCACGAAAGCACCTTGAGCGTGTAGTAGGTGAGGTCTACTTCCCACCACCGGAAGCCCTGCCGCGCGGAGTGCATGTAGTGGTGGTGATTGTTGTGCCATCCCTCGCCAAGCGTGAGGAGCGCGAGCCAGAAGTTGTTCCGGCTGTCGTCACCCGTCTCAAACCGCCGGCCGCCCCACACGTGCGCGAGCGAATTGATGCTCGACGTGGCGTGGAACAAAACCGTGGTGCTGATGAAGAATCCCCACACGAGCAACTGCCCCGCCGTCACGCCAAGGCCGGGCGCGTGGCGTTCGAGCAACCCGCCGGCAACGAACAGCGCGACCGCCAGCAACGCGGGCACGAGCGCGTCGAAGCGGTTGAGAAAGACGAGTTCACGAAACTTCGCCAGGTCGCGCACGAGCCGGTAGTCCGTGGGGAAATTTCGGGCGCTGGTGATCCAGCCGATGTGCGACCACCAGAACCCGTGGTGCCGGGGCGAGTGCGCGTCGGTCTCCTCGTCGGAGTGCTGGTGATGATGCCGGTGCTGGCAGGCCCACCACAGCGGGCCGCGCTGCACCGCGGACGCGCCGACGAGCGCGAAGCCAAACTGGACCGGCCGCGACGTCTGGAAAGTCCGGTGGGAGAAGTAGCGATGATAAAAACCGGTCATCGCAAACATGCGGATGAAGTAGAGCGCGAGCGCGACGCCGACGGCAGCCCAACTCCAGCCGACCCAGAAGATTCCGAGACAGCCTGCGTGCAGCACGATGAAAGGGATGCATCGCACCCACTCGACCTTGTCCGGGCGCGCACGGATGGCGTCAGGGTCCTCACAGCCGTGGTCGGCATCAAACCACTGGGCGAGGGAGATCAGACAGCGCCGGAGCGGACTTGGGTCGTGGGCTTGGGCCATGGTCCGGAGGACAAAAACAGAAGTCGTGTCCAGTGTCAACGCGCGCTGCCGGAAGCGACCGCACGCCGCGGCCCGGGTCAATGCGTCCCGGGTTTTCGGTCCTTTACGCGGAACCCGGCAAGGCGGAGGTAGAGATTGCCGAGCCACGCTGGGACGAAGCGCTTCACGGAGAGCTTGAACGAGTGCCAGAGATTCTTCCGAAGGAATGCCGCCGTGAGGAAGTGCCGGTTGGCCGGCTGCCCTGCGACCGCCCGCAGCACGGTGCCGCCGAAAAGGTAAAGCGCGCCGCACGCGCGGATGCGGCTGACGACGTCGGCGCATTCGGGCGAGTTGAGACGGCGAAGGAGCTCGCCGAGGAGCTGGCGGTATTCCGCGGGGTTGCGCCGGCCGCGCTCGTGGAAGGACGCGCCGCGGATGTTCAGGATGCCAAGTGACTCCGGCACGTGACAGATGCCGTGGCGGAACGCGAGCACGTGCATCACAAACCAGTCGCAATGCCACTTGAGCGCGGGCGCGAATCCACCGGCGGCGCGGGTGCGCTCGCGGTGGAACACCGTGGTGTGGCTTGCGATGAAGAGCCGGCCGGTGCGCTCCAAATCGACGAGCCGCGCGGGATCGAGGAAAGCCGGCTCAGGCGACATCCCCACGCCCATGTGCCAGCGCAGCCCGCGCTCGGCCTGGCGCCAGTCTCCGATGGCGCAGCACAAGCCCGCCCCGGGATGTGCGGCAAGGAGCCGGAGCGATTTCTCAAACAGACCGGGCAGCACTTCGTCATCCGCCGCGGCAAAAAGCACGAAGTCGCCACGCGCCAGGTCGAGGCCGTGGTTCATGCCCGCAACGACACCCCGGTTGGCCTCGTGCCGGATGAAGCGGATCGCCGGGTGCTGCCTTGCAAAGCCCTCGATCACGGCGACGCTGTCGTCGGTCGAGGCGTCATCGATGACGATGACTTCGAGCGCCGGAGCGGATTGGGCAAGCAGGGCGCGAAGGCAGACGGGAAGCGTGCGGGCGTGGTTGTAGTTCGGGACGATGACCGAGAGTGAGGGAAGGTTCATCGCAAGCCGCCTCCGCGGTCAGTGGCTCGGCGCAGCCGGTGAACGCGAGCAAGGGGCGCGCATGGGAAGCTACCGTTTCCCGCAGCCGATGCCGAGGAGGTATTGCGCCATCGGATGGTAGCCGGTGTGCACGACCTCGTCGTTCATCGAGAAGACAAAGGCGTTGTGGAAATGGCGGAGGAGCAGTGCCTTGAGGCCCGGACCGTCCTTGCAGTTGACGTGGCCGGCCTTGCTCGGGGGCGACGCGTGCGCTTGCGACGGGAGCGAAGGGCAGCCGAGGATGAGCACGCCGCGTGGTTCGAGCGAGGCGGTGAGGTTTGACATGAAACGGTCTTCTTGCGCGGCGGCGATGTGCTCGATGACATCGAGCGCGTAAGCGCCGTCGAAGCTGCCGGGGAACGGCTGCTCAACCATATCGTGCACGACGGCTTCGAACTTCCATCGCGCCACCATCCGGCGCCTGGCGTCCTCGATGAACACGGGGTCGAAGTCCGTGGCGGTCAGTTTCGCGACTTCCTGCTGCACGAGGCGCGTGCCAAAGGCGTCCGCGCATCCGACCTCCAGCACGTGGCGCGACCCGCTGAGCATCTTGGCGACGAACTTGTAGCGCGAGAGCGTGAAGACCAGGTGCCGCGGGTCATCATGCCAGGCCTGATTGGTCATCAAACCCAGCGGCGCGACACCTTCCTTGAGGAGGTCCAGCGTCCGCTGATACTGCGGTTCACGCGTGGTGAATGGTTCGGAACTCATGGGAGAGAGTGTGCCGGGGACCGCAGGCTGCCGTCATTCAAAAATTGGCGCGTGTCCCGCCTGCATCTCGACCCGGACAAGCGTTCACGCCGGCGCGGCCGGTGGGAGCCGGAAGTCAACGGCGGGATACTGGCGATTCAGCCGCGCGCGCACGTCCGCCGCCTGTGCCGCGGGCAACGCGAGCATGACCCGGCAGCCGGCCGGGGCGTCGGCCGGACGGAGAATGGTGCGTCCCATGAACGACTGGCCCGGACGGCTTGGATCCTCGTCCACGAAGAACGCGGCGCGTCCGCCGAGTTCGCCCTGCAGCCATGTCGCGGCGATCGAAGTGCCGAAGATGCCCAGCGGGCCCGCGGCGGCAAGCGCGCGCGTGTCCTTTGCAAGCGCGGTGAGCCACTCGAGTTGACCAAGCACGGCGGGCGTGAGGTCACCGGTGGCCCGCATCGGGCGCGGACCCGCGCCGGACTTGCGCGCCACGATGGTGATTTCCTTCGCGACCCAGTCGGGCGCGGCAACGATGACCTCGAAGCCCGCGCTCTCGACCAACTCGCGGAGCGGCGGGACGAAGCAATGCGACGCATGGTCCGCCACGAGGAACATGAAGGGGTTCTGCCCGCAGTCCGGAACCTGCACGAGCAGAAGCCCCCCCATGGCGAGCTTGGGCCGCAAACTGACGAGAAACTCCCGCGGCGAGGGAATGTGCTCGAGCGCGTGAAGGAGCGTGATGGCGTCGAATTCGCCCGGCACTTCGGACGCGCCGCATGTGTGGAGCCGTTCAACACGAGGGATGGACTCGACGATGGACTTGCAGTGGTCGTTGACTTCGACGCCCGCGAGGGACCATCCGGGAAACATGGCGCTGAAGGCGCGCAGCAGGGCGCCGTTGCCGCAGCCGATGTCCACAAGCCGGCCGCCAGCCGGGAGGGGCATCTCCGCGTGCCAGCGTTGCAGGAGTCGCGCCGAGCGCGTGCCTGGCTGACCGGTGCGCGGGTCGAACACGCTCTGCTCCGCGCCCTTCGCCTGATGATAGATGGTGTAGTCCTCGTAAATGCGCCGGGACTGGTCGTGCCACGCGGGGTCGAGCACGGCTTGCGCGCACGAGCAGGCGGGGCACGTGGCGAGTCGCCCGCCCGCGGGCCAGGGCTTGCAGTCCGAGGTCACGCGCCGCAGTGCCGCGTAGGCGGGCAGCAATTGCAACGCAGCGCCACCGCAGACGTGGCAGGCGGCCTGTGCGCTTGGCGTCATTCGAAGAAGATGAACCCGTAGTCACCGGTGTAGCCGCACCGGGCGAAGATCCACTCCCACTCCGGCGGCGTGTAGAAGGACTCGCAGGTGATCTGCCAATACAGCAGGTTGACCTTCTCGCGCTCCGTGCGGTAGGAGTCGTTCACGATGTATTTGCCGCCCCGGCCGACGCGCTCGATCTCGCGCAGCGCCTTCTCGAGGTCGTAGATCCGCAGGTTGTGCAGCGTGTTGATGGCCACGACGAGGTCAAAGCTCTTGTCCGGATACGGCAGCGATACGGCGTTGCCGACCTTGAGGCGGTCGCGGACTTCGGGCATCCCGTTGGCGACGGCGTATTCCGAGATGTCCACCCCGGACACATCGATGCCGGGGCAGACTTCCATGAAGTCATGCACGAGAAAGCCCTTGCCGCAGCCGATGTCGAGCACGCGGTCGCCCGGCTTGAGCCCGTAATGTGCGACCAACTGCCGGGCGAATGGAATCCATCGGCCGTCATACTTGAAACCGCCGTAGCCATACTTGCGGTCGCCGTCGAAGTAATCCTGCCCGAATTTCTTCGCCACCGCGGCGCATTCGGCCTTGTCGTGCTCGACGACGCGCTGGAGGTAATTGCGCGCGGTCGCCTGGTGAACGGTGGAGATGAAGTCCAGCTCGGCCATGGCGGGTGAGGTCAGTTCGCGAGCGCGCCAATCTCGCGGGCCAGCAATCCGGTCTCGAGTCCGTGCGCCTTGAGGAGGTCGCCGTGCGACCCGTAGACGTGGATGAACTCGTCCCGCAACGCGAACGTGCGAAGCGTGCAGCGTGCGCCCGAGTCCCACGCGAGCGCCTTGACCTGCGGACCGAGGCCGCCGAAGGGCGCGTGCTCCTCGATGACGGCGATCGCGGGGAATCGGGCAAGCAAGGACTTGATGCCTTCCGTGTCGAGAGGCTTGAGGCTGTGGATTGAATGGACGGCGACGCTTCGCCCGCGCTCGCTCTCGATGCGCGCGGCGACGTCGAGCGCCATCTTTGTGATCGGTCCGTAGGAAAGCAGGCAAACGTCGGCGCCGGGGCGGATGCATCGAACCTTGCCGAGTCGGAACGGATCCGGCGCGCCCGCGGTGAGGTCCGGCTCGCCGGCCTTCCCGAGACGCAGGTAAACCGGACCGGGAATGTCCGCGACACACGCCCGTGTGCACAGCGCGGATTCGGCCGGGTCGCACGGCGCGAGCACGGTCATGTTGGGGATCGCGCTCATTACGGCGACGTCCTCCTGCGCGTGGTGCGTTCCGCCGAGGGTCGAGTAGTTCACGCCGGCGCCGACGCCGACGAGTTTCACCGGAAGATTCTGGTAGCAGCAATCCACGCGCACCTGCTCGAACGGCCGGTAGATCGTAAACGTGGCAATGGTGTAGGCGAACGGGATCTTCCCGCGCAACGCGAGGCCGGCGCACATTCCGATCATCGTCTGTTCGGCGACGCCAACGTTGACGAAGCGTTCGGGCGATTCCTTTTGAAAGGACGCGACGCCTGCGGCGGCGGTGATGTCGGCGACGACGAGGACGATGCGCGGGTCGTTGCGCGCCAGTTCGTAGAAGGCGTTGGCGAAGGCGTTTCTCACGAGGCGCAGCCCTCCACTTCCTTGATGGCAATCCGGTATTCCTCTGCGTTGGGCGCGCGGTAGTGCCAGATGGGCACGTTCTCCATGTAGCTCACGCCTTTGCCCTTTGTTGTGCGGCCCAGCAACACAAACGGCCTCGTGCCGCTGCGCGCCCTGACCGCGTCGTGGATGGCCTGCGGATTGTGGCCGTCCACTTCGGCGGCTTCCCAGCCGAAGGCGCGGAGCTTGTCCAGCATCGGGTAGAAGTTTGGCAGTGTCTTGCTGGTCTGGCCGAGTGATTGGAAGTCGTTCAAGTCCACCAGCACCACGAGCCGCGTGATGCCGAAAGAGGGGGCGACCATGAGCGCCTCCCACACGGAGCCTTCCTGCAACTCGCCGTCGCTCATCACCACGAAGATGTCGCGCGCCTTGCCATCGAGCTTGTCTGCGTAAGCCATGCCGACGGCGAGGCCGAGGCCGTGCCCAAGCGAGCCGGTCGAGGCCGAAATGCCTGGCGTGCCATAGTCCGGATGCGTCGCCAGCGGGAAGCCGGGCTTGCAGAAGTTCTCCAGCCACGCCGTCGGGATGACGCCGAGTTCTTCGAGCACGACGTATTGCGCGGGCGAGCCGTGGCCCTTCGAGAGCACAAAGGTGTCCTCCGTGGCCGCGTCGCCGGTGCGGTTCATCAATCCGAAGTAGGAGGTCGCCACCAGTTCGAGACACGAAAACGACGGGGCGATGTGCAGCGCGCCGACCGTCTGCGAAATGTCGAGGATGCGCCGCCGATACCGCTTGCACCGTGCGCGCACCGCGTCCGCATCAAAAGGAGGTCGGGCCATGGTCAGACTACGTGCGGAGGATGTAGCCGGTGGGCACGTCGCGAATCTGGTCCAGATACTTGCGGCCCCAGGCGATCATTTCCTGGATGCCTTCCTCGAGGCTGATCTGCGGCTCCCAGCCGACGTCCTGCTTGATGGCGCTGCTGTCCAGCCAGTATTGGCCGTCCTGCCCAAGCCGGTCGGCCACGATGGCGCACAACTGGTCAAACGGCATCGGGAAGCCCTCGGCCACTTTCGCAACGAGGTCGCGGATGCTGATCGGCAGCGGGGGACCGGCGTTGTAGACGCGACCAGGCGGCGCCTTCTCGGCGACGAGCAGGATGGCGCGGGCGAGGTCGCGGGCGTGAATGTAGGATTTCTTTGCGCGGCCGCCCCCTTGGAGCGGGAGCTTCTGGCCCGTGAGTCCGCACAGCACGGCGCGCGGGATGACCCGGTGCAGGAGCTGGCCGGGGCAGTAGGCGTTCGACGGCCGGATGATGTTCATGCGGAACTTCAGCACGTTCGCGACGGACATCAGATACATGTCAAACGCCGCCTTGCTCGCCGCGTAAGGGCTGGTGGGCTGCAACGGCGTCGTCTCCTTGGCCGCGAAGTCCACCGAGCCGTAAAGTTCGCTGGTGCCGATCTGAATGAACCGCTCCATGTAGTCGCGCTTCATCAGTTCCTCGCTCATCTTGGCGAGCGCGACGCAGTTCGTCTCGAAAAACCGCCACGACTTCTTCCACGACACCGCGCCTTCACCCTGGGCCGCGTAGCTCACGATGACCTCGGGTTTCTCGGCATCGAACAACTCGAAGAGCCGGTCCTGTTCGTGGGTGATGTGAATCTGGTGGTAGGCGTAACGCGAGTCGCCGCGGCCCACGCCGAGCGAAAACGGCTCGGGCTTCTCGGGGTTGCGACCGACTGAGATGACCTTCTTTGCGTCGGTGTTCGCGAGCAGATACATCGCCGTGTGGACGCCGAAGGAGCCGCCGCCGCCAAGGATGACGTAGGTTTTTGCCATAAGTTGCCCGCGCCGCCGCGGGCGCTCATCGCGAGGGCGTTGTAAGTAGCCTGCTTTGGCCGTCCGGTGAAGTTTTCTTTTGGTCCAGCGCGAGGTCCCAGACGCGGGTGACGTAATCGGGCATCGGATGCCGCGGGGCCTCGGCGCGTGTCATGAATCGCACTTCCTGACCCTCGAAACAATGCACCGGTCGCACGCCGTCATAGCTTGCCCACCAGAAGCTCAGCCGAAACTCGCGCCCGGTATCGGGGCTCAGGTAGTCGAACTCTGTCAAGAGCTCCAGCGCTTCGCAGTTGTAACCCGTCTCCTCAAGAAACTCGCGTCGCGCGCAGTCACGGCAGGTTTCGCCCGGTTCGCAGTGTCCGCCCGGAAAGACCCATTGTCCGGCCGCGCTCAAGCCCGGCTTGTCGTCGCGATGCTGGAGCAGTGACGCTCCGTCCTCGCGCAGGAGCACCACGCCGCTGATGCGCGCGCGCGCAACCGCTGGTGGCGTTGGCGACATCGCCCGGACTTTCTCAGGTGGCCGGAGTTGACGTCAATTGCCGATGCACCTGCGCCAGCCCGTCCGCCAGCGCCTGGCAGTGGAAGTCCGGGAATTCGCGCAGGAGCAGCGAGACATCGAAGTGGCGGTGCGTGATGACGGCATTGGCGGCGCGCGGCTGGCAGATGATTTCAACCGGCTGGGGGCAGAGCCGCGCGACTTGCTGCGCGGCTTCCATGAAAGTCACCGCCCTGCCCGTCGCGGCATTGAGCGCGCCCGCCGTGCGGCGCGCGAGGCAAAGCCCGATGAGCCGCGTGAGGTCGCGCACGTGGATGTGGTCGCGCTGTTCCTCGCCGTTGCCGAAGAGCTGGACCTTGCGGTCCTTGAGCGCCGTGCGGAAAAAGCGGTTCGGTCCGTAGCTGTTGTGCGTGTCGCCCGCGCCATAGACGGCGCACGGTCGGATGATGCACAGCGGTGTCTTCGCCACGGCTGCGGAGAAGTGCAGCATCTCCTCGCGCGCGGCGTGCATCTTGCCGTAGAGGCCGATGCCCGCACGCGGCGCCTGCTCGCTCAGCAGGGTCGGCGGATCCTCGAACACGGCGTCGGAGCTCAGATAGACCAGGTGCGCGCACGGCGAGGCCTCGACCGCGGCGCACACGCTCGCAGCCATGGTGAGGTTTTTCATGAACGTCGGCACGTCCTTGCCCTTCTCGGGCGTCAGGGCGGAAGTCACGACCAGCGCATCGTCGGGGCGCAGCCGGGCGCGGAGTTTTTCGACGGCGTCAGGCTGGAGCAGGTCCACCCGCGCGGAGCCGACAAGTTCGACGGGCACCTGCTGCGAGCCGAGGAACTGCGCGAGATCGCGCGCGATGAAGCCGGTCGCGCCGAGGATGACGACGCGCGCGGGAGGCGTGGGCGTGGCGTGGTGGTGTTTGAGCATGGCTGAATCAGTTTCGCACGCCGAGGCGGTGGTGTTCCAAGCCCGCGGTGGCGCAGGCGGAGGAATCGAGCACGGCGAACGGGTCAACGACCACGTTGCCGCGCAGGGCTGACTTCACTTCAGCGGGCGGCACTTTGCTGAACTCCGGCCACGGCGTCACCACGAGCAACGCATCCGCGCCGCTGCAGGCTTCTAGCGCGGAGGCCGCGAAGGAGAGGTTGGCCACCGGCGCGCCGAGCGACTTGACCTGCGGGTCGAAGGCGGTCTTTACGAATGGCGCGAGCGCCTCGGCGAGCGCGACGGCCGGGGAGTTTCTGGTCGAGCGGGTGTTCTGTTTGTAGGCCAGCCCCCACAACGCGAGCCGGGCCCCGGGCGTTCGCGACAGCACGCGTTGGTGGACGAGCCGCAGCACCCAATCGCGGCGGTAGGCGCTGTTGCGCTGCCATGCGCTGACGAGTCCCGCCTCCGTGCCGTGCTGCGCGGCGAGCGCCTGCACGGTGACGAGGTCGCGCTCAAGGTTGCCGCCGGCGAGGCCGAGGCCGGGCGCGAGGTAGGCCTTGGGGCCGATGCGCGCGTCGAGTCGCAACGCGGGGACGATCTCGTTCCAGTCCGCGCCGATGCGCTCGCAAAGTTCGGCAAGCGTGTTCGTGGTCGAGACACTGGACACGAGGAAGAAGTTGATCGCGATCTTTGCCAACTCCGCACTCTCGTAGCGCATCGGCAGGACCGGACAGCCGAACGCGCCGAGCCATTTCGCATAGTCCACGGGCAGCGGCGCGCGCGGGTCGGCGCAGCCGACGATGCAGCGCTCGGGCCGGAGCGCGCGCTCGACGGCGTTGCCGAAGACGAGTGTCTCGACCTGGTAGTGCAACGCGCCGCCGAGGCGCGGGAGCGCGCGTGTGAAACCGGGCGGCACCTGGCTGAGAATCACAGCGGTCGCGTCCGGCGCGAGGTGCGGGGCGGTGTGTTCCAGCAACTGCCGGAGCGGCGCAAGGTCGCTGCGGTTCGCCGCGTCGGTCGGCACGTCGAGCGAGTAGAACACGACGCGGCACTTGGAGAGGTCGGCGGGGTCGGTGGTGACGTTCATCCTCGCCCGATGCGCCGAAAACAGGTCGTCAAGTCCCGGCTCGGAGACAGGAAAATCGCCCCGCGACAACCGCGCACACAGCGCCGGGTCGCGGTCGAAACCGACGACCTCGAAGCCCTTCGCCGCCGAGGCGAGGCCATAGACGAGGCCGAGATGCGAGAGGCCGGCGAAGCCGATCATGGTGGCGGGAGTTGGCGTGTGAGCGCGTCGAGTTGAGCGCCGATCCAGAGGTCGTTTTCCCAGTTCGTCCCGCCGGTCCGGCAGAGCGCGAGGAAGTGGTCGTATTCCAGCTTCCACGTCGGGTCGGCCTGTTCGAGGGTTTCGACTGTTTCCCCGGGCCGGCCGCTGGGCAAGACCCGCGTGCGGACGGTGAGCGTGCTCGGGCCCCACTTGCAGAGGCAGTGGATGTGCGCGCTGCCGCGCTCGGCGAAGACGTCGAGCGTGAAGGTATTCCGCCACGAGAGCAGTGTGGCTTCCATCTCCCACACGGCGGGGCCGTCGAAGCCGAAAGTGACGTGATCCGGCGATTGGTTCTCAAAGCGGTTCGCACTCCAAACCCGGCCGAAGTCATCGCGCGGGCCGGTGAGAAAGTGCGCCAGGTCGAGCATGTGCGAGCCGAGGTCCGGCAACACGCCCGCGCCGTGGTCGCGCCACGGCGAGTTGCGCACGTCGCGCGCGGTGCCGTTGCCGTAGAAGACGCGCGTGAGATACACGCGGCCGAGCACGCCGGAGTCGAGCACCTGCTTGAGCCGGGCAATGTGCGGCTCGAATCGGTGGTTGTAGGCGGTGTAAGCCGCCGCCTTCGTGCGCCGCGCGCGCGCGATCAGCTCCTGAATCTCGCTGGCCGGGGCAAGCAGCGGTTTCTCCACGAGCACATGTTTCCCGTTCGAAACCAGATGCCGGAGAATCGGAACCTTCGCATCGTCCGGCACGCACACACACGCGGCGTCGTAGCGGTCGAGCGGGACTTCCTGGATGGCCTTGAAGTCCACACCCGCGGCGGCGGGGTCCACGACGGCGGTGACTCGATCGCCCGCGATGGCGCGGCGTTTGCGCCCCTGCACCCCGTGGCCGATGATGGCGACTCTCATTCGAAGCGCGCGCGTTTCTCGACCTCCGCGAGTTTCTTGAGCACGTCGGCGGGGGCGACCGGATTGTTGCCGTCGCGCTCGCAGGCGACGGCGGCGGCGAGGGAGCCGAGGATGCTCGCGATGACGTTCGAGCCGGTGGCCTTGAGCGAGAGCGTGGCGTAGGCGAGCAACGCGTCGCCCGCGCCGACGGCGTCCACGACGTGGCCGGCGAAGCTGTCCACGGTGAAAAACGCGCGCACCTCCGGGCTGGGCGAGCGGTAGGTGATGATGCCGCGCTCGCCGAGTTTAAGGATGAGCATCCGGCAGCGCGCCTTTCGATAGAGGTCGAGCGCGAGCGGGCGCACGGTGGAGTCCTGGTCGCCGAGGGCGAAACGCGCCTCGCGCTCGTTGGGCGTGATGAGGTCGAAGTCCTGGAACTCCAAAATATTGCCCCATCGGTTGGCAACCTGGCTGTCGGCGACGCGCATCACGCCCGCGGGCACGGCGGCGGTGAGCGTCGGGATGGTGTGCTTGTTGAAGAGGCCGTGGCGGAAATCGCTGAAGACCGCGACGTCCACGGGATGCGCCGCAAGTTGGGCCTGAAGCTTGCCGAGAATTTTTTCGGAGATGGGCCGGTTGTCGAGCGTGTCCACCTTGAGCATCCGGTAGCCGTTCGTGATGAAGGCGTTCTTGTGCGTGGTGGGCCGCTGCGGATCAATGACGGCCTCGACTTTGATGCCCGCGTCGGTGAGGTCCTTGATCACGAAGTCCTTCAAGGCGTCGTTACCCAGCACGGTGGAGAAGACAACCTCCGCGCCGGCGGAGCGCAGGTGCTTGGCGACGACCGCCGCGCCGCCGGAGAAGTCCTCCTGCCGCTCATACTTCACGCTGAAGGTCGGCGTCTTGGCCGTGCCGCCGATGAGCGTGCAGTAGGTGTAGCCGTCCACGATGGTGTCGCCGAGGACGTGGACGCGCACGCCACGCATCTTGTCGAGCGCGGCGCGGAGGTCGGCGAACCCGAGGCCTTCGGACTGGAGCAGCGCATCGAGCTTGTCCACCGCGAGGTTCGGCGGCGTCATGTCAATGATCGCCGACGAGGACATGATCAGGTCGCCGGGGGTGAAGACCACTTCGCCGCCGTAGCTGTCGAGCGCGGCGATCTCCTCCTTTGTCTTCGGGTGGACGCCCTCGGCGGAATACTCGTAGCCCTTCGCGAAGTAGTCGGGCTGGATGAACTTCAGGTTCTCGATGGGCGTGGCGTTCTCGTCCACGATCACGTAGTCCACGCACTCGAGGGCGGCGAGGTTCATCGCGCGGAGGTCCTGCGGGACGAACGGGCGGAAGTTGGCCTTGTTGATGTGGGCGTCGCTGGTGAGGCTGGCGATGAGCCGGTCCGCCTTGCTCCTGGCATACATCAGGTGGCGGATGTGGCCGGGATGCACGAGGTCAAAGGTGCCGTGGCACATGATGACGCTGTGCGGGCGCGGGCGCGGGCCAATGGCGGCGCGGAGTTGCTCGCGCGTCATGATCTTCCGCCGATAGTCGGCGTGCTTGTCTGCGGCACTCATGCGTAGGGAGTGGACGGTTGTCGGGCGCGGACTCTAGCGGGCCGCGCACAAAAGGCGAGGCGAAGAAAAACTGCCACTTAGTTCTTCCCGCCGCCGAGGAAGGCGAACCACGTCTTGGTCGCCTGCGCGATGGAGGCCTGGTCCCACACCGGCGCCTGCCGCCAATACTCGATGTTTGCCAGCAGGTTCGCCACGCCCTGCTCGAAGGGCACGAGCTGCCGCCATCCGAGGTCGCGCTGGATTTTTGCCGTGTCGGCCCAGGTGCAGTCCGGCTCGCCGGGGCGCTTGGGCAGGTGGATCACCGGCCCGCCGAGCAGTTCCACGAGGCGGTTCACCGGCTGCGGGTTGCCCGCGCCGAGATTCCAGATTTGGTTCACCAAACCCGTCTTCGCCGCGAGGTAGAAGGCGCGCGCCACGTCGGTCACGTAGAGGAAATCGCGCCGCTGTGTGCCGTCGCCGACGACCGTGAAGGGCTTGCCTGCGAGCTTCTGCGCGAGGAAGACGCCGAAGACCGCGCCGTAAGCGCCGGAAGTTTTGGAGCGCGTGCCGTAGGCGTTGAAGATGCGGATGGAGTTGACCGGCAGCTTGTAGGCGCGGCTCCAGTGGAGCACGGCCTCCTCGCCCATGTATTTGCTCAACGCGTAGGGATGCTCGCACGCGATGGGCGCGTCCTCGCGCGTGGGCACGGCGGCCAGGCCGTAGCAGGAGGAGGACGCGGCATAGACGAACTTCCGCACGCCGGCATGCCGCGCGCACTCGAGCACCTTCACGGTGCCCATGACGTTCGTGCTGAGGTAATCCAAAGGCCGCTCGATGGACGGCACGATGTCGCCGATGCCGCCGAAGTGAATGACATAGCTCGCGCCGGCGAAGAGCCGGTCGTCCGCCGCCAGTTCGCGGATGTCGCGCACCTCGACGACGAGGTCGGGGTTGCCCTTGTGGTGCTGAAGGTTTTCGAGCCGGCCGCCGACGAGGTTGTCCATGACGTGGACGCGGTGGCCCTCGGCGAGGAGCAGGTCCACCATGTGGCTGCCGATGAAGCCGGCGCCTCCGGTGACGACGGCGAGGGGTTTGGCGCTCATTTCAACCCGAGCTTTTTGACGCTCTTCACGTTGATGAAGGACTCGTCTGTCAGCGTGTTGCCGGGGAACTTGCCGGCCTTGAAGGCGCGGCACAGGTCGCGCACGGCGTCCTCGATGGTGCGCTTGGGCCGCCAGCCGAGCACCTGCTCGATCTTGCGGGAGGTGATGCGATAGGAGCGCGGATCGTTGGTCGAGGTGCGTTCGATGCGGACGGGCGGGCGCTCGGGGAACTCCGCCTCGACGATCTTCTTGGTGATCCCGGCCAGTTCGTTGACGGTCTGGTTCTGGTAGCCCGCGTTGAAGGTCTGCCCGGCGAGCTTTTCCTTGGGCATCGTGAGCGCCTCGGCGTAGAGGTCCGTCACGTCCTCGATGTGGATGTTGGGCCGCTGCTGGTCGCCGCCGAAGACGGTGATGACGCCCTTGTGGCAGGCGTGGTTGGTGAGGATGTTCACCGTGAGGTCGAAACGCATGCGGGGCGAGTAGCCGCAGACCGTCGCCGGGCGGAACGTCACCACGGTCATCTGCGGCGACTGATACTTGAAGGCGATGGGTTCGCAGAGGCCCTTGTATTTGTTGTAGTCCGTGAGGGGGACCAAGGGGTGCTCCTCGGTGACTTCGGGCGAATCGCTCACGCCATAGACCGAGCTGGAGGAGACGTTGATGAAACGTTCGACCGTGCCGGCCGCGGCCGTGGACTGCATCAACGGCTCGAAGCACTCGTAATTCATCGTGCGGCTCAACGAGGGGTCGAGGTCGAAGCTCGGGTCGTTCGAAATGCACGCCATGTGGATGACGGCGTGGCAGCCGCGCAGCGCGCCGGCGTATTTCTTCGTGTCGCGGATGTCTCCCTCGATGACCGTGAGTTTGGGATGGGGCGTCAAGCCCGCCGAGCCGAAGAGCATCAAATCATAGACGGCCACCTCGCAGCCCATGGCGAGGAGCTTGGGGACAAGGATGCAACCTTTGTAGCCGGCGCCGCCGGTGACCAGAACACGTTTCACAAGTGGGCAGAGGGTAGGAATGAAGTCCGGCCTGTCGAGCGAAAACCCGGCCGGCGCGGTCAGCCGGTCACGATGCGGAAGCCCGCCGCCTGCGCGTCGTTGTAGAACATCCTCACGGTGTCGAGCGAATAGCCGTCGAGGTCCTTGCCCACGAGGTTCAGCTTCCCGAGAATGTCGTGCGTCACGGTGATGACGTGGCAGCCGATGCTGTCCGCGTGGAAGATGTTCAGCAGCTCGCGCGGGCTGGCCCAGATGAGTTCGGCCTTCGGATTCGGCGCGAGCAGCCGCACCGCCTCGGCCATCAGCGGCACCGGGTCGCGGCCCGTGTCCGCCACGCGCCCGGCAAAGACCGAGACATAGCTGGCGACGGCCGGCGAGAGGCAAGCGACCACGTCGCGCACCTGGTCGTTGGTCATCAGCGCGGTGACGTTGAGCTGCACGCCGGCTTGCGCGAGGCGGCGGATGAGCGGCCCGGCAAACTCGCGCTTCGTGTTCGTCACCGGGATCTTCACATAGACATTCGCGCCCCACGACGCAATCTCTCGCGCCTGCTGCTCCATCTCGTCAAAATCGTCCGAGAACACCTCGAAGGACACCGGCCGGCCGCCGATGATCTTGAGCACCTCGTGCGAGAAGGCCTTGTAGTCGGCCACGCCGGCCTTGCGCATGAGCGTGGGGTTGGTGGTGAAGCCCTTGATGAGCGGGTTCGCCGCCAGGGTCGCAATGCCTTTGAGGTCCGCGCCGTCGGCGAAGACCTTCACTTTGAGTTCGCTGGTTTGCTTCATAGGTGTTCCAGGCGGACGATAGCGCGATTCACTGGCCGAGGATAATCCGCACGGCCTCAGGTAAATTCCTGACGGTGAAATCCGGCGCGTCGCGCAGCGCCTCGGCGTAGCCGCAGTCCACAAAGATCGTCCGACACCCGGCGGCCTTGCCCGCCGACACGTCCCGCCAGCGGTCGCCCACCATGAACGACGCCGCGGGCGACAAGCCCAGCTCGCGCGCGGCGTCGAGCAGCAGGCCGGGCTTGGGCTTGCGGCACGCGCACGCGTCGGCGTCCACATGACGGCAGACGCGGATGTCGTCGAGCGGCAGTTCGCGGCGCAGGCGCTCGTGCATGGCATCGAGCACGGCGCGGTCGAGTTTCCCGGTCGCCACGTCGGGCTGGTTTGTCACCACGACCAGCCGCCAGCCCGCCGCCTTCAGCTCGCGCGTCGCCTCGATCACGCCGGGCAGCAGTTCCAAATCCTCCAGCCGGCGCGGCGCGAAGGGTTTGCCGCCGCGCGTCTCCGACCGCGTCAGCACGCCGTCACGGTCGAGGAAGACGGCGCGCATCGCTCAGGGCTTCTTTGCCTCCAGCCCTTCCCATTTGTTCGCCTGCATGAGCACGGCCGGGTGCGTGACCAAGCAATGCCAGATCACGGCTTGGAACGCTTCCGCGTGCGGCGTGATCGCGTTCGCGTCCACCGTCGGCACGACCACAACCACGTCGCCCGCCTTCTTCGTGTAGCCGCCGTCGCGGCCGACGATGCCGAAGACTTTCATGCCGCGCCGCTTCGCCTCGTCCACGGCGCGGACGAGGTTGGGGCTGACGTTGCGCGCCGCGTCGCCGCCGCCGACGGAGAAGATCAGGATGGCGTCGCGTTCGCCGGCGCGGCTGACCTTGAGCCAGCCTTCGAAGACGGTGGGCCAGCCCTCGTCGTTCGTGCGCGCGGTCAGCTCGGCCACATTGTCGCACGGGCTGTAGGCCTCGATGCCCCCGAGCTTGCGGAAATCATTCACCGCGTGGCTGCAATTCGCCGCGCTACCGCCGACGCCGAGGAGGAAGAGCCGCCCGCCGCGCTCGCGGAGCGCGGCAAGTTCGAGCGCGAGCGTCTCGATGAGTCCGGCGTCCAACGCGGCTGCGATCTGCCGGACCTGCTCGAAATACGTTTGCGCGTGCGTCATGGGGCAAAGCTCTTAGCAGGAAGGCGGGCGTTTGGGAACCGCAGGCTTGTGGGAATGGCGAGGCGCACACCGCCGGTGCGTGGGCGGCGGACGCGCATCACGGCTCGACGAGGCGCAGCCGGAAGAACTGCAGGCCCGAGGCGGAGTTGGTGAGCCGCGCGTCGCCGCCGTTGCCGGTGACGTTGGTGGAAAGGACCGACCAGTTGTTCGCGCCGAGGCCAGGCGAACCTTCGAGCACGTAGCGCTTGTTGCGGACGGTCGGCCAGCGGAGCGTGACGCCGTTCGGGCGGCCGAGGGCGTCGGTGGTCACGCGAGGCGCGAGGCGGAGCGATTGCGACGGGTCGAGCGGGTCGATGCCGGCGCGGAGCTTGGCCCAGTTGGGCATGCCGTCGCCGGTGAGGTCGAGGGTGGGGTTCGCGCGGACGTCATACAGCGTGCCGAACCACCGCAGCTTCCATTGGTCGGGCAGCGTGTCGCCGAAGGACGACGCCGAGCGGTCGGTGGCGGTGATGAGGCCGGACACGGCCCGGGCGGCGAAGAGCGCGATGCCGTTCGGCGAAGCGGACGCGTGGTCGAAGCGGATGAGATACGACGCCGAGGCGGGCGTGCCGGGCGGGAGCGTCACGACGAGGTTGCCGAGGAGGGAATCGCCCGCGATGAGCCCGGGCGCATGGTCGTTGAGCCAGATGCCGACCCACGCGTCGGGCGATGGATTCGCCGACTGGAACGGATTCCCGAGGCGGCCGGCCTGGAGGAAGTTGAACTGAACCGGCTGCGTAATGGCGGGCGAGCTGTCGAGCGGTTGCACGCGAAGGCGGAGCATCAGCACGCGCAGCGGATACGGCCCGAAGAGGCTCGCGGTTACGGGCACGGTGACGGTCTGGCCGGCGCGCACGCCGTCGCCCGCCGTGAAGAGGACGTGCGAGTCCTCGGCGCCGTGGCCGGCTTGATGGCTCGCGAGTTCGATCGCGGGCCGCTGGAACCCGAACGTGGGCTTCGGGAGGCTGTTCGTGGTGACGGCGTTGGTGCGCACGCCGTTGGTCCAGAAGCGGACATACCACGTCGCGAAGGGGTTGAGCGAGCGGCGGAGCGTGACGAAGACATCGTCCACCGCGATCACGCCATCGCCCATGGCGACGGCGTCGATGCTGCCGCTGGAGGCGTTGAGCAGGCCGTTGGTGGTGCCGTTGGAAGAATCCATCGCATCGAAGAAATCGCTTCCCAGCGGCGGGATGTTCACGAGGTAGATGGCGGAATTGAAGGTCTGCGAGGCGTCGTCCAGCGTGAGCGTGCCGTCGCCGAAGTCGCCGGCGTTGAACCAGCGGAAGCTCGAGACGTCGCCGACGAGATACGGGCGGACGTTGACGGTGACCTGCTTGATGGCGTTGATGGGGCCGACGGTGAGGGAGCCGTTCGTCGGCGCGGTGAGGGTGACGCCGCCGGCGACATTGGTGGCGGCGGTGGCGTTGAAGACCTGGATGCGATACGTCGTGCCCGTCGGCGCGTTGGCGGGAATCTGGAACCCGAAGCCGCCGGCGAACACGCTGCCGCCGGACTTGTTGAACTGGTTGATGTGCGCCTGGGAGAAGGTGATGAGGTCCTGCGCGAGCGAGTTGTAGAGGTTGGTGCGGCCCTTGGTCTCGAGCCACGCGACGCTCATCACGTTGAAGTTGGTGTCAATGAAGACGGAGTTGGTGAACGTGGGGATGATGTTCGTGGTGACGGTGAAGTCGGTGGTGTTGGTGAAGAGGTTCGTGATGAACGAGAACGCGAATGACGGCGGGATGGGCTCGAAAAACGCCGGGTTGCTCGGCACGGGGCGCTGCAGCATCGAGTCGAACGACAGCGCGCCATTCGTCACCGCGGGCGCGCCGGGGTCATTCGTGACCGCGATGGAGAACCCGAGCGAATACATCTCCTGCCCCGGCAGCAGCGTGATGGTGACGGGCGCGAAGAACGTCTGCCCGGGCGCGCCGATGAATTCCGTCGAGCCCTCGCCATTCTGAAACCCGAATGTGATGAGGTTCGCGGTGAGGTTGCTGTTGATGGCGCCGCCGGAGCCGCCGGACCCGGTGCCCCCGGTGGCGCCCGGGGCGAAGTTCACGCCGCTGACCATGCGGATGAGATGCCAGCCAGCCTCGGCGGTGAAGAGGTTGGTGCCGCCGGCATGGATCGCGACGGCAAGCGGGTCGCGGGCGGCCGCGGGCACCGCGCCGTCCACCCACCCGGCGAGCAGGATTGGATTGGCGAGCGGTTCGTCCACCCACAAGTTCGTGCTTACTCCGTAAAGCGTGCTGACCGTGCCCTCGGGTTTGATGACGCGCACACGGTGGTTGAGGCGGTCCGCGACGAGGATGCTGCCATCGGGTCCGCGCGTGATCTGCTGCGGGGTGTTGAAGCGCGCGTCGGCGGCGAGCCCGTCCACCATGCCGGCGGTGGTGTTGCCGGCGATGATGTTGGTGGTATTGGCAACGGGATTGAGGTTCACAACCGCGTTGCCGCTGACGATGGCGATGGAATTGGTGGCGAGGACGGCGACGCCGCGGGGCGAGACGAATGTGCCCGCGGCGGCGAGGTTGGTGACGGTGCCGGTCTGGAGCACGCGCTTCACGGCGCCGCCGAGTTCGGTGACGACGAGGTTTGTCGAGGAGTCGAGCGACATCGCGGTCGGCGCGGTGAGGGTGGTGGTGAGTGTCGAAACGAGCACGCCGGCCGTCGTGTATTTTCGGAGCGTGCCGTCGCCCTGGGTGAGGACGTAAAGCGCGTCGGTCGAATCCACGGCGACCGCGATGGGGCTGCTGAGGTTTGCGATGAGGGTGGTGGTGAAGCCCGAGGAGGAACCGGCGGACGACAGTTTGCGGACGGAGTTGTTTGCGAGGTCGGCGATGTAAAGATTGCCCGCCGAATCGAGCGCGAGTCCCGACGGGGTGTTGAACTGCGCCTTGAGAAACGTGTTCCCGTCGGCGGAGCCCGCGGAATTCCCGATCGTGATGGGGAAGCTCTTCGGCCCGCCGCCGATCGTGGTGACCGTCTGAGCGCGGAGGGTGCCGCCGAAGGCGAGCACCGCGAGGGCGAACGCTCCGGCTCGTGCGGCTCGGCGCAGGGGGGTGTTCATGGCGAGGCGTCGTTTCAGTCGCTGGCCGCTCACTTCTTGTTCAAGTCACGCAAGGGCACGGGCCGCGCGCTGTCGAATGGCCGTTCCTTGTCGGCGGCCTGCACGGGAGCCTTGGTCTTCAGAAACTCGGTGCCGGAGTCCGGGAACTCGCTGCCAAGGAAGTCAGGCTGCGACGGCTGGAAGTGGCCGGCCTCGATCAATGTCGGCGTGACGAAGATGATCAGGTTTTGCTTCTGGCGGCTCTTGTCCTCGTATCGAAACGCGACACCCAAACCGGGGATGTCGCCGAGCAGCGGCACTTTGCGGTAGGCCTTCGTCGACGTGGTGTTGATGAGGCCGCCCATGACCAGCGTGTCGCCGCTGGGGATGATCACCTGCGTCTCGATGCGGCGGATGGCGTAAATGTTGGCGACGTTTTGCTGGCCGTTGATGGTCTGAGTGTCCTTGCCGTCAATGTTGGAGACTTCCGGGGTAAGCTTGAGCATCACGCGTCCGTCCGGCGCGACGCGCGGGCTGACTTCGAGGATCGTGCCGAGGTTCGTGTAGGTGATTTCCGAGCCAGCGGGTGTCTGCGCCGTGCCGGGCGTGATCTTGAAGATCGGAAAGGCGCGGGTGACGGAGAGCTTCGCGGTCTGGCCGTCCATCATGACGGTGCGTGGCGTGGCGATGAGGTCGGTCTCGCTGTCCGTGTTGAGGAAGGAGAGGACGGCGTTGACGCCGTCGGCGTTGAGGAAGCCGATGGCCGGCGTGAGGCCGCTGGCGGTGTTGAGGTTGAATCCTCCGGCGCCCACACCGCCGATGGCCGTGGTGAGCGCGTTGGCCGTTGTGAACTTCGGCGTGGAGGTGCTGGTGACGACGCTGCCGCTCGGCAGGGTGGTCGTGGTGGTGACGGGCGTGCCTGGGATGGTGGTGGTGGCGGTGCCCGTGACGCGGCCGTTGCCGAAGGAGACGTTTTGCGCGGACAGGGTGCCGCTCCAATCAATGCCCTTGACCGAGCGCGGGCTGCGGCTGGACTCCATGATGCGCGCCTCGATGAGGACCTGCTTCATCGGTGTGTCGAGCTTCTCCACGAGGTCGTTGATGATTTCCCATTCCTTCTCGGTGGCGGCGATGATGAGCTGGCTGGTCCGCGAGTCGGTGCTGACTTTCACACGGGTGGAGACGAATGCGGGCAGGACCGAGGCCATGTTCGTGGGGCTCGCATTCTTGAGCAGGACAATGCGGGTCACAAGCGGTTCCTGCTGGGCGGCGTCCTTGGCGGTGATGCGGACGGTCTTGGTCTTCGGGTCCGCAACCATCACCAGGCTGTGGTTGTTCAGGATGGCTTCGAGCGCCTGAAGCGGGGTGACTTGCGTCATGCGGAACGCCGGAACCTTGATTTGGTCCGCGGGCGCGGCGGTGGCGACGAGCTTGGGGTCGAACAACACGTTGAGCTCGGCGCGCAGCGCGAGGCTCTTGACGACGGTGATGAGGTCGCTGTCGTCGTAGGCGATGTCGGCGAGTTCCTCAGGCTTGGGTGGCTGCTCGGGCGCCTTGGGCACCTCGGCCTTGCGCGGCGGCTGGGCCTGGTTCTGGGCCGGGGCGGCGGCGGCGGCCAGCACAAGCGCCGTCAGGACGATGGACAGTTTGATTTTCATTCGCGATTCCAGTTGTTCAGCCCGACCACCGCTTGCTTCGGCAAAGGGTCCACGGGGTTCATAGGTCCGGGCGCAGCTTGAGCTCGCGCGGTTCCTTTTCGCCCTCGACGGAAATCTTCGCCCCGCCGGCCTTGATCTCGAGGCAGCGCACACGGCTGATGCCTTCCTTGGTGCGCACCACGAGTTCGTCGCCGATGAAAAAGTCGTAGGTCGCGGGCCCGGTGTTGATGGCCACGGAGGATTTCTTGCCGACGAACACGCCGCGCACGGTGAACGTGGCGGAGATGGGCGGAACCCCGGTGCGCTGAACCGCGACCCCGTTCGTCCCTTCGGGGACGGTCGGGGTGTTGGTGAAGGCGACGGGCGGCGGCAGGATGTGCGTGACTGGGGGCGGGGCAACCACCCGCGGGTTGCGCCGGGTCGAGTCCGGATAAAATGGGTCGGTGCCTTCACCCAGCTTGAAAGTAAAGGAGGACTTGGGAATCACGACGACCTTGGGCGGCACGTTGGTGATGACGGGCGCGGCCTCCACCTTCGCCGGCGAGCCTTTCTTGTCGGGTGCGCCCTTCTTGTCGGGAGTTCCCTTTTTGTCCGCCGACTTGGCCGGGCTGTTGGTCGCGTCGGCGCCGGACCCCGCGGGCGCTGCGACGCCCGCGCAAAGCGCGAGGGCGAGCAGCAAGGCCAGCCTGCGAAGGGGCGTCAGGGCGGCTTGCATGGTCAACGGCTCCCCGGCGGGGGCTTGATGAGGGCGACGATTTCCATTGTGAACGACAACCGTTCGGGCACGGCCGATTGGGATGCGTCGATCGGCTGGAGGTCGATATTCTGCACGCGGATGTGCGGGAAGGCATTTTCGAAATCCGCAATGAAGCGCCCGATGTCGTGGTAAAACGCCTGGCCGTTGAGCCGGTAGAGCGCGGACTTGTAGGGGAAGTCCGGCAGCATGCCGATCTGGAATTCCTCGGCGTTGGAAAACGTGCTGATCTCGACGGCGGTGTGATTGCCTGCGGCGCGGAACTGGTTCATGACCGTGCGAATCCAGTTGTTGGTGTCACCAGAAACCATCCTGGTCTCGAGTTCCTCGAGCCGGCGGAGCGACTCGTCGAGTTCCGCCTGTCGCTGCGGAGCTTGTTGAACGAGCTTGCGGGCCTCGTGCTCCTTGTTCTGGGTCTCGGTGATCTTGGCAAGGAGCTGCGCCTGCTTTTCCTGCAACGTGCGGATGCCAAAGAACCATATGCCGACAAGCGCGAGCGCGCCGGCGACGGCGACCGTCGCGATCTGTTTCTTCTTCTCTTGGGTGAGCTTGGCCATGGCGGATCAGTTGCGGACGCGCTCGGGAAACACGCAGTCGAGCTGGAATTTGAAGTAGCTCATGTTGTTTTCCACGATCACCGGCGAGAATTGCTTGAACCCGACGCCAGCCTCGTTGGTCATCACGGAGCGAAAATAGGTGTCGGCGAGGAGCTTCTCCTTGAACTTGTCGTAATACTGCTCCTCGGGCCGCCCGGAGTCGCGTCCTTCAATGATGACGGTGATCCTTTCAGTGACGCTCGCCTTCTTGCCGGGCTTCTTGGGGTCGCTGGACTTCTCCGCCACGGTCGCAACGTATCGCTGTTCTGTGCGCACGCGCGAGAGTTGGATGTTGGGCGAGATGGCGCGTTGCATCACGTCGAGCTGCGGCGCCCAGAGGAAGCGGTTGGTCGCGAGCGCGTAGAGCGCGTCCATCTTCTGGTCGATCTTGCGGATGTCCGAGAGGTTGGTGCGCGTGGCGCCGGCATCCTTCTCCATTTTGTGGAGGGAGGCCTCGGTGTTCGCGAGCTCGGTTGCGGCGGCGGAATTCTTGAGAAACACCGAGCTGCCCCACAGCGCGAGGAGCATGGCAAAGAAGAGCACGACGAGGACCGCGCGCTTGACGGGGTTTTGCCTGCGTGCCTTCTCCTCGGCCTGCTGCTCCGCGAGAAGATTGATCCGGATGGGCATGGCTAGAAGGAGGTCATGGCCGCGCCGATCGCCACGGCGAGTTGCGGCGCGAGGTTCTCGACTTCACCAAGCTGGTGCGCCGGAAGCGAGAGCGTCAGGAAGCTCGTCGGGTTCCACGCCTGGCACGGCACCATCAACTCCGTCTGCAACGCCTGCACAATCGCGTTCTCCCGCGCGGGACCGCCGCTGAAGAAGACCTGGCTCACGGGCTTGTCGAGTTGGTGGTCGATGAAATCGACCGAGGCCCGGAGCTCGCGGCCGAGCGGGAGCAGGATGGCAATCGCGGCGGATTCCACCTCGGGCGTCATGGGCTGCTTGCCGAGCTGGATTTCGTCGGGCGTCACGCCCATCGCCTCGGCAAGGCTCGCGGTGAGCCGCTGCGCGCCGAACGCCACCACGCGGCTGAGCATGAGCTGGCCGGATTGCAGGATGCTGATGGTGGTGTTGCGGTAGCCGATGTCCACGAGGGCCACCACTTCCTTGGCGAACACCTCGGGCATCGCCATCTCGAAGGCGTTCGCGGGGCCGACATAGCCGAGGGTCACCTGGTCCACTTGCACGCCCGCACCACGAGCCACGCCTTCGAGGTGTTCGACAAAGTCCTTCTTCGCGATGCCGATGACGACTCGCGTCTTGGCGACGCCCTTTACCTTTTCGCCCTTCGAGACGTCCTTGGGCTGGAGCAGGTGGCAGTCGAACAGGCTGTCCTTCAAGTCCTGCTGCACGTAGTTCTTGCCCGCGATGCGGAGCACGCCGCGCAATTCGTCGACGGGCACGAGCGGCATCTCGGCGAACCGCAGTTCCGAATCGCCCACGCCCACGACGAGGCAGACTTGCTTGGCGTGCGCGCCGAGCGAATCGAGGACTTTCTTGAGGTGCGCCGTGAGGACTTCCTTCGTCGGGGGCTTGTCGCCGGACGTCGGGGCCTCGACGCAGACGAAGCCAAGGAATCTGTAGCCGCCGCCGGCGCGCTGGACGTGGACGGCTTTGGTGATCCGGGAGCCGAAATCCACCGCGACAACCTGGTCACGTTTGCCCCGACCATTGATGATGAAGGGCAAGTCCATGTTTTCATTCCTTTGTAATTCAGCGGAAATGTCGAAGCAAGCCGCAATGTCGCGGAGGGCATCGCCGATGCCGCGGGCGCGGCGATCGAAGCGCGCGATTGCACCCGCACCGCCCCGCGCTATCCTCGCGCCGTGAACCGCCTCACGCGCCAGGAGCAGCTCGTGATCGTCACGCTCGCGCTCCTGCTCCTCGCCGGTCTGGCCGTGAAGCTCTTTCGAACGTCCCACGCTCCCGCCCCGTCCAACACCGGGCCGCCTCCAACCCGCCATGCACAAGAACCTTGATATTGACGCCGTGCTCGACGACCTCGTCGCGAAGGATCCGCGCTTCCGGCGCGACGCCTACCACTTCATCCGCGACGCCCTCGACCACACGCAGCGCAGCCTGCTCAAGTCCCAGAAATCCCAGCCGCGGCACGTGAGCGGGCAGGAGTTGCTCGAAGGCATCCGGCAGTTCGCCCTTGAACAATTCGGACCGATGGCCCGCGTGGTCTTCGACGAATGGGGCGTCCAGCGCTGCGAGGACTTCGGCGACCTCGTTTTCAACATGATCGAGGCCAACCTCCTCGGGAAGACCGACAAGGACAGCCGCGAGGATTTCAAGGGCGGATACGACTTCTTCGACGCCTTCGAGAAGCCGTTTCTGCCCGAGGGCACAGCCAATCCCCGCGCCGAGCCCGAAGCCAAAGCTCCCTGAGCGGCCGCCGCAGGGCTTGACCTTTCCACCGGAACGTCCATCTTACGCGGCCCGGCGCGCACCGCCGGGATCGCGAAGCAGCGGGGATCGGCTCCGGTTTTCTTCACGCACCGCGCACCACGCTCATGCAGCACATCCGAAACATCGCCATTATCGCCCACGTGGACCATGGCAAGACCACGCTCGTGGATTGTCTCCTCAAGCAGTCCGGCACCTTCCGCGCCAACCAGCACGAATCCTCCGAGGAACGCCTCATGGATTCGATGGACCTCGAAAAGGAAAAGGGCATCACCATCCGCGCCAAGAACGCCGCGTTCAGATACAAGAACTACCACGTCAACATCGTGGACACGCCGGGTCACGCGGACTTCGGCGGCGAGGTCGAGCGCATCATGAACATGATTGACGGCGTGCTGCTCGTGGTGGACGCCGCCGACGGCCCGCAGGCGCAGACACGCTTCGTGCTGCGCAAAGCCCTCGAGGCCGGCGCCAAGCCCATCGTCGTCATCAACAAGATCGACCGCGAGAACGCCAACCCCAGGAAGGTGCTCGACCAGGTCTTCGACCTTTTCATGTCGCTGAATGCCACCGACGAGCAGCTCGATTTCCCGTTCATCTACTGCTCCGCCAAGGCCGGCTACGCGAAGACCGAGTTGGAGCACATCTCCGGCACCATGGAGCCGCTCTTCGACTCCATCACCAAGCACATCCCGCCGCCGCGGGCGCGCGCGGGCGAGGGCTTCCAGGTGCTCGTGGCCAACCTCGACTACAGCGACTATCTCGGCCGCATCGCCTTCGGCAAAATCTACGAGGGCAAGGTCAAGCTCGGCGACCCGGCCATCTGCCGCCACGGCGACGGCCGCATTTCCAAGGGCAAGATCACCGCCATCTACCACTTCGAAGGCATGAAGCGCATCGAAGTGCAGGAAGCCCACGCCGGCGACATCGTCGGGCTCACCGGCTTCGAGGATGTCTTCATCGGCGAGACGATTTGCGACTCGGAGGCCCGCGCCGCGCTGCCCTACATCCCCATTGACCCGCCGACAATTCAGATGGAATTCGCCGTCAACGACGGCCCGCTCGCCGGGCTTGACGGCAAGCTGGTCACCGCGCGCCACATCTGGGAGCGCCTCCTGCGCGAAGTCCGCACCAATGTCGCCCTCCGCATCGCGCAGACCAGCGACCCGAAGGTCTTCGCCGTCTCCGGCCGCGGCGAAATGCAGATCGCCATCCTCGTCGAGCAGATGCGCCGCGAAGGCTACGAGGTCCTCGTGTCCCGCCCCGAGGTGCTCTACAAGAAAAACGCCACCGGCAGCCTGTTTGAGCCCATCGAGAAGCTGTTCCTCGAAATCCCGCAGGAGCACATGGGCGCGATCATGGAGAACCTCGCCGGCCGCAAGGCGGAGATCAGCGGCATGCACCATCACGCCGACCAGGTCACCATCGAGGCGCTCATCCCCATGCGCGGCCTCATCGGCTTCGAGACCGACCTGGTCAACACCACCCGCGGCCTTGGCGTCATGAGCCACCTCTTCCACGAATACGGCCCTGACCGCGGCGAAATCGCCGCGCGCAAGAACGGTTCGCTCGTCAGCATGGAACAAGGCGAGGCGATGGCTTACGCGCTGAACATGATCCAGGAACGCGGCCGCCTCATGGTCCAGCCCGGTGACGCCATTTACGCCGGCATGATCGTCGGCGAGAACGCCCGCGAGAACGACATCCCCGTCAACCCGTGCAAGGCAAAGAAGCTCACGAACATGCGGTCGCAAGGCGACGGCAAGGGCATCCAGCTCACCGCGCCGCTCATCCTCTCCCTCGAGCGCGCGCTCGAATACATCGGCCCCGACGAATACGTCGAGGCCACGCCCAAAAACCTCCGCCTCCGCAAACGCCTCCTCGACGAAACCCAGCGCAAGCGCGCGTCCCAGGCGCGCATCATCAAGCTGGTTGAGAATTGATCCTCCCGCGTCCCGCCTGAAAATGCAGCAGGCCCGCCTTGCGGCGGGCCTTGCCGTTCCGAACGCGCGCCTGCCCGCGGCTATGCCCGCTCGATGTATTTGCCCGAGCGCGTGTCCACGCGGATCTTCTCGCCGGTCTTGATGAACAGCGGCGCCTGGATCTCGATGCCGGTCTCCAGCGTGATCATCTTCTGCACGTTGTTTGCCGAGTCGCCGCGGATGCCCTCGGGTGCGTCCTTGACCACGAGCACCACGCTGGGCGGCACTTCGATGGACACCGGCTTGTCCTCGATGAACGTCGCGACCACGCTGCCGTTTTCCGTGAGGTAGTTCGCCGAATCCCCGACGAACTCAGGCGAGAGCGTCACCGTCTCGAAAGTCTCCGGGTCCGAGAAAACAAAGTCATCGCCGTCCTTGTAGCTGAACTCCATCTTGCGCGTGTTGAGCGGGACGACCTCGATGCGCTCGTTGGAGCTGAAGCGCAGGTCGGCCGTCTTGCCGGTCTTGATGCTGCGGAGCGTGACCTGCACGAACGCGCGCAGGTTGCCCGGCGTGCGGTGCTGGCAATCGAGCACAACGGTCACGTCGTTGTTGTGCTTGATGGCCATTCCCTTTCGGAGGTCGTTCGCGCTCGGCATAAGTGGTCTTCGATGTGTGCCGTCCGGAAGCAGGTCGGCGGAGGCGGGAAGTTAGCGGAGGAGCCCCCCATTGCAAGCCCTCATTTGGCCGCGCCGAGCCGCCGGTCACAGCTCGCCTCGGTCGAGCGCGCCGAGCACTTGCGGGTCGCGCACATCCACCCAACGGCCTAGGATTTCCAGCCCCGCGATGCGGTGCCCGCCCGAGACCATGGCGCTGATGGCGTCGGTCAACTCGTATTCGCCGCGCGGTGATTTCTTGAGCCGCGAGGTGAAGTCGAAGAGCGACGGCCTGAAAATCTGGATCCCCGCGTTATACCACGCCGTCTGGCCGGGCCGGAGCCAGCCGCCGGCGCGCAGTTGCTCCAGGTCTGTGGGCGTCGGCTTCTCCACGATGCGCCGCAGGCAGAATTCGTCGTCGAAGAACACCAGCCCGCCCTTGGTCACATCTTCGCTGCCCGTCACGGTCATCAGCCCCGAGAACGGCGCCTCGCCCCATCGCCGGATCATCTGGATGTAGGTCTCCGGCCGCACGAGGATGTCGCCGTAGGTGAGGAAGAACGTCTCGCCGCCGAGAAATTCCTTCGCCACTTCGGGCGCCTTGCCGGTGCCGTCCTGCACTTCTTGTCGCGCGTAATGGATGGTGATGTTGAGCTTGAGCCATGAGCCGTCACCAAAGCCCTTCTCGATGACCTCGGCGCGCCAGCCCGTGACGATGCAGAAATCATGCACGCCCGCCGCGGCCAGCCCGCGGATGATGTGCTCGAGAATGGGCCTGCCGAGCACGTGCAGCATGGGCTTGGGCGTCTGGTGCGTGAGTTCGCCCATGCGCGTGCCTTTTCCGGCTGCGAGAATGACGGCTTTCAAAGTGCTTGGCGCCCCTCGGGGCTTCGGGTTGACCGGCGGAATTCCTGCCGGCCGATGGACGCGCCAGAGGAAAGTGCAGACACCGCTTGAACGCAAGCCCCGTCCGCGAATCCCGCCCGGAAGATTTTTTTCGTTGAGTTCTGTCGCCGCCGGGCGGTGAATGCGGCGACAACACGCAACCCACCTCCTCATGTTTCAAGCCGTCCTTTTCTTTGTCGCCATCCCTGCGATTGGTTTCGCGCTCGGAAGCTTCTTCGCATCGGGCCGCACCCCCTCCGGCAAGGTCGCGTTGCTGCTCGCCGCCGTCGCCCCGGCCGGGGCCGGGCTCACGCCAGTGTTCTGCTGAGGGCACCCGTTGTCGTGGCTCGGTCCGAGCCTCGTTCTCGGCGGTTTGCCCGCGGCGCTCATCTACACCGACCAGGCTTGGGGCACGGCGCCTGACCGTCAATGCGCGCGCATCGCGCTCTCGCTCACCCTGCTCGAAGGCGCGGCGCTCCTCGGCTTCATCGCCTTCTGCGCGGCGTCCCCGTGAGGATTCGCGCGGGCTCATCGCTCCCGGCAATGAGTTGATTAAACCCGTTGCCAAAAATTCCCCCGTGTGGCATAGGTCGAGCCCATGAAACGCCTACTCGCCCTGGCTGGACTGTCCCTTTCGCTCGTGCTGGCTCCCTCCGCTTCCGCGCAGGAGGACCAATACGTCCGGATTTTCAACCTCATCGTGCAAGCCGACGCCCTCCGCGCGGACGGCAAGGGCCGCGAATCCCTGGAGAAATACCTCGAGGCGCAGGACGGCTTGAAGAAAATCCAGTCCGCCTTCCCGTCGTGGAACGTGAACGTCCTCAACTTCCGACTCAAATACATCACCGACCGCATCACGCCGCTCATGCAGCAGTTCCCCGGCACCGCGATGCCCAAGCCCATCCTCCCGCCCGGCACGATGGACCCGCTTATCGGCAGGATTTCAGGGCTTGAGAAGGCGCTCTTCGACAAGGACCAGCAGATCATCGGCTTCCGCGCCGACAAGGAACGCGCCGAGGCTGCCATGCGCGATGCCGAGGCGAAACTCCGCGAGGCGCTCGCCGCCCGCCCCAAAGACGTCGACCCCGCCGAGATGGCCAAGGCGCAGGATCGCGTGAAACTGATCCAGAAAGACCTCGACATCCAGAAGATCACGCTCGAACAGCAGACCGCCAAACTCTCAGGCCTCGCCAAGGAGAAGGACGCGCTCCAAAAGCAAATCGAGGACGAGAAGCGCGAACTCCCGATGCTCAAGACCCAAAACGAAGGCCTCAAGCGACAGGTCGGCGAACTCTCGAGGCAAGTCGGCGCCCTGCCGAAAGTGCAGGACCTCCAAGCCCAACTCGCCGCGGTGAAGACCGAGCTCAAGGCCACGCAAGTCCAGAACGAGGCGCTCCAAAAGGACAACAAGAAGATGGAGACACTCCTCACCGACCCCGGCCTCGCGACCGTCGACGCCTCCAAGCTGAAGCAACTCGAGAAGGAGCGCGACGACCTCCAGAAAAAACTCAACGACGCGCTCAAGGCCGGCGGCGAAAAAAAGAGGTAAGCTAGCCGATGCCGCCGAGGTCGGGCGCCTCGCCCGCGAGCTTGCCGCCGCCCGCGCCCGCGCCCGCGTCGCCGCGCCAGAAGCCAAGGCCGTCCCCTGTTTCGAAGGAGGAACTCGCGCTCTTCCGCCAGCCCCGCCCGCCGGCACTACCAGAAAGCGCCCGCCAATGGCATGAGCCCGAATGCGAGTCTGGAAAAACCCTCGGGACCCAGCCCGGGTGACGCACACCTGCCGCAAGCCGGCGGTCGCGGTGGAGTCGCGTCGGGCCCTTGCGTGGATGGATGCTGAAGCGGGCTGAAGCCCGCGCTCCTTCATCTTCTGGCGCGCGCCTGGCTAAAATCTGCCCGGCAGCTTCCCGCCCATCCGCGACATCATCTTCTGGAACTTCCCCATCTTCCGCATCATCTGCTGCATCTGGCCGAACTTGTTCAGCAGTGTGTTGAGTTCCGTCACCGACACGCCGCTGCCCTTCGCGATGCGCTGGCGCCGCCGGGCGTTCAGGATTTGCGGCAGCTTCCGCTCCTTCGGCGTCATCGCGCAGATCATCCCCTCCATCCGGCGAAACTCCCGCTCGCCCTTGGACAGGTCCGCGCCCTTGAGCATCTGGTCGCCGCCGGGCAGCAGGCCGACGATGTTCTCCAGCGGGCCGAGCTTCTTCATCTGCCGCAATTGATCGAGGAAATCCTCCAGCGTGAACTCCCCCCTTCGCATCTTCTCCTCGAGCTTCTTGGCGTCCTCCTCCTGGATCGCCTCGGCCGCCCGCTCCACCAGGCTCACCACGTCGCCCATGCCGAGGATGCGCCCCGCCATGCGCTCGGGATGAAACGGTTCGAAGTCCTCCAGCTTTTCGCCCGTGCCCGCGAACTTGATCGGCTTGCCCGTCACCGCCTTGAGCGAAAGCGCCGCGCCGCCCCGCGCGTCGCCGTCGAGCTTGGTAAGGATCGCGCCCGTCAACCCGAGCGCGCCGTCGAAGTGCGTCGCCACGCTCACCGCCTCCTGGCCCGTCGCGGCGTCGAGGACGAGCAGGATTTCCTGCGGGCGCATCAGGTCGCGCAGGCGCACGAGCTCCTGCACAAGCGGCTCGTCAATCTGCAACCGGCCCGCCGTGTCGAGCAGCAGCACGTTGCGATTGTTCGCCTTGGCGAAATCCATCGCCTCGGTCGCGATGCGCGTCACGTCCGTCTCGCCGCGCCTGAGGAAAACCGGCAGGTCGAGCGGTTTGCCGAGCGTCTCGAGCTGGTCCATCGCCGCGGGCCGATACACGTCGCATGCCACGAGCAGCGGCTGACGGCCCTGCTTTTGCAGCAGCCGCGCGAGCTTGCCCGTCGACGTCGTCTTGCCCGAGCCGTGCAACCCCACGAGCATCACGCACGCGGGCGAGGCGGACAGGTTGAGCCCGGCGTTCGTCGAGCCGAGCAGTTCCACGAGTTCGTCGTGGATGATCTTGATCACCTGCTGCCCCGGCTGCACCGTCTGCACCACCTCGACGCCGAGCGATTTCACCTTCACCCGCTCGATGAAATCGCGCGCGACCTTGAAGTTGACGTCCGCGTCCAGCAGCGCCAGCCGCACCTCGCGCAACGCCTCGGCGATGTTTGCCTCGGAGATTTTCCCGAGGCCGCGCAGATGGCGGAACACCGACTGAAGCTTGCCCGTGAGATTGTCGAACATGCGGCGGAAGATTCGCAGCCCGTGCCGACCGCGCAAGGTCCAATGTGTCGTGACGCAACTGCCTCACTTCACCCGCGCCAACAACTCCAGCAGCTTCGCCACAATCTTGCGCGTGGCGTCCTTCTCGACGCGGCTCGTGCCGAGCCACGTTTCGTAGCCGCCGAGTTCGTGCTGCTCGGGCGTGGGCAGGTAGCCGTAGCCGCCGTTCGCCAGTTCGATGGTGAACGTCGGCTTGAACGGGCTCGTCGCCTTCAACTCCAGCCCGGTCTCCGCGAACGTCTCAAACGGGATCGCCGCCACCGCCAGTTCGCCGATGCGGAACGCCTGCAGCACCACGCTCACCTCGTCCGGCCATTCGCCCATCTGCAACGCCCGCTGCGCATAAGTCTCCTCGTGGCGATGGATGGGTGAAACCGTCTTCGGCCGGGCGAGCACGTCCTTCGAGCGCGCGACCAGCTCGGGCGAAGGCTTGCGGACCTTCAACGCCAGTTCGGACTGCGCGGACTTCAACCCGACCCAGTCGCGGTGTTGCACGGTCTTGAGCGAGCGCATGACCTCGTGCGCGAGGTCGTCCGCCACGAGTCGCATCTTCTCGTAAGGCGCGCGCGCGACCGCAGGGCCGCGGAAGTTGATGTTGTTCACGTCGGCGCACGTGCCGTTGGACAGCAGCCCGACGAACGGCGGGTCGAGCCGGTCGGCGCCGAGCAGTTGCTGGATGCGGTCGCAGAACACGCCGAAGTAATCGGCCGAGATGTGCGTGCCGGGCACGCCGCCGACGTAGTGCAGCGAGTAGTTCGCGAGCAACGAGATGGGCCGGCCGTTCGTGGACTGCACGGAGAGGAACGTCACGCCCGGGTCCACGGGACCGGCGGGCGCGAGCAGGTTCGTGTTCCCGACGCCGGGGTTCATCATCACCTTGTCCTCGCCGCCGAAGGGGTTCACCAGTTTCGTGCCCGGCTTCATGTGCCAGCGGCGGTTGAACACGTGCTGCGGCAGCTCGCCCGTGCCCCAGCCGATGCGCGCGGGCGCGAGGTTGTTGTGCGCGCGGCGGACGCCATCCGCGATGCGGCGCGCGAGGAAGGACTGATAATCGTCGAGCGGCTGGCCGAAGTTGAACGCGCTCGCCCCGCGCGCGCTCGGGCCGGAGTGCGTGTGCGTGGCGGCCATCATCATGCGCTCCGGTGCGATGCCGGTGGACTCGCTGGCGAGGCGCTTCGCCTCGTCGAGCACCTCGCGGTTCACGGAAACGCTGTCAATGATCGCGACGGCAAGCTTGGTCTGGCCGTCGTCGAGCACGAGACAGCGCGCGTGAAGCTCATCGTGGATGTGCGTCGAGGCCGGGACGGTGAACCCGCCGACGATACCCGCGCCGATGGCCGGCGTGATGTTACTCGTGGCCGCTCCCGCGCGGAAAACGCGGGCCTTGGGCTCGGCGGCTTCGAGTGTGGGACAGAGAATCCCGGAGATTGAAACGATGGCCAGGGCAATCGAGCGGATGCGGTTGTGGTTCATTGCTTCTTCCCCTTCTTGCCGGCGGGCGGCTGGTGCGCCTGTTTGCCGGCCTTCCAGATGTCGGGTTCGACGGTGTTCTTCTGCGGCGCGCCGGGCGTGCTGCGGCCGTCGGCCACGTATTTCTCAAGCAGCTTCGTGAGTTGCGCGACGACCTCGGGGTGCCGGGACTGCACGTTATTCGTCTCGCCGACGTCGTGGCGGAAGTCGAAGAGCTGCACGAGCGGCAGCGCGGTGGTGTCGGCCTGGCCGGGGCGCGGCGCGCTCCACCCGCCGGAGCCGGGGCAGAGTTCGAGTTTCCAGTTCCCCTGCCGGATGGCGAAGGAGCCGTTGATGGAATGATGCACGACAGCTTCGCGCAGCGGCCGCGTGTCCTTGCCGAGCAGCGCGGGCAGGAAGCTCACGCTGTCCTCGCCGGCGTTGTCGGGCAGCTTCGCGCCGAGCAGGTCGGCGACGGTCGCGAGCAGGTCGGTGAGGCAGATGACCTGGGTGCTGGTGGCGCCGGGCTTTATGCGCGCCGGCCAGCGCACGAGGAAGGGGACGCGGTGTCCGCCGTCGAAGATGTCGGCCTTGTGCCCGCGGAAGGCGTGGCTGGGGTTGTGGCCCTTGGCGAGCAGCGCGGGGAAGTCCGCCTGCGGCGAGCAGCCGTTGTCGCTGGTGAGGAGGACGATGGTGTTCTTCGCGAGGCCGAGGCGGTCGAGCGCGTCGAGCAGTTGGCCGATGGCGGCGTCGGTCTGCATCACGAAGTCCGCGTAGAAGTTAAGCCCGCTTCTTCCCTGCCATTCCTTCGTCGGCACGATGGGGGTGTGCGGCGAGGTGAGCGGGAGATAGAGGAAGAACGGCACGGACTTCTTGTCCGGGCTTTCCGCGTGCTTGATGACGAAATCCAGCGCCTTGCGCGTGAGCGTGGGCAGCACGTCCTCGACCTCGAAGTCCGGCGCGGCAGGGCCAGGCCGGCAGCGGCCCTGTGCGCGGCCGAGGAAGAGCGGGAACTCCTTGTCCACGGTCGGCAGCTTGGTGACGCGGTCGTTCTCGATGAACGTGTAGGGCACCATGTCGAGCGAGGCGCTGAGGCCGAAGTAGTAGTCGAAGCCGACGGCGTTCGGGCCGTTGGCGATGGGCTTGGAGTAGTCCACGTTGCGGACCTGCGCGGGCGTTTCGATGTTGAGTTCGGAGACGTCCTTGCCCCGGAGTTTTTCCCAATCCATGCCGAGGTGCCATTTGCCGATGGCGGCGGTGTGATAGCCGTGCTGCTTGAGGAACGAGGCGACGGTGAGGCGGCCGGGTTCGATGAGCCGCGGGCTCAGGCCACCGAGCACGCCGGACTGGAGGCGTGTGCGCCAGTTGTAGCGGCCGGTCATGATGCCGTAGCGCGTCGGCGAGCAGACCGACGACGGCGAGTGCGCGTCGGCGAAGATCATCCCCTCGCGCGCGATGCGGTCCATGTGCGGCGTGGCAATCTTGCCGTTGGGATTGAGTGCGCGGACGTCGCCGTAGCCGAGGTCGTCGCAGAGGATGTAGAGGATGTTGGGACGGTCAGCGGAACGGAGCGGAAGTTCAACCGCGACGAGGGCGAGCGCGAGGAGAAATCGCAGCGGGTTCATGCGGCGAGTGTATCAGTGAAGCGACTGCGTGCAATACGCGGCCGGCGGGCGGTGGCCGCGGCGGACGCCTTTGCCTGCCCCCACATTTGCCCGGCCGTTGCTGCCATCACAACTTGCGGCGTTGATCCACCGGCTCGACGGGGAATGCGCGCAACCCAAACACGACGGGCACTTGCTCGCAGTGGCCTGACGTTGTCGCGCGACGATTAAGGCTCGGATTTTTTTGTAATCTCGGGCAAGGTTGCCCGGCAATCCAATGCACCCAAAACCCGGCCCCAATTCCAGCCCGCTGGTGTGCGCCAGCATCGCGCTTGTGCTTGCCGTCTTCGTCGTCGCGCAGTCGAAGGGCCCCGGGGACGCGAAGGGGCAGGGCTTCGGCGGCCCAAAGGGCGGCAAGAACCAGGCCGCGCCCGCGGGCGACGGCAAGAGCCCCGCCGCCAGCGTAGCCACGATCACCATCGACGCGGGCTACCGGGTCATTCGCGCCAACGGTTTGCCCGACCATCTGCCCGGTCAGTTCCCGAATCGCGGCAACCCGAATCTGCTCGCGCCGCAGAGTTACAACTTCCGCGTGCCGCTCGGGCCGAGGGAGAACGCCACGTTCACACGGCTGCGCATGCACCCGTTTGGCGTCGCGCTCAATGGCGTGGTCTTCGACCCCGACGCCGCCGAGTGGTGGCAGATGGACCCGCAGTCCGGCTGGACTTACGACCCGATCAGTGGGCCCCAAAAACTCGGCATCGACCGTCACAACGCCCATGTGCAGCCGACGGGCGCGTATCATTACCACGGCATGCCGACCGGGCTGATCGAGCGCGTCACGGAGGGCAAACAAAAAGTCGCGCTCGCTGGATGGGCGGCGGATGGCTTCCCAATCTACGGCCCGTGGGGCCACTCGGATGCGCGCGACACGAACAGCCCGGTGAAGCGGCTCAAGTCCGGCTATCAGCTTCGCCCCGGCACGCGCACGGGCGGGCCGGGCGGGAGATTTGACGGCACCTTTGTGGAGGATTTCCAATTCGTGAAGGGCGCGGGCGACCTCGACGAAGCGAACGGCAGGGCCGGCGTCACGCCGGAGTTTCCCAAAGGCACCTACCACTATGTGCTGACGGATGACTTCCCGTTCATCCCCCGCCTCTACAAGGGCACGCCTGACGCGAGCTTCTTCCGTGGCGGACCGGGCGGCGGACCCGGCGGGAAGAAGGGCCCGCCCGGCAAGGCCAAAGGCGCGCCGCCCTTGGGGAAGTAACGATCGCGCCCCGTCAATCTTTCAGCTTCCAAAGCGACTTGGCTTTGACCCGCGCGGCATCCCATCGGCCCGACCAGTCCGCCCACGCCGCGTCCCACGCCGCGCCGGTGAGATTGGTTCTCGCGGACGGGAGGAGTTCGCCCATGGACTTGAGCTCGGCCACGCCGAGCTTACGGTCGTTCCACTTCAGTGCGGACTCGAGCAGGTTGAGGCGGTTCTCCGGGAACTCCGGCGCGATCTCCGCGGCTTTCACGAGGTGAGCGCGCGCCTTCGCCTTGCTCCCCACGCTCGCGGGCCAGCCCGGCGCGTCGCGATAGAGCAGGCCGAGACAGCGCTCCGGCCCGGCGTGGTCGAGCTTCGGATCCAGCGCCGCCGCGAGCTTGAAGTGCCGCTCCATTTCGTCCACAAGCGGCAGGGCTCCGAGCATCTTGGTGCGCGCGAGCTGGCCGAGGTTCATCGAGAGGTAATAGTGCGCCGCCGCGAGCCGTGGCTCCCGCGCGACGAGCGGGCGGCACACGCCGACGCCCTCGATGGCGAGCGCGGCGCGCTGCGTGTCGTTGGTGCTGAACTCCGCGCGGTCGAAACACGCCCGGCCAAGCTGCCACGCGGCATCCGCGCCGTTGGTGCCGGCTTGGAACCGCGCCCGCGCCTGCTGGAGCCGCGTCTCGAAGTAGCCCGCGAAGTTGGTCTGGCCGAGGCCGTGCGGCGTGAGGAGCAACAGAAGCGCCGCGGCGGCCGTTCCTGAATAATGTGTTGCCACGAGGTTCACCCTTCCTATAGTGCGCAGATGCGATTGAACCGGTTACAGGCTTCGCTGGCAATCCTCGCGCTCGCAGTGTGCTGCGGGACGGGTTGCGGCGGATTTCAGACCCGCCAGAGCGTGTCGCCCGCGTCATTTTTCCTGCCGGGCTTCTTCGGCAGCGCGACGACGGCGCCCGCCCCCGCCGTTTCGACCGCACTGGAGCCGGCAACCCAGCCCGCCGCGACCGAGTAAGCCATGCGATTTCCCTTCGCCCTGACGGTCAAGATTGCCCGTCACATCATCCGCCACAAGCTTCGGAAAACCCCGAAGTTCGCGCTCGTCCTCCAGCTCGAGCCGCTGCACACCTGCAACCTCACCTGCACGGGCTGCGGCCGCATCCGCGAGTATTCCACGTCGCTCAAGGACATGGTCCCCCTGGAGCAATGCCTCGCGGCCGCACAGGATTGCGACGCGCCGATGGTCTCCATCTGCGGCGGCGAACCGCTCATCTACCCCAAGATCGAGGAACTCGTCGCCGGCCTCCGCGAACAGGGGCGCATCATCTACATCTGCACCAACGGCGTGTTCATGCGGAAAAAGATGCGGGAGTATCTTGCCGCCCTCTACGATCGGTCAAATGAGACTCATGAGTCGTATCTGACCCGCCTCCTGGCCGAGAAGCTCATCACCGAGAAAGAAGCCGAAGCCATCCGCAACGCCGACGACAAGGCCCGCGCCAAGACCGTCATCCGTCCGAGCCAGTGGATGTATTGGAACGTGCACGTCGACGGCCTCGAATTCACGCACGACCTCATCGTCGAGCGCGAAGGCGTGTTCAAGGAATGCGTCGCCGCCATCAAAATGGCCAGGATCCTCGGCTACCAGACCGCGACCAACACGACCGTTTACAAGGAAACCGACGTCAAGGAGATCGAGGACATGTTTGCGTTCCTCTCCTCGCTCGACGTGGACGGCCACACGATTTCGCCCGGCTACGATTACGACGCCGCCAAGAAAGACATGGTCAAGCGCCTCGGCCGCAAGCCGGAGGATTTCTTCCTCACACGCGCGATGACCCGCGAGAAGTTCGCGAAGATCCAGGAGTGGGGCGAGAAGTTCACCATCTTCGGCACGCCCGTCTATCAGGAATTCCTCGCCGGCAAGCGCGAGCTCACCTGCACGGCGTGGGCCATCCCGACCTTCAACGTCCGAGGCTGGAAGGCCCCGTGCTACCTGATGACCGACGGCCACTACCCGACCTACGCCGAGATGCTGGGCAACGTGAAGTGGGAAACCTACGGCGTCGTGAACGGCAAGGCCCGCGACCCGCGCTGCGAGAACTGCATGGTCCACTGCGGTTACGACCCGAGCGGCGCGCTGAGCACCAGCCCCCGCGACACGCTCATGAATTTCAAATACAACTTCTTCCCGCGGCCCGCCCCCGTGCGGCCGACCCCCGAGCTTGAGAAACGCGCGTTCAACGGCGTCTCCATGGGCAAGGGCCACCTTGCCGAGGCCAAGGCCGCGATCAACCCCGCGGCGAATGCCCGCGGCGCCTTCTCCCGGAGGGAAGAGCAGCACACGCACGAAAACAATGGCTCCTGCGGCAGCGGCGACACTTCCCAGCGGGATGATTTGCTCGGGAAAATTGCAGATCTGAAGAAGGTGGCCGTCAAAGCCGAGTAGTCCCGGCATGCTGGAACCCGGCCGGCGCTCCGGCGACGCCCACCGCGGGAGAGTCTGCGCGCCGTTTCCCGACATGGCGTGGACGCTCAGCCTCGAGCTCACGTTCTACATGATGTTCCTCCTGCTGATCGCCTTGTTTCTCACCGGCTCTTTCTCACTGCGCAGCCTGTAACCGCCCGGCGAGAAGCCCGTCCGCACGCATCCCGGCGCCGCACGCCCAAATGAGCGCGGCCCCGGCCAAGAACTGCATTTGACCCGACCGCCCCGAAAGGCTACTCTCCCACCGTGAAAACCGCCGCCGCGCTCATCCTCACACTGCTCATGGCAGTCGCGCCGGCGTGGACGCAAGCTCCGGCCCCGGCGCCGTCCTGCGCGGACAGCGCGCCAGCGTGCTGTGACAACTGCGCGCAATGCTGCTCCAAATCCTCGCTGCCGCAGCGCGGCGAACAAGCGCCAATCCCCGCGAGATCACTCTCGGCACAGCAAATCCAGCTTCTGTTCGTCGCCAGTGTTGTCTTCATCCCCGAACCCGCCCGCGAGGTTTTTGTTGCTGTTCCGTCCGGGTCCGCACTGCTTCAGGCCGCTTCAGTGCCGCTGTTCACACGGCACTGCAGTTACCTCGTCTGATTCCTTCCTCTCACGCCTGTGGTGCGCCCTGAGCCGGCGCGCATTGCGGACGTCGTGTCTCCCCGTGTCCCTGTCACCAGCTCGAAGTGTCCCTGTTTGCCGCCATGAACACATTACGCATGACTCATTACGCACTGGCCGCCGCCGCCCTCGCGAGCGCCGCGCCCGTCTCCTCCGCCCCCGCGCCCGAACCGCTCGCGCTCACCCCCGCGCTCCTCAAATCCCTTTCCGCAGAGATGCGCACGAATCATCCCGCGCTCCGCGCCGCGCAGTCGCGCGCGGATGCCGCCCTCTTCAACGCCAACGGCATTCGCAAATGGGACGACCCGATGCTGATGCTCGGCAACGTCGTCCCCGGACCCGGGCGCTCGATGGCTGTGCAGGAAGACGGCAACCTCGTTTACGGCGTCGAGCAGAAGCTGCCGCTCTGGAACAAGCCGCAACTCGCGCGCGCCGCCGCCATCGCGGACGCGAAGACCCGCGACCGCGAGGTGGACGCCGCGTTTCAGTATCTCCGGCGCGACCTTGCCAAGGCGCTGCTCCGCGCCGCGCTCGCCGACCGCACGGCCGAGATCGTCGCACAAGACCTCACGTGGTTCGACACACTCATCCCGCTTGCTGAGGAACGCCTGCGCGCCGGCGCGGGCACGCAGGCCGACGTCGTGCTGCTTCAGAACGAGCGCTCGCGCCGCGTCCACGAACTCCACGCCGAAACCAACAAGCTCGCCGCCGAACTTTCGTCAGTAAACCGCGCGCTTGGCCGCGATGTCGCCGCACTGTGGCCGGGGCTCGTGCTTCCCGCGCTCGCCGACCCCATGCCCTATCGTCCCGCGCTTGCCGACCTCGCGTGCCGGCAGGAGCCGCGCCTCAAAGTCATCCGCGACGACATCCTCGCGGCCGAGGCGATGGCCCGCTCCACGCGTGCGATGCGCAAGCCGGACGTCACCGCCGGGATGCAGACGCGGCAGTTCTCGGGAAACCTCGGCTACCGCGAGGCGATGGTCTCGCTCAAGTTCAACCTCCCGTGGGGCAATCGCGAACGCTATCGCAGCGACGTGTTGCGCGACGAGGCAAAGGCCCGTGCGCTCGAACACGACCTGGCTGACGGCGAGGCCGGCATCCGCGAGGAGGTCTTTCGTCTCACCACGCAATTGGACTCCGCGCGACGCGAGGCGCTGGTGTATCGCGACGAAGTCACGCCGCGCACCGAGGCGGCGCTCGGCAGCGCGCGCACCGCGTGGGAGGCCGGCCGCGGCATGGCGCGCGATGTCATCGACCTCCGCCGCATGCTGCTCGAGGCGCAGGTGATGATCGCCCGCGCCACGGCCGAGCAGCACCAGATGTTCGCCGAGCTCGTGCTGTGCTGCGGCCTCGGAGACTTCACCGCGCTCGAACGCTATTATCGCACCGGCAAACTGCCGTCCGAAAACGAGAAGGAACAACCATGAAATCCAAAACCCCGCTCATCATCCTCGCCGCCGCATTGCTCGGCGTCGCGGGCGGTTTTTTCGCAGCCCGGTTTTCCTCGCGCCCCGGCGACCCTCCCGGCGGTCACGGTGCCGGCGCGGAGAAAACTTACTCGTGCTCGATGCACCCCCAGGTGCGCGAGAAGAAGCCCGGCACGTGCGCCTTCTGCGGCATGGCGCTCGCGCCGCTCGGCGCGGGCCCGGCCGCGAACCTCCTGCCCGGCCAGGTCATGCTCGGCACCAATCGAATCAACGCCATCCACGTGCAAACCGCCGTCGCGAAGCGCCAGCCGCTCTCGCGCACGCTGCGCGTCGCCGGCACCATTGACGACAACGACACGCGGCGCCGCTTCATCTCGGCCATCGCCGACGGCCGGGTGGACCGCCTCTTCATCAACTTCGTCGGCGCGGAAGTCGCCGCGGGCCAGCCGCTCGCCACACTCTTCAGCCCGACGTTGCTCAACACCGAGCGCGAATACGCCTCGCTCGCGCGGCTGCCCACCCCGACCAACGCCCTCGTGCAGGCCGAGCGCATCCGGTTCATGGACGCCGTCGTCGTGCGCCTCAAGCGACTCGGCCTCACGGACGCGCAGATTGCCGCGTTGCCCGACAAGTCCGCGACGAATCTCCACACGGAACTCCTCGCGCCCGCCGCGGGCACGGTCATCAGCCGCTTCGTTTACGAGGGCCAGTATGTGAAGGAAGGCGACAAGCTCCTCGAACTCGCCGACTTCTCGACGATGTGGTTCCAATTCGACGCCTACGAGCGCGACCTGCCGTGGATCCGCACCGGGCAGACGGTCGAAGTCACCACACCGTCCGTGCCCGGCAAGTCCTTCACCGGGGCGGTGGCGTTCATTGATCCAAACATCAAGGACATGAGCCGCAGCGCCAAGGTGCGCGTCGAGCTCGACAACCCGGTCGTCGAGGATTCCGGTCGCCCGCGCCGGCTGCTTCTGCACCGGCTCTTTGCGGACGGCCTCGTGAAGGTCGAGGTGCCCGAGGTGCTCGCGCTGCCGCGCAGCGCCGTGCTCGCCGCGGGCGCGCAGCCCGTCGTGTATGTGGACAAGGGGGGCGGCATCTACGAGCAGCGCATGATCAAGGTCGGCCGCACCGGCGACGAACTCATCGAAGTCACCGCCGGCCTCGGCGAAGACGAAAAGGTCGTGACGACGGGCAACCTGCTCATTGACGCGCAGGCGCAGCTTGAAAGCGGCTCCGCCGGCGGACCCGAGCACCATGGCGGACCTGCCGCAAGTTCGAGCAGCAGCGGGACCGGACACAAACTTCTGCCGCTGCCGCCGTTGCCCGAGCTGAACGCCGCGCAACAGGCCGCCGTGAGCAACTTCCTCGCGCTCGCCAACAGCATCAGCCTCGCGCTCGCGCACGCGAAACTCGAGGACTTCAACGCACTCGTGCCGCGGCTCCACACCGAGCTGCCCGCGCTGAGCAGGGCCTTCGCAGGCGCGGACGACTGGCAGCCGTTGCTCGCGAAGCTCCACGCCGGCGGCCACCTCGCGGCCGCGCCGGACCTCGCGGCCGCGCGCAAGTCGTTCTACGCGCTGAGCGCCGCGACCGTGGACCTCACCCGCGCCGCGCGGCGGCAGGCACCGTTCAAGGACGTGAAAGTCTTTGAGTGTCCGATGGCGCCGAAGTCCGGCATGACCGCCTACTGGATGCAGCTCACAGGCCCGATCCAGAATCCCTTCCACGGCGCACCGATGCTCGATTGCGGAACGGAGGTGAAGCCGTGATCAACCGCCTCATCGAGTGGTCGCTGCGCAACCGCTTCCTCGTGTTGTGCGGCGTGCTGTTCGTCATCGGGTTCGGCATTCGCGCGGTCTATCGCACGCCGGTGGATGCCATCCCCGACCTCAGCGAGAACCAGGTCATCGTCTTCGCGGACTGGCCGGGGCGCTCGCCGCAGGAGGTCGAGGACCAGGTCACGTATCCGCTCTCCGTGAACTTGCAGGGACTCGCCGGCGTGAAGGCCGTGCGCGCGAATTCCATGTTCGGATTCTCGCTGCTCACGATTGTCTTCGAGGACAAGGTGGACAACTACTTCGCCCGCACGCGCGTGCTCGAGCGTCTCAACTACCTCGGCGACGCGCTGCCCCCGGGCGTCACTCCCAAGCTCGGCCCCGACGCGACCGGACTCGGCTGGGTCTACCAATACTATCTCCACGTGGATCCCGCGAAGGCGCCGGGCGGCGGCTACGACCTCGGGCAGTTACGCGCGGTGCAGGATTGGTTCGTGCGCTACCAGCTCAACGCCGTGCAGGGCGTCGCAGAGGTCGGCAGCGTCGGCGGCTTCGTGCGGCAGTATCAGATCGACGTCTCGCCACGAAAGATGCGCGCGCGCGGCGTGTCGCTGCAGGCCGTGCTCGAAGCGGTGCAGCAGAGCAACCTCAACGTCGGCGGCAAGGTCATCGAGGAGAACGGCATGGAGTTTGTCGTGCGCGGCATCGGCCTCGTGAAATCCACCGCCGACCTCGAGACCATCGTGTTGATGGAGCGCAACGGCACGCCCATCTACCTGCGCGACGTGGCGACGGTGCAGATCGGCGGCGAGTTCCGCCGCGGCGCGCTCGACGTGGACGGCCGGGAAGTCGTCGGCGGCACCGTGGTGATGCGCAACGGCGACAACGCCCTCGCCGTCATCGACCGCGTGAAGGAAAAGCTCGCGCAGATCTCGCCAAGCCTGCCACCGGGCGTGAGCATCCGGCCCTTCTACGACCGCAGCGAGCTGATCGACCGCACGATCGACACGCTCAAACACGCGCTCGCCGAGGAGATCATCCTCGTCACGCTCGCGCACATCATCTTCCTGTTTCACTTCCGCAGCATTCTCATCGTCACGTTCCCGCTGCCGGTTTCGATTTTGATTTCGTTCATCTTGATGCAGGAGTTCGGCATCACCTCGAACATCATGTCGCTCTCCGGCATCGCCATCGCCATCGGCGTGCTCGTGGACGCCGGCATCGTGATGACCGAGAACGTCATCCGCCATTGCGAACGGGCGGAGGAGGAGAAGGGCGGGCGCCTGACGGCCGCCGAGACGTGGCAGGTCACCCTCGAAGCATCCAAGCAAGTTGGCCGCCCGATTTTCTTCGCGATGATGATCATCATCCTCGCGTTCATCCCCGTGTTCGCGCTGGCGGGTCAGGAGGGCAAGCTCTTCCATCCGCTCGCGTTCACCAAGACCTTCGCGATGATCGGCTCGACGCTGCTCGCGGCGACGGTCGTGCCCGCGCTTTGCACGCTGCTCGTGCGCGGCCCGTTCCACGGCGAGGACCGCAACTGGGTCATGCGCGGGCTGCTCGCCATTTACGATCCGCTGCTGGACTTCGCGCTGTCATGGCGCAAGACCGTGATGCTCGGAGCTGCCGCGCTGCTCGCGTGCGCGCTCGCCGTCGGCTTCGGCCTGCCGCGCCCATGGCACGAGCGGGTGCAGGCGCGCGGCTGGGAGAAAATCGCCGCGGCCACGAAAGGCTTCGGCAAGGAATTCATGCCGCCGCTCAACGAAGGCTCGCTGCTCTTCATGCCCGTGCTGCTGCCGAGCACGTCGCTCACCGAGGTCAAGCGCATCATGGCGTGGCAGGACCGGGTCATCCGCGCCACGCCCGAGGTGCTCTCCGTTGCCGGCAAGCTCGGCCGCATGGAGACCGCCACCGACCCCGCGCCCGTCGAGATGATCGAGACGACCATCATGCTCAAGCCCGAGTGGCTGCCCACCAACCGCACCGTGCTCGGCTTCATCAAGTGGCCCACGCTCGCGCGCAACCCCGAATGGCGCGCGGGCATGACCATCGCCAAGCTCAAGGACGAACTCACGGAGAAGATGCTCGAGGTGCCCGGCTACGTGCCGAGCTTCCTGCAACCCATCGAGAACAGAATCCTCATGCTCTCGACCGGCATCCGCGCACAGGTCGGCATCAAGCTCCTCGGCGACAACCCCGACGCGCTCCAGGCCAAGGCGTTCGATGTCGAGCGCGTCGTGCGCGAAATCCCCGGCGCCGTCGGCGTCGCCGCGTCGCGCGTGCAGGGCAAGCCGTATCTCGAAGTCGCCGCCGACCGCGTGGCGATGGCGCGCTACGGCCTGCGCGCGCAGGACGTGCTCGACGCCGTCGAGGCCGGCCTCGGCGGCAAAAACATCTCCACCACCATCGAGGGACGCCAGCGCTTCCCGATCCAAGTGCGCATCGAGCGCGGCGAGCGCGACGACATCGAGCGACTCGGCGAAGTGCTCATCGCGACGCCGTCGGGCAAGTTCATCCCGCTGGGGCAGGTCGCGAAGTTCAGGCGCACGCTCGGTCCGAGCGAAATCCAGAGCGAGAACGGCCGCTTGCGCGTGTTCGTGCAGGCCAACGTGAAGGACCGCGACCTCGGCGGCTTCGTGGACGACGTGCGCGCGCGGCTCACGAAGGAAATCGTCCCCACGCTGCCCGCGGGTATGACCATCGAATACAGCGGCGAATACGAAAACCTGCTGCGCGCCGAGCGCACGTTGAAACTCATCGTGCCGAGCGTGCTCTTCATCATCTTCCTGCTGCTTTACATCGTCTATCACTCGCTCAAGGAAGCCGCGCACGTGGTGCTCGCGGTGCCGTTCGCACTGACGGGCGGCGTTTTTTTGCAGGCGGCGCTCGGCTACAACTTCAGCGTGGCCGTGTGGGTCGGCTACATCGCGCTCTTCGGCACGGCCATCCAGACCGGTGTCGTCATGGTCGTGTATCTGGAGGAAATGCTGGAGAAGAAGAAGGCCGAGCGCGCCGCGGCGGGCCAGCCCTTCACGCGCGAGGACTTGATTCAAGCCGTGAAGGACGGTGCGCGCCTGCGGCTGCGGCCCAAGGTGATGACCGTGGCGACGATCGTGGCGAGCCTGCTGCCCATCATGTGGAGCGACCGCACGGGCGCGGAAGTGATGAAGCCGCTCGCGACGCCGGTGATTGGCGGCATGATCTCCAGCCTCATCCACATCCTCATCGTGACGCCGGTGATCTTCGCCTTTCTGCGGGAGCGGGAGTTGAGGGCTTCGCCGGCAGGTTTGGCTTCGGGCGCAGCGTGACGGTCCCCTGCCGCGAAACCACCGTGGGCGGCCGGTGTTGAACCCGGCACGAACCCGCCCGCGTCCAGTGCCCTGTTGGCTCCGGCTTCACGCTTGACGGGTTCCCGCAGAACCGAAAATAGTCCGCCCTCACTTATGAACCCGGCGTCCCACCGACGCCGTCACCCAAAGGACAGACCATGAAACCGATCCGTTCCCTGCTCACCATGCTCGCCTGCGCTGCCGTGGCTGGCACCGCCTCCGCCGCCAGTTCGACCGCCGGCATGAAGGAGGGCAAAGTCGAACTCAAGTCCGCCGGCCCGATCGCCTTCGGCCCCGACGGCGTGCTGTTCGTCGGCGATTCGAAGTCCGCCGCCGTTGTCGCGGTCGCCACGGGCGACACCACCGCGGCCTCCGGTTCGCCCCAATTCAAGGTCGAGGCCATCAACGTCAAGCTCGGCGCGCTGCTCGGCACGGCCGCAGACCAGCTCACCATCGACGATCTCGCGGTCAATCCCCTCTCGCGCAACGCCTACCTCGCCGTCACGCGCGGCCGCGGCGCCGACGCCACCCCGGTGCTCGTGCGCGTGAAGTCCGCCGGAACGCTCGAGGCCGTCTCGCTCGACAAGGTGAAGTTCGCGAAGGCCGACCTGCCGAATCCTCCCGCCGAGGCCGCGCCCGGCAAGAAGGGCAACCCGCGCCTCGAGGCCATCACCGACATCGCCTATCTCGACGGACGCGTGCTCGTCGCGGGACTTTCGAACGAGGAGTTCGCCTCCACGCTGCGCTCCATCCCGTTCCCGTTCCAATCGGTGGACAAGGGCACGGCGGTCGAGATCTACCACGGCGCCCACGGCGCGTTTGAGACGCGCTCGCCCGTGCGCACGTTCGTCCCGTTCAAGGTCGGCAACGAGGCAAGCCTGCTCGCGGCCTACACCTGCACGCCGCTCGTGCAGTTCCCCATCAAGGAGCTCGCCCCCGGCGCGAAGATCCGTGGCAAGACCATCGCCGAGCTCGGCAACCGAAACCGCCCGCTCGACATGATCGTTTACACCAAGGGGGGCAAGGACTGGCTCCTCCTGGCCAACAGCAGCCGCGGCATCATGAAGATCACCACGGACAACATCGACAAGGCCGAGAGCATCACCGCCCGCGTCGCGGACAAACAGGGCCAGTCCTACGAGACCATCTCCGCGTGGACCGGCATCGAGCAACTCGACAAGCTCGGCAACGACCACGCGCTCGTGCTCCGGCGCGAGGGCAGCGCGCTCAACCTCGAGGCGCTCGCGCTGCCGTGAGGCTGGCGCGCGGGGCGTGCCTGCTCGCGGCGCTGGCCGCGGGCTGCGCGCCCGAATCCAACTCCACCGATCCCAAGGCGGCTGCGCCTGCGGCGAAATCCGCGGCGCAGCCGCTGGTGTTTTCGATGGAGTGGGTGCCGGTTCCGGGCGCGCCGAACCGCATGGCCGTCGAAGTCCGCGGACTCGATCCCGCGCTTCAGAAGCAGATCGAGCTCGCCGACATGACCGTTGAGTGGTGGAACCGCCTGCTGTGCGTGTTCGCCGACGCGCCGGGCGCCGCGGCTCCGGCTGGACTTCCACCCGTGCTCGGCACGCACACACACGAGCGCGGCGTGCTGCGATTCACGCCGCAGTTTCCGATTGAGCCGGGCATTCGCTACCGGGCCGTGTTCGATCCTGCGGCGCTCGGCGGCCGCGCCACGAAACGTGACCAGAAACTCACCCTCGTCCACTTTGTTCCGCCGCGCGAGCTCACACCGACGACCGTGGTCAGCGCGGTGTATCCGAGCGCGGGTGTGCTGCCGGAGAATCTGCTCAAGTTCTACCTCCATTTCTCGGCGCCGATGAGCCGCGGCAACATTTACGAGCACATCCGCCTGCTCGATGACGCGGGCAAGCCGGTCGAACTGCCCTTCCTCGAGATCGACGAGGAACTCTGGAGCCCGGACCGCACGCGGCTGACGCTCTTCATCGACCCCGGCCGCATCAAGCGCGGCGTCAAGCCCCTTGAGGAAATCGGTCCCGCGCTCGTCGAGGGCAGGAACTTCACACTGGTGATCGCGCGCGACTGGAAGGACGGCGCGGGCACTCCGCTGAAGGAGCAGTTCCGGAAGGCATTCCGCGTCGGCCCGCAGGACCGCACTCCGCCGGACCCCTCGAAGTGGGGGCTCGAACCGCCGCGCGCCGATTCCCGCGACCCGCTGATCGTCTCCTTCAACAAACCGATGGACCACGCGCTCGCGCTTCGGATGATTCGCGTCACCGCGGGCGGCTCGGACATCGCGGGAGAACCGCAGCTCTCCCATTTCGAGCAGCGCTGGACGTTTGTGCCGGATCGACCGTGGAAGCCCGGCCTGCACAAGCTCGTCGTGCAAACCCTCATCGAGGATCTCGCGGGCAACAACATCGGCAAGCCATTCGAGGTGGACATGTTCGACCGTGTCGAGCGCCGGCTCACGACAGCCAACGTCAGCCGCGAGTTTGAAGTGAAGTGAAGTGAAGCGCCACGCGCCGCGGATTGCGCCTCACTCCCTCGTGGCCAGCAGGGCTTGCGTCGCCCAGCCCGTCGTCGAAATGCGCTGCGCGTAACTCTCCGCCTTCACCGGGCGAGTCGATTCCTGCCAGCTTCCGTCGGGATTCTGCGAACCGACGAGGAATGCGCGGCCGCGGCGAATCATCGAGCCTGTTCCCGGCGCGCCGCGAAGTTCCCAAAGCGCCAGCAACGCGAGCGCGGTATCGAACGCCTCGGGCGGCGAATCGGGAAACGGCCCCCAGCCGCCGTCCGAACCTTGCGAACTGCGGATCAAATCCATCGCGCGCGAGCGCTGGCGTTCCGCGGCCGGGTCGGCGGCATCCTTCAACGCCAGCACCAAGGCCGCGGCGTCCGGCACCGAATTGGCGGGCGCCGCGCGAAGCCACCGCTGGCCACTCTCGATCGCCGCGACGAACTCGATCCCGCCCGCCTGTTGCAACGATTGGATCGCGACGTGAGTCGCCAGCGCAGTCCCGTGGGTCGCCGGCGTGCCGACCGTTCCGGGCGGATGCACCGGCCACGAGCCGTCCGAGGACTGATCCGCCGCCACGCGACGCGCGGCGACACGCAGAGGCTCGATGTCACGGACGCGTCCGGCCACGAATGCAGCGCCGAGCGTCGTCGCGAACTGAATGTTTGCCAGGCGCTTGTCGCTGAAGGCCGGATCGCCCTTGTTGTCGTCCCATGTCGCTGGCCTCGACACCCAGGCAAGCGTGTCGGCGAGGGCGGACCGCGGCACGGCGAAACCGCGGCGCGACGCGAGCAGCAGCGCGCGCGCGGCGTCGCCGTTGTTGTGGCAGGAGAAGCAGCGGTTCTCGCGCGACCACGCAGGAACTTCGCGCGAAAGAAAGGCAACCGCCCGCGCCTCGGCGGAATCGTGCCCCGGAAGCGTGAGACAGGCCGTCGCCGCGAGCGCTGCAAAGCCCGCGCCAAACCCGAGTGCGCGTGGTGTGCGGTTCACACGTCGTCGTTCGCCGCACATCCGGTCGCCGTCAAGGCAAGAAAACGGGCGATCCCGATCTCCGGGACCGCCCGTTGGTGCGGGTCTCACGAGTCGCGGGCTACTGCAGCCTGGCTTTCGCGTCCTCGGGGATGGTCGCCTTCGTCGTGCCGACGTCCTTGATCTCGACGGTCGTCGTGCGGCCGAGGTTGATGTCATTGTTGTTGAAGCTCATCGAACCCTCGGTGGTGATCTCATACTTCGAGAGCATTCCGTCCTTGAGCCAGAACTTCACCGACGCCTTCGCGCCGCTGATTTGCCGGGCTTGTCCGCCGCCGCCACCGCCGCGTCCGCCAAAGGACATCAGTTCGCGCGCCGTCGCCTCGGGCAGCGCGCCGGAGATTGCGCCGTCGGCTTCCTTCAACGCGGTCGCCTTGTCCGCGAGTTCCGCAGCTTGCGCAGCCGGAGTCTTGTAGTTGGAGATGAGCCGCGTAGCGGCGAAGCCGCGGACGAAGCCGCCCTTGCCACCGCCGCCGCCCTGCGCGGACTGGCGAATCTCCTCCGCCGTGCGCCAGCCTTCCTGCGTCTTGGCGACGCCCTTGGCGCCTTTCACAACGGCCTCGGTGGTGTTCTCGCCGGTGGTGGATTTGAGCACGGCAACGTCGCCTTCGACCTTGCCCTCCGTGGGGCCGGGCGTGAAGCGGCTGCCACCACCGCCGCCGCCACCCGCGAACTTCGCGGTGGAGACGTAGCTGTAGTTGCCCTTGTCGGTGAGTTTTTTCGCGGCCGCCTTCACGGCGTCCTTCGGTGAATCCGCGGCCGACGAGGCGAGCGCGATGCCGAGGAACGAGCTGAGCAGAAGTGTGGTCTTCATGGCTGATGCACTGGCTGGGTTTGGGTTGTTGCGCGAAACGCCCGCGGTCCGCGCGCGGACACGGTCGTGCCACGCGATTCCCACAACTGTTCCGGACTTCAAACACCGGGGCTGCGCGCGGGTTTCGCCGCAGACTTGCGGCTCATTTCGCGGTGAACCGCAACACGCGAGTCGAGAACTTGAACTCGCCGACCCACAGCCGGGCGCCGTCGAACGCGACGGTCGCGGCCTGGAAGAGTTTGTCGCGGCCGATCTCGGGGTTGCGGTCGGAGTCGTCTTCCACGCCGAGCACGATGTCCGCGGGTTGACCGGTGGTGAAGCGTCCGGGTTTCGCGGCGGGCGCGGCCGGATATTTTGACGCGATGTCTTCGACGCGAAACTCGGCGCGAGGCTGGAATGGCCCGCGCTTCGGTTGCTGCGCGGCGACAATCGCGCAAAACCCGACCAACACGGCGAGCGCGACAAGCGGCTTCATGAAAATCTAGCGGGCTTCGGGACGCCTCGGGAGTTCGCGCGATTCGCCACCGTCGCCGCGACGCGGTCGCGAATCATCGTTCTCGCCGCCACGGCCGGGGCCGGGGCCGCGCGGACCGTCCTGCGGTGGATTGAAGCGAGGTCTGTCGCCGGGTTGGGAGTCGCCTTCGCGCGGCTCACGGCGGAATTGCGGCTGAGGACCTTCCGGCCGCGGTCCACCCTGCGGCGCGCCATCGCGTCGGAACGGCGGGTTGATGTTGCCGGGACCTTGTCCACCACGCGGGCCGGGCGGGTTGAAGTTGTCGCGAGGCGCGCCCGCGGGACCGACGTTTGGACGCGGCCCCGGCTGCGATTCGCGTGATCGCGCGCGGCCTTCATCAAATCCCCCTTCGCGCTTCATCGGGGGGACAAAGTCCGACCGGCCGCCGCGGGGCGGATTGAATTCGCCGGGACGATTCGACCGCTCAACGGGCGGCACGAAATCACCGCGACCGCCGCGGTCGGGACCGCCAGGACCACCGCGATTGAAATCACCGCCACCTTGCGGGCCTGATGGGCGGAAGTTCTGCGGTCCGGCATTCCGTCCGGAGCCTTCACCGGGGGGACGCTCGCCGTGCGACGGATCGAAATTGCGCTGAAACTGTGGCTGGCCTTGCGGGCCGTCGCCACGTTGTCCGCGCTGCATTTGCGGACCGGGCTGCGAACCACCGCGATCATTGAAACGGCTGCCGCCCTGCGGAGGTGCTCCGCCCTCGGCACCGGGCCGGCGCGGCTCGCCTTCACGCGGACCAGCCTGCGGGCCGGCTTGCATGCGGGCCATCGGCGGCGGGCCGACGCGCTGAAGCGCTTCCTCGACGTGCTTGATCTGCTCGGGCGTGAGCTTCGAGCGAAGTTCGTTAATGAGTCGCGTGTTGAAATCTCCCGGGCCTTGCTGGCCGGCGGCCTGCGGTTCGCGCGGAGCGCCGCCTTGGGGTTGCACGTTGCGAGGCTGGCTCTCGCGCGACTTGCTGTCGCCGGGCGGCTGGCCTTCGCCGCGGACGCGCTTGGGTTCTGGCTGTTGCGGTTGCTGCCGGTCCTGCGCCTGGAGGCTGGCGGTGGCGAGCGCGGCGCAAAGGGCGGCGGCGGTTGTGAGTGAGGCGAGTGTCTTCATGGCTGGTGTGATTGGTTGACTTTGCCGGTCTGCGTCGAAGGTAACAAGGACTGACGCATTAACAACGGCGCGGGGACGAGTCGGCGCGTTCACGTGACGAATGACCCCCCGGGCGGGACGAAACGCGGTCATCGCTCGTAGTATTTCGCCGCATCGGTGAAGAAGGAGAAGGAGAAGGCCGAGCGTGGGAACACTTCGACCTTGAGCCGGCGCTTCGCGACGAACTGGACGACCAGCACGCCGTGGACGCGGTTGGTGTCAATTCCCGGATACGGCTGGCCGGCGTTGTTGATGGAGCCGAACACCAACTCGAACTTCGCCGGCGCGTCGCCGACGCGGATGGCCGCGGGGTGGGGTGCGTTGCCTTTCACCCAGAACTGCCGCGGCTGTCCGTCGAAGTCGCCGATGCTCACCACGATCTTCGTTGGATCAATGTGATGATACGCAAACGCCAGGTGGCCCACTCAATAATCCATCCGCCGATTCATCCCCGCATAACCTCCGCTGCCTTCGCGATACCAGTTGCCCGCGAGCGTGCCGTCCACGTCGTAATCAATGCGCCCGCCGCGCGGCTCGGCTTTGCGCGGGTTCAATGCGAGCAGCTTCGAACGAAGCGGTTCGTCGATGAATGGGAACGGATCTGTCACATGGGGCTTCCACGGGTCGCGGTGCCGAAACTGTGCCGGGTTGATGAAGCCCTTTAGCGCGGACTCGGTGTTGATGATGGTGAAATCCACGCCGTGCCCGCCGCCCGTGCGGCCGATAGTCTGCCCAGCCTTCACCGGGATGCGCACACCCACCGGCAGCCCGGCTGGCGGCATTCCGCCCGCCGCTTTCACGATGCTTTCGTCGAGCCGGTCAATCAGTCCGAACCAAGTGTAAACCGTCGCGGAGTGCTCAATCACAATGCG
>Ga0194128_10000466_pt1 | contig 73898 bp, 70 predicted proteins | sample TA2KigCa65mmetaG_FD_148650 | JGI IMG/M metagenome (GOLD analysis project Ga0194128, IMG submission 148650) | Freshwater microbial communities from Lake Tanganyika, Tanzania - TA2015037 Kigoma Deep Cast 65m | ecosystem: Environmental > Aquatic > Freshwater > Lake | place: Tanzania: Lake...
CAAATCGACAATCGTGCGCGAGCGGCCGGTCTTGTACCGCTTGGTCACGTTCTGCAGCTGAATGGCGATCGACAACTTATCCCCGCTAGCCCGCTAGCCCGCTAGCCTGCCAGCCCGCTAGCCCGCTAGCCTGCTAGCCCGCTAGCCCGCTAGCCTGCTAGCCCGCTAGCCTGCTAGCCCGCTAGCCTGCTATATAACGTCCGCGAAGTACTTGTCGGTGCGCTTGAACAACAGCAGCGCGCCGAGAAAGATGCCGGTGACGAGCGACGCCGAAATACCGACCACGTCCCAGTCAGGTGCCCGGCCGAACACCAGCACGGCCCGCAGTCCCTCGACGACCCCGGTCAGCGGATTGAGAAGGAAGAACGTGCGGTATTCATCCGGCACGGCGGACAGCGGGTAGGCCACCGGCGTCAGGTACAGCCAGAGCTGCAGGCCGATCTGCACGACCGGGCTGACATCGCGATAAAACACGTTGATCGCCGACGTCGCCAGGGTCGTGCCCAGCGTGAACAGGATCAGCATCGCCACCAGCACCGGCACGAACGCAATCCAGCCGCCGATCGTGACGTTGTAGTAGATCAGCAGCCCCACGAACAGCGCCGAGGACGCCGTCAGGTCGACCAGCCGCGATCCGACCTGCGCAATCGGCACGATCTCCCTCGGGAAATACGTCTTGGTCACGATGTTGCGATACGTGATCAGGCTCATCGTTCCCGAGTTGACCGAATTGGAGAAGAAGAACCACGGCACCAGCGCGGCAAAGGCGAACAGCGGATACGGCGCGCCGCCGGACGGCATCTGGCCGAGCCGCGAGAACACCAGCGTGAACACCGCCATCATCGCCAGCGGCTGCGCAATCGCCCAGCCTGCGCCGAACAGCGACTGGCTGTAGCGGCTCTTCACCTCGCGCCGCGTCAGGTTCATCAGCAGCTCGAAGTAGGCCGACAGCGACATGCGCTCCGGCTGATCGCTGAGTGTTCTCATCGGTGGCGTCCAGCTTCAGCCGGACAATTAATCAAGCACGAACTCCGACTTCCACGATTCATCCTCGGCGCGCTTCGGCTGCGCCGCCTTTTCCAGGATGAAGTTCTCGAGCACCAGCACGTCCATGTCGCTGCGCATGAAGCAGCGATACGCGTCCTCCGGCGTACAGACGATCGGCTCACCGCGGACGTTGAACGACGTGTTGATGATCACCGGGCAGCCGGTGCGGCGATTGAAGGCCGCGATGATGTCGTAGTAGAGCGGGCTGGTCTCGCGTCGAACGGTCTGGATGCGCGCCGAGTAGTCGACGTGCGTGATCGCCGGCACGGTGGACCGGGGCACATTGAGCTGCTCGATACCCCACAAGCCGGCGCTCCCTTCGGCTTCCGGCAGCCGCCGGCTCTGCTGGACGTCCGCCACCAGCAGCATGTACGGGCTGTCGCCATCGAGCTCGAACCACTCCGCGACGTGTTCCCGCAACACCGCCGGTGCGAACGGCCGGAACGACTCGCGGTACTTGATCTTGAGGTTCATCACCGACTGCATCTTCGGTGAGCGCGCATCGCCGATGATCGAGCGGCCGCCCAGCGCGCGCGGCCCGAACTCCATGCGCCCCTGCAGCAGGCCGACGACCCGTTCGCTTGCCAGGTGTTCGGCCACCGTGTCCGCCAGCACCGCGGCGTCGAATCGCGTCGCCACCCAGCCGCCGCTCGTGATGGCGGCTTGAATCTCGGCATCGGAGTAGCGCGGTCCCAGGTACGAGCCGCTCATTCCGTCTGCGTATTTCGGAATGGCCGGTGCCGGCACGGATGAGGGCCGCTGCCAGGTGCCGGCGCTTTCGGGACTGGTGCGCGGCTTGTCGAAGTGGCGGTACCAGGCACTGAGGGCCACGCCGAGCGCGCCGCCGGCATCGCCGGCCGCGGGCTGAATCCAGATCTGCTCGAACGGACCCTCACGAAGAATGCGGCCGTTGCCCACGCAGTTGAGCGCCACGCCGCCGGCCAGGCACAGGTCGCGCATGCCGGTTTCCTGGTGCGCGAAGGCCGTCATCTTCAACATCACCTCTTCGGTGATGTCCTGGATGGACCGCGCCAGGTCCATTTCGCGCTGCGTCAGCAGCGACTCGGGCTTGCGGGCGGGTCCGCCGAGCAGCTGCTCCATCTTCGAGCCGGTCATGGTCAAACCATGCGCATACTCGAAGTACTCCTGGTTCATCCACAGGCTGCCATCGTCACCAATCTCGATCGCGTGGTCCTTGATCGCCTTCACGAACGTCGGCTCGCCGTACGGCGCCAGGCCCATCACCTTGTATTCACCGGAGTTCACCTTGAACCCGGCGAAGTAGGTGAAGGCCGAGTACAGCAGGCCGAGCGAGTGCGGAAACCGCAGCTCGTGCAGGATGGTCAGCTCCTGGCCGCGGCCGACGCCAATCGACGAGGTGGCCCATTCGCCGACCCCGTCCATCGTGACCACCGCCGCCTGCTCGAACGGCGACGGATAGAACGCCGACGCAGCATGCGATTCGTGGTGCTCGCCAAACAGCACGTCTCCTTCGTAGCCATCGAGATGCTCGAGGATGTCGTCCGACATCCACAGCTTCTCGCTCAGCCACAACGGCATCGCCATGATGTACGAGCGCAGGCCGCGCGGCGCCGAGGCGATGTAGGTCTCGAGCAGCCGCGAGAACTTGACCAGCGGCTTCTCGTAGAACGCCACCGCCGTCAGTTGTGACGCGGTGATGCCGGCTTCGCGCAGGCAGTACGCCACCGCCTGCGACGGGAACGACGCATCGTGCTTCTTGCGCGTGAATCGTTCCTCTTGCGCCGCCGCGACGACGCGTCCATCCACGACCAGGCAGGCAGCCGAGTCGTGGTAGTACGCGGAGATTCCGAGGATGCAGGTCGGCAACTCTTAGAACAACGTGTAGATGAACGGCGCGACCGCGCTCGACTGCGAGAACACGATCAGCAGGCCGAACAGCAGGAACACGATCACGATTGGCATGAGCCAGTATTTCTTTTCCTCCTTCAGGAACTGCCAGAACTCAACGAGCACTCGACGTTTTGCCATGGTGGTCCTCAGTACATGCGGGTGAGATGATGGCGGTCGCGATAGCGTTCCGGGTACGGCGACCAGCCGGTCCAGGCACTCCGGCGGCGCGTCAACGGGTCCTTGCCGATCAGCCGCCAAATGAACGCCAGCGGCGTCAGCACGAAGAAGAACAGGATGCTCAGGATGATGCGGGCGTTGATGAAGCCGAGCACCATCGCCATCCTCCACCAGGCTTGGCTCGGATAGTAGAGCCACATCGGCTTGGCGAGTCCCAACACCAGCAGCACGGCGCCAACTGGTCCAAGGATCTGCGCCGCGGTGATTCGCTCGCTCCACATCAGTGCGGCGGTGATGAGCAACAGGACAATGCCGACCGAAACGCCGAACGCCTTTTCCGGATTCGCCGGGCCTTTATGCTTCATATGCAGTGTGTCCTGGGCGGTTGGACCGCGCCTGCCAGATGGCGATCAGCGCAATCACGATGGACGTAGCCACGGCGTAGCGAGAGCTTGGTAGCGCCATGAGCTGGCCGCCGATCCGCAGGTTGGCGATCGCCAGCGATGCGATGAAGGCGACCGCGACCGCCGTAGAGGCACGCTCGAGCACCAGCGCCGCGAGGGGCAACACCAGGAAGAAGAAGTTCCACAACGCACGCTCCGGCGTGGCCACATAGACCAGCACCGCCATCGCTGGAATCGCGCCGAGCGTGAGTTGCCGCAGACGGGCCGGCGCCAGGGACCAGCCCGAGGGCAGCAGCAGATACACGGCGCCAAACGCGCCGAACACGGCCGCCGCAGCCGACACCGGGGTGACGTGCGCCACCCACAGGCGAAGATAGCCGCCCGAGAGCAGTTTCGAAGAGGGATTGTCGTTGTAGCTGTAGTCGAACGCCGCCATCAACCAGAGCTGCAACGCGAGCCACAGGCCGGTCACGGCGAATGCCAGCAGAAACTGCCTCGCCGATTGGCGCCAGCGCCGCCCGAGCGCCGCAGCCGTCGCGGAGATGTAGAGCGCCGCCGCGCCGAATTCTTTCGCGACAATCCCGATCGTCGCCAGGATTCCTGCCGGCATCATCCGGTCGCGCAGTAACAACGACGTCACGATCGGCGCCAGCAGCAGCACGAACGGATCCGCGTTGTACGGATGATGGACCGTCGCGAACGAGCCGGCACCCGTCGCCGCCAGCCACGCGGTCCAGGTGGCGCCGGCGGCCGACAAACCGAGGGCCAGCGCAAGATACGCCGCCGCAATGGCCGTGCCGGCATTGGCCACCACCGCGAAGCCGCGCCACCGCACCGTCGAGGACCCGGGTAGCGCCTCCACGGTAGCCGGCACGAGGATTCGGAAACAGTTCAAGTCGGCACAACCGGGCACGATCACCCCCTGCCCGACCCGCTCCATCATCGCCTGATCGGTCGGATACGGCATTGGGGACAGGGCCGCTACCAGCGTCAACACTACCAGCATGCCTGCGAAATGCGGCCACGCACTCGCCGCGAAACGATCGGCAAGAATCACGCGGCTACGACTTCGAGACGAGTTGTATCAGCGGTTCAATCAACGCGTCGGCCACAATACGGTTGCCGTCGACGCTGAGGTGCATGCCATCGAAGCACAGATCCGGATCGGTCAGGCTGACGCGTGTGCCCACCGCGAAGTAGCCAACCCGCGGTGATTGGCCGAAGAGTCGTGCCAGCATGTCCGTCAGCGCCTGCTGCTGGTCGGTGTGACGCTCCTTCGAACGCTCGGCCGACGGATGCGGCTGCGACACCACCAGCACCCTCTTGCCGGTGTCGAGCGCGAACTGGATCGCCCGCCGCTGTGACTCGCAGTAGTCCGACCACGGCGCCGGGCATCCGGCGGTTGCCGGGCGGCTGCCAATCACGACGTGATCACGCGCGGCTATGCCCTCCAACTGCCGCTCGAGCGCACTCGTCATCGCCTCGGCGACATCGAGGGCCGAGGCCGACGCACGCGCCGCCATCGACGGTCGAAACACGGTCTTCTTCGAGGGATCGAGGTTGGCTTCGTAGGCGTTGTTGACATCGCCGCTACGGAGCGCCATGGCCTTCTCTTTCAGCCACAGCGGCAGGATCGGGAAATAGCCGGTCGTCCGGAACACCGGCGACTGCTGGCGCATCGTCACATAGTTGGGATCGGCATCACCCGGCAAATCGTTGTAGCCCTCGTACAAGATCACCACGTCGTAGTCGAGGAACGCGAAGTCCCGCAGGTTGTCGACGAACGCGTAGGCCCCCTCGGTGTTGTAGCCGAGGTTGACGGCGCTCCACTTGCGCTCGGGATGCGACTGCATGAGCCGCTGCTCCATCAGCGCCACGATCGATTCATCCCACTTCACACCGTAGCCGAACGCCGTGCTGCCGCCGAGCATGGCAATGCGGGTCTCGCCTGGCGCCCTGCGCCCAATCACCGGGCCCCGGTAGCCCCAGCGGTTCAACCCGGCCGAGCGCTCGGCGCGATGATGCAGCACCAGGTCGGCCGCCAGCATCAACACCAGCCCGCCCGTCATGACGATCGCCATCGTCAGCAGCGCGAAGAGGAGCTTCTTCTTTCGACTGAGTTTCACCGGATGGCCTCCGTTGGGCTGCGACGCGCCAGGCCGGCGACGGTCACAGCAGTGGTCGCGGCGAGCAGGATCAGAAACGGTTCAATGGGCACGCGGTGACGGTAGTTCGACTCGAGAATCACGTGCGGGAGCGTGCGCGATCCAATCAGGCCGAGCACCAGGACAATGGCGCCGCCGTGCGCGTCATTCCGCACCCGCGACAGCAGCAGAGTTACGCCGGCAATCGCCAACGCGTAGGCGTAGAACCACAGGCCATGGTAGTACGCGGTGCCCTTTCTCAGAAAGATCAAATCGAAACCGCCGTACGGTTGCGCGAAGAACTGCACCGCAAAGTTGCTCATCCACGCGCGGCCCAGCGTGCCGAGCACCATTGACGGGGATTCTCGCAGCTGGGCGAGCGCCGCCGACGGATCGCTCATCGGCGCCACGATATCGTCGCGCATCCGAACGGGATCCATATCACCGCGATACAGCAGGTCAAAGTGATGGCGCAGTTTGTCACGCTGTGCGCCGGTCGCCACCTTGGGCGCGGTGATCGGTGCGAGCGTGAGGAGCACCGCCGCCAACACGATGGCGGCGGCGCTCGCCGCGCGCCACGACCAGGGCCGCGCGAACCGGAACGGGATCCACACCAGTGCGAACACCAAGAAGAACGTGACGGTCTCGCGCACCGCAATCGCCAGGCCGAACACCACCCCGACCGCGACCCAGCGCCACCATGGCCACGCGGGCGTGCTCTTCACCAGCATCCACACGATGAGCACCGTCAGGAACACGTCAATCGCCTGGTGGCCGATGGCGGCCGCCGCGAACAGCAGCGGGAAGCTGATCACCGCAAACCAGGCCGCGGTCCGCGCGATCGCGGAACCGCAGATCTCGCGGGCGACGCGGTAGAACACCACGCAGGCCGCCGACCCGATCACCGCCTGCACCGCGCCAACGGCAAAGTAATTGTGACCCGCGATCTTGTAGATCCCGCTCACGAACCAGACATAGCCAAGCAGCAGCATCGGGAACCGCTCCGTGAACGATTCACGAATGCCCTTGCCCTGTGCGATCGACCATGCCAGTTCGTCGTACACCGGGCCGTCGGCGCCGGTCTCGACATAACCCGGATTGCTCATGACGCGTTGCAAGTACAGCAGCCGCAATGCCAGCGCGGCCAGGAACAGCGTGGCCATGAACGCGCGCTCGCCGGCCAGCCAGGCGCGCACCCACGAGGCTCCGGCCCTCAAGTGCCGACGGCCGGCGGCGGTCCACGCCATCCTACCGGTGACGATCGCCGCCGATGCGAGCACCGGCTCGGCACAAAGCAGCATCACCGCCAGCAGACCCGCGGCCGCGACGATTGGCGACGCCATTGCCACCGACGTTTGGCGAATGTTCTGAACGACATGCACCGCGGCCGCGCTGCACACCGCGAGCACCGTCACGGAGAATATCCGCGCGTATGACTGGTAGGCTCCGGTAGTAAACGCACCACCATCGTCCAGGATCGCACTGAACGCCGCGAGCAGGACCAGCATGTGTGTGACGATCGCGATGACGATCGCCCGCGGCGCGATGGCTCGTAGCGGCGAACGAGTGGCGCGTGACAGCGCCAGGAGCCACGCGGTCACGACCAACCAGTAGCCAATCGGAATCCGGATCTCGTTGGCACCCGACGACTGCGTGTACAGCACCCACTCCCATCGCTGCGGCACCCAGAACGCGCTCGCCGCGGCGCCGGCGGCCAGCGCCGCACCCGCCGCCACGACGATCACGACCGGCTTCATGGGGCGAGCACAACGTGGTTGCCGATCGGGCCGGATTTAAGGAACGATAGCGGCCGGTGGCAGAGGTATCGCCCGTGGCGCGCGTCATCACGCGCTTGAATATCGGTGGACCGTCGATCCAGGCGACGCGGCTCACCAGCGCGCTCGACGCGCACGGTTTCCGCAGCACGCTGCTGTATGGACGGCTGGGCGGCGGTGAAGGCGACATGAGTTACCTCATTCCGCCAGGTGCCGACGCCCGCTACCTCGAGTCGCTGTGCCGGCCGCTGTCGCCGCTCGACGACCTGCGCGCGCTGCGGCGCCTCTACCGTGAGTTCAGGGCCATCAAGCCGGTCATCGTGCACACGCACATGGCGAAGGCCGGCGTGCTGGGCCGAGTGGCGGCGATGGCCTACAACGCGACGCGCGGCTCGGCGCCGAGAGCCAGGGTGCTGCACACCTACCACGGCCACGTGCTCGACGGTTATTTCAGCCCGCTCGCGACGGCGATGTTCATCAGCATCGAGCGCGCGCTGGCGGCGATCAGCGACCGCATCATTGCCATCTCGCCCGCCATCCGCCAGGACCTGCTTGAGACGTATCGCATCGGCACCGCGGCCAAGTACCGCATCGTTCCGCTCGGTTTCGACCTGGCGCCGTTCGCTGCGGTGGACGAACGGGCGCGCCGCGAGGCGCGTCTCGCCCTTGACCTGCCCACCGGCGCGCACGTCGTCTCCACGGTCGGCCGCCTCACCGCGATCAAGCACCATCGGCTGTTTCTCGATACCGTCAAGCGCGTGATCGCAGTCCACCCCGGGACCATTGCGATGATCGCGGGCGGTGGCGAATTGGCCGCGGACCTCACGGCCTACGCGGCAACGCTCGGCATTGCCGATCGTGTCCGCATGCTGGGTTGGCGTCGCGACTTGCCGGTCATCTACGCGGCCACCGACGTGTTCCTGCTGACGTCGCGGAACGAAGGCACTCCGGTGGCGCTGATCGAGGCGATGGCCTCCGGCGTGCCGGGCGTGAGCACCGCCGTCGGCGGTGTGCCCGACGTCATCGGTGGTCCGGACACCGGCCGCACCGCGCCGTTCGGCGATGCCGATGGGCTGGCGCGCGCCATCAACGAGTTGCTCGCCGCGCCGGCCGACCGCGTCGACATGGGACGCCTGGCCAGGGCACGCGTGCTCGCCCTCTACGACATCAGCCGCCTGGTGACCGACATCGTCACCGTGTATCGCGAGCTGCTGGCCGAATAGGATGAGGCCGTCATGATTCGCCGCGCCGCCCTGATCGTGGGCCTGGTCGCGCTCGCCCACGCCGCGCTGTACATCGTCTACCAGCAGGGCGAGTGGCGCTCCCGGACGGCGTGGACCGATCAGACCGGCTACCAGCGCCTCGGCGCCAGTCTCGCGACGACCGGCGAATTCACGCGCTATGCCGATGCCGAGGCATTCGTGCCGGAGGTGATCCGCACGCCGGGCTATCCCGCCTTCGTCGCGGTCGTCTACAAACTGTTTGGTGTCGACAACGATCTCGCGGTGGCCGCCGCGCAGGCGTTGGTGTTCGTGTCGATCTGCCTGATGGTGTTCCTGATCGCCCGCCGCGCATTGGGCGATCGCAGCGCCCTGGTGGCTGCCGGCATGACCGCGCTGTACTCGCCGCTGCCCTATTTCGGATCGCTGATCGTCACGGAACTGTGGACCGCGTGCATGGCGACCGCCGCCATCCTGGTGTGCCTGCGCGCCGTCCAGGGAGGTGCCCGCCGGGACTACATCCTTGCGGGTGCGCTGTTCACCGCCACCACGATGGTCCGGCCGGCCTTCGTGTTGATGCCGTTCTTCTTCGCCATCGCCGTGCCGCTCCTGGTCCGCTCCCAGCGGTCGCGCGCCGGATTGAAGAACTGGGCGGCGCTGGCCGTCACCGCCGCACTCGCGCTGGTGCCGTGGCTCGCCTACAACTACGTGAACCTCAAACAGATCACGCTTTCTCCGGCCGGGGGCATTGGCCGCGGCCTGTGGGAAGGCAGCTGGCAGGGCCGCTGGAGCGGACGCGTGCAAGCGGAGCTGACGAACCTTGCCGAGGCGACCGCCGATCGGGCCGAACTCAATCGCCGTGTCGTCGCCAAAGCTGGTGAGTACGGCCTGCCGGCCGCGCCCATGCTGGACTACGTCAACCAGTGGCGCGACATCCGCGCGATCTGGGACACACCGACCGATCCAATCGAGCGCGCCGGCGCCAGGGTCGACGCCGATCGGGAGTATCTCGCCCAGGCGGTTGCCAACATACGCCAGGATCCGATGGGTCACGCGATCAGGCGACTGACGCGTGGGCTGTTCGTGCTGTGGGCTGCGGAAGTCCCGGTACGATACGGCGACATCAACCGCCTGCCACCCGTCGCGATTCGCGCCATGTGGGCAGTGCAGGTATTGTTGCTCGCCATTGCCGCCGTCGGCGCGCTGCGCCTCGCCCTCAACGGCCGCTGGCTGGAGGCCGTGATGCTGTCGCTGCCGATTGTCTACGTGACCGCTGTGCACGTGCCGTTGTTGTGCGAAGCTCGCCAATCGCTGCCCGTGAAACCTGTCGTGCTGGCGCTCGCTGGAATCGCCGTTACTTTCCGGCGAACCGAAGTTTCATGAACTCGAGCATCTCGGCCACCCAGACACGTCCGTCGGCGCCCTGCTGCTCGATGTGATCCGCCACCTGGAAGCCCAGGCCGACGTTGTCGTCCATACTGTTGTTGAGAAACAGCCCGTGACGGCCCAACGTCATCAGGTTGCGCATCTGGTGCACGCCGTCGAGCACGGGGATCAGGTGATCCTCGAAATTCAGCTCGTAGACCGGGTACGCGGTCGGGATCTCGGCAATGTAGTAGGCGTCCACTTCTGACTCCGTCACGCCGTATCCCATTTTCATCAGGTCGCGCAGCGCCAGCCGGTAGATTTCCTCATCGCTCGCCTTCCACAGCGGTTCGTCCTTCCACAGCGACAGCTCGATGCAGAGGATGGTGCGGTCCTTCGGCACCATGTCGGGACTGACGTTCTTCTGCTCCGACATGCGGTTGACGCGGAAGTGCTCGTCGAGCAGGTAGATCCAGTGGTAGTCCGTCAGCCGTGGGCGCTTGAGCGCGATGTAGATCAACTTGAGACTGCGATAGCGAAGCCGGTCGGCGTGCCGGCTCACAGACTCGGGAAGCGGCGGCGATACCATGCCGACCAGCGCCGGCAGGGGCAGCGTCGACAACAGCACGTCGCACGCAATCGTCTTGTCACCGCCGGACGTCGCATACACCACCTGGCTGACGCGCTCGCCTTCGCGCTCGACCCGGATCGCCGGCGAACCCAGCAGGATCTGGTTGCCGGCTGCCCGGATCTCGGCGGCCATCCCCTCGTACAGCTGGCTGATCCCGGCACGCGGGTAGAAGTACTTGGTGAAATAGGTGGTCGGGTCCGCCTTGATGCCGAGGGTCCGAAGAATGATGTTCTTCAGGTTCAGTTTCGCGACACGCTGCGCCTGCTTCGACGAAATCTGCGTCGTCGGCAGTCCCCACACCCGGGCCGAGTAGATCCCGAAACACAAGTCGTACAAGGTGCGGCCAAGGTTCCGGACACCCCATTCTTCGAAAGAATCCTCAGTCTTCGCCGGCGCGAACATCGACTTGATGGTGGCGAGACCGTAGTCCCAGATGATCAGCGCCGAGAGCAATGGATTGACGCCGAACAGCACCTGCAGCATTTCGAGCGGGTAGACGTACTCCTTGCCGCGAAGCAGCACACGGGTGCCGCGCACCAGCGTCAGCGGATTCTCCCCGAAGAACGGCGTGATGGTCCTGAGGATCTGCTTGCTCTCCGCCGTTTCGCGAATGTGGAAGGTGTGCGGCCCGAAATCGACCTTGTAGTCACCGAGCGAGATGGTCCGGCCCATGCCGCCCACCGCCTCGTCCTTTTCGAGCACCGTCACCGGATATCCCAGCCTGGTCAGCCGCCACGCTGCCGAAATGCCGGCCGGGCCGGCGCCAAGAACCACGACCTTCTGCTTGCCGCTCATCCTCGAGACCTAATCCCTAATTCCTAATTCCTAATTCCTGTTTCCTGATCCCTGCAAGGTGCATCCGCAGTCGCTCCAAGCCAGCGGCGAGAGCGATCCCGGGCGTCACGCCGAACCGGTCGCGCATCGCGGTATCGACCGAACGAAACTCGATGTATTCGGGCACGTGGCCCTCGTGCCGGATCGTCACCTCGGCGCCGATCGCCTTCGCCATGGCGTGCACTACGTGGTTCACGCTGATCGGCGAGCCCGACGCGAAGTCCACGGTGCGGCGCTCACCCCTGGCCTTCATCAGCGCCAGGAAGCCATCCACCGCGTCGTCGACGTACATGAAATCGATCAGGTTGTTGCCATCACCGCGCACGACAAACTCGCGCTGACCGGCTGCCATGCCCTCGAACCAGCGGGTGGTGATCTTCCGAGGCGCTTCGTACGGGCCGTAGGCACCGAAGAAGCGCACGTTGACGTAGCTGCCCACGGCCCCGCGATGCTCGGCGAAGAACCGCAGGTACTGCTCGGAGGCGAGCTTGGCAATCGCGTACGGCAGCCGCGGCGACACCGGCGTCTGCGGCGTCACGTCGCCGCGCAGCCCGTCGTACACCGCGCCGGATGACACGTACACCACGTGCTCGGCTGGGCACTGCTCGAGCGTGTTCACGAACGCCACCGTGTTCGATTCGAGATCCCACCTGGGCCGCCTGGCCGACGCCGCCGGATCCCCGTTGGCCGCGAGATACAACATCGCGTCGGGCCGGCCGCCGATCGAGCGCGCCATGGCCGAGACGTCTGCGGCGGACATCAGGTCGCACTTCACGGGCTTGACGTGGGTCAGTCCGTGCTGCCTGACAAACGCCTCGAGGCCGGGCGTGGAGTGATACACCGCGTAGATGGCCCACTCCCGCGGCGCCCGCAGCAGCACGTTGTGCCCAATGAACCCCGACGCCCCTGTAACGACGACTTTCATTTCCTGTTGGCCCATTCGCCTATTGGCCTATTCGCCTGTTCGCCTATCCGCCTATCTCTTCCCCGCCACCGCATCGTAGTTATCGCGATACCAGGCCGCGGCCTGCGACACGCCTGACTCGAGCGACACGGTCGGACGGTATCCGAGCAGCGTCATCGCCTTGTCGATCGCCGGCACGCGCAATTCCACTTCCGGACCCGGGTGCGGCTTGAACACGATCTCGGACTTCGAGTTGGTCAATCGGATGATCAGGTTGGCCAGCTCGAAGTTGGTGGCGGTGCCCTGCGGATTGCCGATGTTGAACGCGTGGCCGACGGCCGCCGGGTTCTCACAGCAGCGCAGCACGCCATCACAGAAGTCGGACACGAAGCACCACGAGCGAATCTGCGTGCCGTCGTTGTAGAGCGTGATCGGCAGATGGCGCAGCGCCTGCAGCGCCATGCCGCGGATCGCGCCGTCGCCGACCTGGCGGGGACCGTAGACGTTGAACGGCCGCACGATCGCCAGCGGCAGTTTGTCTTCGCGGTAGTGCGCGTACGACAGGTGCTCGGAGGCCAGCTTGCTGGCCGCATACACCCACCGGCTCTCGCCGATCGGCCCGATCGGGGTGAAGTCATCCTCCTTGCCCTTGTGGATGAAGGAGCCGTACACCTCGCTGGTCGAGAACTCGACGAAGCGCTCCACGCCGACCTCGAGCGCGGCCTTCACCACCTGGTGCGTCCCCAGCATGTTGACTTCCATGGTCCGCACCGCGCTGCGGTCCACCGTGTAGACGCCGGCGATGGCGGCGCAGTGGATCACGATCTGGCTGCCCTCGATGGCCTTGCGGACGCCGGCGAAGTCGAGCACGTCACCCTTGACGAAGGTCAGGTTCTGGTGGCCTTCGAGGTGCGCGAACCGCAGCGCGTCGCGGTGCAAGTTGTCGAACACCACCACTTCGTTGTGGTCGACCAGCCGAGACACGAGGTGCGAACCGATGAAGCCTGCGCCGCCGGTGATGAAAATGCGCTTGTTGGTCAGAGCCATGAATCTGAACGCCTCAGAAATGCTTGCCGTTGGTCGAACGTGAACGAACCGGAGCGGACCGCGCGCGCTTCGGAGCCGGTTCCGGATCCTTGCGCAGCGGGAACTGCTTGTCTTTCGGAACGCCGGCCCGGGACAACTCGGCCGACACCTCGCGCGACCGATCGAGCGTGGCAACGATCATCAGGTCGTGGTCCACGTTGACGTGATCCTGGATCGGCCGGACCGGCATGCCCAGGAACACCCGGCCGCCCTGGTGGTCGAAAATCGCCACCGGCTCCATGCCCGATTCCTTGAGCGACAGGTAGGCCAGCTCGGCGGCCTCGCCGCTGCCGAAGATCGCCACCCGCTTGCCGGCGGCGGCGCAGTCCTGCATCGCCTCGCGAAGGTGATGCCGGACCTCGCCATACAGGTTGAGCGAATAGTCGATGAACTCGTAGGTCAGCCGCGCCTTCTCGGAAATGCCGCGCGGCGTAATCAGGTACGAGATACGGTTTGACTGGACGTTGACACACTTGATGTAGCCCTTGTGAATCATCCGCTTCAGGTAGACATTGGCGAGCCCCAGGGCAATGCCCAGCTTGCTGGCCAGACCGCGCTGTGTCACGCGCGAGTCTTCGTGCACGGCCTCGAGGAGTCGCAGGTCGCGATGTGTTTCAACGTCCATGGCTTTCACGTTCGCTTTCGGGTGGTCGGTCACGTTCGAATCGCCCGCCGGAGGCGGGCCAGGTACGCTGCTCGAGCGAGGCGGACCGGAATGTGTGACCGGTCCGGCGCTGCCTCGCTAGTGGTGGTGATGGTGGTCGTGCGGCTGTCGTGCGAGGGCCGCTTCGGCTTCGGCCCAGTCATCGACACTGTCAATGCTGATCGATCGGTCGGCCGGCATCGGGTAGGCGACAACGCGTGAGCCGTACAGGCTCGACTCGGCGTCGAACAACCGGCTGGTGCGGCAGGCGTAGACGGCGCCGTTCATCACCCAGGCGTCGGGAAGGTCCTGCCGGCGATTGACGCGCTGGCGGACCGGCGCGCCGGTGACGAACAGCGTCGCCTCGCCGCGTTCGTCGAGGCGCAGCATCCGCAGGGGATGCGCGTGCGCGGAGACTGCCGTGACGCTGACCACCGAGTCGGCGCCCGATAATTCGAGCATGCGCAGCGCCCCGCTGATGTCGATCGCCGAGCGCAGCGGCGAGGTTGGCTGCAGGATCACGACCACGTCGGCGTGGTAATTGCCGTGATCGCGCAGCCATTGCACGGCGTGCTGGATCACGGGCAGGTGCGGCGTCTCGTCACGAGCAAGCTCGGCAGGGCGCATGAACGGCACCTCGCAGCCGAGCGATCGGCCAACCTCGGCGATCTTCGGATCGTCGGTCGACAGGATCAGCCGATCGACGGCGGTGTCGAGCGCGGCCTCCACGGTGTAGGCCAGCAAGGGCCTGCCGCCAAGCAGCCTGAGGTTCTTGCCAGGCACACCCTTCGAGCCGCCGCGAGCCGTGATGACGCCAAGAACCTTCATGAAAAGTGAGGGGTGAGAGGCCAGAAGTGAGAAGTCAGAAGTGCGGAGTCAGGAGCCGACGATGGCAGTGTGCGACTTCTCACTGCTCTCTTCTCACTGCTCAGTTCTCACTTCGAAGAACCGCTTCTGCGTGTACAACGGTGTCGTGGCCAGCAGGTTGGCAATCTTGTCGCTGGCGTTGTCCTTGAAATAGATGTGCGACGGCGCGTAGCGGCCGTGCGCCAGCTGCGTCGCTATCGCCGCGCCGATGTCGGCGGCGTCGTAACCGACCTGCGTCACGTGCTCCGCCGCCAGGCGGCCTTGCTGGCGCGCGCCGATGTTGACCACCGGTGTGCCAAGGTAGGAGCACTCCTTGATGCCGGCCGATGAGTTGCCGACCAGGCAGGCGGTGTGCGCCAGCAGCGCGACGAAATCATTGGCCGGCACGTTGGTGATGAACCGCATGTGAGCGGTCAACTCGGGGTGCTTCTCGCGCATGTGGCGCAGGCTGTCGGCCATCTCGCCGGTGCCGGCGTCTGGATTCGGCCAGAACCAGATCGTCGGCAGATCGAACGACGACACCACCCTGAGCGTGGTCTCCAGGTGCGCGCGGTTGTCGGTGTCGGTCGTCACCGGGTGCTGCACCACCATCAGGAACGGCCGCTCGATGTCCACGTCATGGCCGACCCCCAGCGCATTGATCTGCTCGTTGGTGATGGTGGTACTGACGTGCGCCGCCAGCTCGACATCCAGCGACCCGGTGTTGAACACGTAGCGCGGATCCTCGCCCATCGCCAGAACCCGGCGGTGCGCGCCCTCGTTGGTGACGAAATGAAGGTGCGCCAGCTTGGTAATCGCGTGACGCACGCTCTCGTCGATGCTGCCGGTCACGTCGCCGCCCTCGATGTGCGCCACCGTAATGTTCAGGTACGCCGCCGCCATGGCGATCGCCAGCTGTTCGAAGCGATCGCCGCAGATCAGCACGATGTCGGGCTCGCTGGTGTACAGGTTGTTGGTGAACTCGAGTGCCGTCAGGCAGGCGGTCTTGGCCATCGCCACGTGGTTGCCGCCCTCGATCACGTTGAACAGCGACGCCTCGATGTCGAAGCCGCCCGCCGCAATGTCGTCCGCGATATGGCGGCTGTACTTGTCGAGCAGGATCGAGCCGCCCAGCATCAGCGTGAGGTCGATGTCCGGATGCGAGTGCAGTTTCCGGATCAGCAACTGGCTGCGCCCGTAGTAGGCGCGGCTGGTGATCGGGAAACAGACCTTGCGCTTCGCCATCACGCCTTTCCCGGAACGTGGTTGATGACGACCGTCTTCAACTCGGTGTAGACATCGAGGGCTTCGGTGCCCGGCTCGCGAAAGCCGTTGCCGGAATTCTTCACGCCGCCGAACGGCATGTGCGGGCCGGCGCCGTAGGTCGCGCCGTTGATCGACACCAGGCCGCCCTGGTAGCGCGCGATGAATTCCTGCGCCCGGTGCAGGCTGGTCGTGTGGATCGCGCCCGTCAGTCCGTAGTGCGTGCCGTTGGCCAGCGTCACCGCGTCGTCGAACCCGTTCACCCGATACAGGCACGTCACCGGGCCGAACAGCTCGTGTTGAGAGACGTCGTCTGTCGGCGACACCTGCTCCAGCACCGTTGGCTGCATGTAATAGCCGGGTGCCAGGCCCGGCGCCTGCCGGCCACCGGCCACCAGTGTCGCGCCCCGCGTCACGGCCCCCTCCACCTGCCCGATCAGCCGATCGAGACTGGCGCGCGAGATCACTGGGCCGCACTCGTCGTCGGCGCCCGATCCCACCTTCACCTTGGCCACCCTGGCGAGGAAAGCCGAGCGGAACGCGTCGTAGACGCGATCGAACACGACAATGCGGCTGCCCGACGCGCACCGCTGTCCCGCGTCAATGAACGCCGACGCCACCGCCAGGTCCGCCGCCAGCTCAATGTCGGCATCGTCGCAGACCACGAACGGATTCTTGCCGCCGAGTTCGAGGCAGACCTTGGCGAGCACGCCGCGCTCGCTGACCATTTTCTGGATCAACTTCCCGGTGGCGGAGGAACCGGTGAAGCTCACGACACCGACGCGATCGTCCTGGACGAGCGGTGCGCCGGCATCGGGGCCAAAACCCTGGACCGCGTTGTAGACGCCAAGGGGCACACCGGCGTCCTTCAACAGCTGTCCGACGGCCACCGCCGTGTACGGCGTCAGCTCGTGCGACTTCACGACCACCGCGTTGCCGCACAACAGCGCCGGAAACACCTTCCACGCCACGCCGGCCAGCGGGCTGTTGAACGGCATGATCGCCGCGCAGATGCCAATCGGCGAACGCAGCGTCTGCACCGAGCGGTTGGGGATCGGACTCGGCAGGGTCTTGCCGTAGAGCCGGCTGCCCTCGCCTTCCATGAAGATGGCGAGGTCGGCGGACGAGGCGACTTCGGCGACCGCGTTCTTCCACGGCTTGCCGGTTTCGGCCTGGACGATGTTTCCGAATTGCGCTTCGCGTTCCCGCAACAGCTGCGCGGCCCGGCCAAGGATGGCGCCGCGCTTCGGCACCGGCGTGCGCGCCCATTCGGCAGCCGCGCCGGCCGCCGATGACAGTGCGTGCGCTACTTCGGCAGCGCCGCCCCGTGCCACCTGCGCGATCACCTGATCGTTCGCCGGGTTGCGCTTCTCGAATGTGGTGGAGTCTGACGGTTGGCCCGGCGTCGCGCCAGGCGCAGTGGTGGGCGTCACTTCGACGCCGGCAATCCAGTGCGGAACGAGTGCGGGATAGCTCATCTACGGACGACAGCGCGGGCCGTCACGGCGCGGGCAATGCCGGCGGCGTCGAGACCGTGATACGCCAGCACGTCGGCGTTCGCGCCGCAGGCCGGGATCTCGGCGAGACCGATCGGCGACACCTCGGCGCGGATACCGGTGCGCGCCAGCGCGGCGGCAATCATCACGCCCTGGCCGTATTCGAGATAGTGGTTGTCGAGCGTGACGATCTGCTTGTAGCCGCCCAGCGTCTTCACCCACTGATCGTCTATGCGATTGAGCCAGGGGAGATCGATGACGGCCGCGGAAATGCCCTGCGCGGCAAGCTCGTCGGCCGCCTTGCAGGCGTTGGTCAGCAGCATCGTGCCGTAGCCGATAATCGCGACATCCGACCCCTGCCGCAGCGTCACGCCGCGCCCGACCTGCAGGCGATAGTCGGCCGGCATGGTGTAGGGAAGATCGAGGGGCACGTTGACGAACCGGAGATAGGTGCTCTCCGGGTTCTCTTCGACGGCCCACCGAATCGCCAGACGCGCTTCCCGCTCGCTGCACGGTTCGAACGCAACCAGTCCGGGCACGGCGCCGATGGCCGAGATATCACGCACCGACTGATGCGAGTGACCGGGACCGGCCGGCACGAGGCCGGCGAGCGTGGCGGTGTAGATGATGCGGCGCTTCTCGGTGGCGTTGTTGTAGATGTGCTCGTTGGCGCGCGTGGACAGGAAGCACGCAAACGAGTGCACCACCGGCAGCATGCCGCCGAGCGCCATGCCGCCGGCCGCCGACACCATGTGCTGCTCGGCAATGCCGCACTCGATGAACCGCTCGGGGAGCTCCGCCTTGAACGCCTCGATGCCGCAGTCCGACAGCAGGTCGGCGTCCATGACGACAATCTCTTTGCGATTGCGGGCCATGGCCAGCAGCTCGTCGCCGTAGGCCAGCACAATCTTCTCTGGGTTCTTTGGCGCCAGGCGCGTCGGCAGCGGTGCGGACTCCAGCGCAACCCCTGGCCGGCCGAGCGATTCGAGGCGATCATTGACCCGGGCGATTAACTCACGGGTGGCCTTGAGGTAATTGTCGAGCGACGGCGCCCCGGCGTGGAAGTGGTAGGTCTGATCGCCGCACGCAATGCCGTGCATGAACGACACGCCCTTGCCCTTGATGGTGTCGGCAATCAACACCTTGGGCTTGTCGTGCACGGTGTCGAAGTGCGACAGCGCATCGCGCAGCACTTGGAAGTCGTGGCCGTCGCCGCGGCGCACTTCCCAGCCGAAGATCCGGAACTTGGCTTCGAGATCGCCGAGATCGCTGACCGCCGCGACCGCGGTGTCGGACTGGAACTTGTTGTGATCGACGATCACGGTGATTTCGGACAGTTGCTCGTTGGCGACCGGCTGGAGCGACTCCCAGATCTGCCCTTCCTGCAACTCGCCGTCACCGGTCATCACCACAATGCGTCCACCCCGGCCGGTGTAGCGGTTGGCGCGCGCCATGCCGTAGGCCTTCGAAATGCCCATGCCGAGCGAGCCGGTATTGGTGGCGATGAACGGCGTGCTCACGTCGGGGTGTCCCGGCAGGCCGTTCAGCTGCCGCAGCTTCGGCAGCAGGCCGAAGTCCAGCTTCTCGAGCGCGAGCAGCAACGAATACAACGCCGGCGCATCGTGCCCCTTCGACGAGAAATAGACGTCGGCGTCGGCGCTGTCGCCGTTGGGATCGTTCAGCACCTCGGTCCAGAGCCACGTGATGATGTCGGTCGAGCTGAAGCTGGAACCGATGTGGCCCGAGCCGGCCTGCATGATCATGAACAGGGTGTTGATGCGGCACAGGTCCGCCAGCACCTCAGCCCGCGCAATCGGATCGGTAATGCCGCCACGAATCGCCTGGAAGGCCGCCAGCGGCACGAATGAGAGCGAATCGTCTCCGACCAACGCGCGATCCGAAAAGTCTTTCTCACCCATGGCTATCTCGCCGTCCAGCCGCCATCGACCACGATCGTGGCGCCGGTCATGTAGGAAGAGGCATTCGACGCGAGAAACAGTACTGCGCCGTTGTAGTCCTGGTCGGTCGCCATGCGGCCAAGCGGCGTCCGCTTCTCATATTCGGCGACGAACTCCGGCGCATGATCGGCCTCGCGCACGCCGCCGGGCACCAGCGTGTTGGCGCGGATGCCGAGCGGGGCGCCGTACTCCGCCAGCCATCGCGTGAAGTTCAGCACGCCCGACTTCGCCACGCTGTAGCCGACCGGCTTGAAGTAGGTCACGCCGCCGGCCCGCTTGTAGTCGTAGACCGATTGATCCGGCGATACCAGGCCGTAGGTCGACGACACATTGATGATGCTGCCGGCGCGCCGGCCGGCCGCGCGGTAGTGCCGCACGAACGCCTGGGCCGCGAAAAACGCCGTCTTCAAGTGCGAGTCGATCATCGTGTCCCAGGCCACTTCCGGGTAGTCTTCGAACCGACCGTTCTCGAGCCCGGCCGCCGCCGGCGACGAGCCCATCCCAGCGTTGTTGACCAGGATTGTCGGCCCTCCGAAGGCGGCGGCGATCGCACCGATCGCGCGATCCGCGGACGCCTTGTCGGACAGGTCCGCCAGTTCGACCTGCACGCGCGCACCCTCGGCCATCAGGTCGGCAAACAGGCCGGCCTCGCCGGCCACGTCGATGGCCCCGACCGCCGCACCAGCCCGCGCCAGCGTGCGCACGTACTCACGGCCCAGCCGTCCCAACGCGCCCGTCACCAGCGCCACCTCGCCCTGGAGGCTGAACATCGCCGCCGGCGACGTATGCCGCATCTCTTTGTTTTTCAACTGTTTACAGGAAACGACCGGTCACGCAAACATGCCTCCGGCTTGGTGAGTCACAGGCTGACGCGCACCATGTTCAGAATCTGAACGTGCATTATACACGCTTGGTTCACGAAATGAACGAAAAGTCTCGAACCGTGTTCACACTATGAACAAGGCCCGGCCGGCGGCTGGGCCAGCCAGGCTGCCAAGGCGAGGCGCCGCCTCGCTCCTCTAGGTGACCGCGCGGCCGGCGCCGGCGTAGGCGCGCTTCTCCTCGACGACGCGATCGATGATCTCGTCGAGCTTGACCTTCGGCGTGTAGCCAATAGCCTGGTGGATCTTGCCCAGGTCGGGCACCCGGCGCGGCATGTCCTCGAAGCCCGCCTCGTAGGCCTGCTCATAGGGAATCGTGACAATCTCCGAGGAGCTGCCGGTACGCGCCTTGATCCGCTCCGCCAGCCCGCGAATCGACACTTCCTCGGTATTGCCGACGTTGTAGACCTGGCCGATTGCCGACGGCGTTACCATCAGCTTGACGAGCGCGCCAACCACGTCGCCGACATACGTGAAGCTGCGCGACTGCGTGCCGTCGCCGAATACGGTGATCGGCTCGTTGGCCAGCGCCTGCCGCACGAACGTCGGCACCACCATGCCGTACTGGCCGGTCTGGCGCGGCCCCACGGTGTTGAAGAAGCGCATCACGATCACCGGCTGGCGCGATTCCTTCCAGTAGGCGAGCGCCAGGAATTCGTCGAGCGCCTTGCTGCACGCATACGCCCACCGGTGCCTGGTGGTCGCGCCCATCACCAGGTCGGCGTCCTCGTTGAACGGGACCTTGGCGCTCTTGCCGTAGACCTCGGACGTCGAGGCGATGAACACCAGCTTCTTCTTCTTCGCCGCGTGGCGGAGGACGACCTCGGTGCCATGCACGTTGGTTTCGATGGTGTGCACCGGTCTTTCGACGATCAGCTTCACGCCCACCGCCGCCGCGAGGTGAAACACCACGTCCGCCCGATCCACCATCTCAGCGACCAGCGGATCGTTGAAGACGGTGTCGATGGTGTAGTGGAAGTTGGGATGGCTCTTGAGGTGCGTGATGTTGTCGATCGATCCCGTGGACAGGTCGTCCAGCGCGTAGACCGTGTGGCCGCCGTCGAGCAGCGCCTCGGCGAGGTGCGAGCCGATGAAGCCTGCGCCGCCGGTGATCAGAATTCGCATCTTCGTATTCTACCTGCTGGCCCAGCCCGCTGGCCCGCTAGCCCGCTAGCCCGCTAGCCTGCTAGCCTGCCAGCCCGTCAAGCTGGCCAGCCGCCGCCGGGCACGCGATTGTGCTCCAGGCCCTCGATGGCCGCGCGCCCCATGGCCAGCTGCGCTTCTTCGGTGCTGCCGCCGATGTGGGCCGTGCCGAGGAACGTCGGCAGCGACAGCAGCCGCGGGTGGGCTTCCGGTTCCATGACATAAACGTCGCATGCGGCTCCGGCCAGGCGTTTCTGCTCGAGCGCGTCGGCCAGCGCGTCTTCATCAACCAGGCCGCCACGCGCGGCGTTGATGAAATAGCTGCCCGGCCGCATGCGCGCCAGCTCAGCGGCGCCAATCATCCCGCGGGTCGACTGGTCGAGCGGCACGTGCAGCGTGACGATGTCCGACTCGGCCAGCAACTCGTGGAGGCCGACCGCCGTCACTCCGTGCGCGCGGTAGAACTCGGAGTAATCACGAATATCGTGCGCCAGCACACGAGCGCCGAACGGCGCGAGCAGCTTCACCAGGTCCTGGCCGACAAACCCGCACCCGATGATGCCGATCGTCCGGCCGGTAAGCTGACGGCCCACCAACTTGTTCCAGCGGCCGTCGCGCAGGCCGAAGGCGGTCTCCGGCACGCGATGCACCAGGGCAATCGCGAATGACAGCGTCAATTCCGCCACCGAGCGGCGATTGACGCCGCCCGTCCAACCCAGCCTGATGCCGCGACGGGCGATGGCGTCGATATCGAGCCCGTCCAGCCCCACGCCGTATTTGCTGATGATCTTCAGTTCCGGCAGCTGCGACAGGATCGCCTCATCGATTCGTTCCAGCCCAATCACCGCGCGCTCGTGGCCGCGCAGCAGGCCGACCAGCTCGTCGCCTTGCAGCAGCGCGGCGGATTCACTGAAAGTCACGTGGGGGTAAAGCGCGCTCAGCTCGGCCCGGAGCGCCTGGTTCCTGGCAAACGATCGCGCGGCGACGGCGATGCGGGTCATGTCGTCAGGTATCGGCCGAGGGCATCCTGCCATGACGGCATGGCAAAGCCGGCCCGGGCCAGCTTGTGGTTGTTCAGCGCCGCAAACTGCGGACGCGAGGCGCGCAGCTTGACGTCGTGCACCGAGACCGGCGACAGCGCCGTGTCCGGTGCATTCAGCTGCCTGGCAATCTCTCGACCAACCTCGAACCACGTCGCGTGCCCGCTGTTCACGCAGTGATACAGGCCGAACGCCGGGCGTGAGTCGACTACGAACATCGACGCCGACACCACGTCGGCCACGAAGCTGGGCGACACCACGCGATCGACGAACACCGTGGCCGGCGTCCCGGCGCGAATCGCTTCAACAATCCGGTCGACACTGCTCCGTCGGTGCGGACCGCCGAACAGGCTCTCAACGCGCAGCACGTAGTACCGGCCGGCGTCGGCGGCCAGCCACTCGCCGATCAACTTGGACTGCGCATAAACGCTGCGGGGTTCCGGCAGGTCGTCTTCCGAGTACGGGGCGGTTGCGGTACCGGCGAAGACGAAGTCGGTGCTGTACTGCACCAGCACCGCGCCCAGCGCCGCGGCGGCGCGCGCCAGCGTCCCGACCGCCATCGCATTGACCTCGAGCGCCGTCAGTTGCTGGTCCTCGGCCAGATCGACCTGGTTGAAGCTCGCGCAATTGAAGATGGCGTCCGGCCCAATCGCCAGCACCGCCTCGCGCACGTCCCGGTGCCGCGTCAAGTCCATCTCGGCGCGGCTCCACGCCACCACGTCGTGCAACGGCTGCAAGCGTACCACCAGTTCCTGCCCCAACTGGCCGGCCGCGCCGGTGACCAGCACCTTCACCGGCGGACCCGCTCCTTCACGGCCGCGCGCGTCTCGCGATCCACCTCGCGGCGCCGCAGCGTCTCGCGCTTGTCGTGGGCCTGCTTGCCGCGCGCCAGCGCCAGGGCGACCTTGACCTTGCCGTTCTTGAAATACAACCGGGTCGGCACCAGCGTGAGCCCCTTCTCCACCGTCTTGCCGATCAACTTCCGGATCTCGTGCTTGTGCAGCAGCAGCCGCCGCTTTCGTTTCGGATCGTGATCCACGTAGCCGCGATGGCTATACGGATTGATGTGCACGTTGAACAGCCACACTTCACTTTTTTCCACGCGCGCGAAGCTGTCGCGCAGGTTGGCCTGCCCTTCGCGAATGCCCTTCACCTCGGTGCCGAGCAGCGCAATGCCGGCTTCGAAGGTCTCGAGGATGTGAAAGTCGTGGAAGGCCTTGCGGTTGTCGGCAATCGGCTGCGTCGATGCCTTCTCGTCGGCGGCCTTGCCCGCGGCGGAGCTCTTGCGGGCGCTCATCGTGACGCCGCCAACTCGGCGGCGAGCTTCACCGCCGCAATCAGGCTGCCGGGATCGGCCACGCCTTGGCCGGCGATGTCGAACGCGGTGCCATGATCGACCGACGTGCGAATGATCGGCAGCCCAATGGTCACGTTGACGGCCTGCCCGAAGGCCAGCAGTTTCACCGGAATCAACCCCTGATCGTGATAGCACGCGATCACGCAGTCAAACTCCCCGCGCGAGGCGCGCACGAACACCGTATCGCCAGGAATGGGACCCCGGATGTCGATGCCGATCGCCTGGGCGCGCTCGACGCATGGCGCCAGCACACCGCCGTCTTCATCGCCGATCACCCCACCCTCGCCCGCATGCGGGTTCAGTCCGGCCAGCGCCAGCCGCGGTTTCGCGACGCCGAAGCGGCGCATGGCCTCGACGGTCAGCCCGATGGTCCGCTCGACGAGGGGCGCGGTCAGCGCCGCAACCACATCGCGCAACGGCACATGCACCGTCAGCAGCACCACCTTCAGCTGCGGCGAATGAAACATCATCGCCACATCCGGCGTGCCGCAGAGGTGGGCGAGCAGATCCGTGTGGCCCTTCCAGGGGAGTCCGGCCTGGGCAAACGCCAGCTTGTTGACCGGCGCCGTCGCAATGCCGTCCACCTCGCGCCGGTGCGCGGCCTCGACGGCCCGGACGATCGTGTCGTACGCGGCGCGCCCCGCCGCCGCCGATACCACGCCGGGCCGGATCGCATCGGAGTGCGGCGCAGCAAACACGATCGGCTCACACACGGCCGTCACCGAGGGATCCGCCGCAGCTTTCGCAGCGATCTCGGGACCAATACCGGCAGGATCGCCGACGGTCAACGCAATCCTCGGGCGTCTCAACACGGTCGGGCCACGCAGACACGGAGGCGCGAAGCTGATTCTTCTAGGCCTACGTCCATATGAGACTTCCGTGCCTCCGTGTCTCCGTGGCGCATCACATCTGCACCGCAAGCCACTCAGTCACGACTTTCGTCCCGGCGTTGCGCTCCAGCGCAGTCAGGGCGCGATCGACCGCGCCGAATGCGGCCCGGGCGCGGTCGCCCGAGTAGGCACGCGCCAGCGCCTCGAGTTCCTCCAGCAGTGCCGGGTTGGCGATCACCGCGCGATCGGCGCCGGCATTGATGGCCTCGAGGTCCCGCAGCATCGACGCCATCAGCCGGAGAACCAGGGCCACGTCCTCGCGGCTTCGCTCCTTCTTGGCACCTCCGGTGTGCAGCGCCGACGCGCCTTGCACGCGCGACTGGGAATCGGCCCGGCCGGCGGTGTGCCGCAGCAGCGCCATCGCCAGGTCGCGGAACATCGACACATCGTTGTCGATCAGCGCCAGGGCCTGGCCCAGGCTGCCGTCGGCCACCGGCGCGGCCTCGCGGGCTTCGGCCTCGCTGTAGCCGTGGTCGCGCATCAATGCCGCCGCGACTTCCGCCGAGGTGAGCCGTCCGAACCGCAAGCGCATGCAGCGCGATCGCACCGTCGGTAACAGCGCCCCCGGCACCGCCGTCGTCAGGATGAACATCGTGCCCGGCGGCGGTTCTTCGAGCGATTTCAGCAGCGCGTTCTGCGACGCGGTTTCGAGCGTGTCGGCCTCGCGGATCAGGACCACGCGCTTGCGTCCTTCGAACGGGCGGAACGAGGTGCGCGACAGCACGTCGCGGACGACATCGATCTTGATCGAGGCCCGTTCGTCCGGTTCGAGCATGATGACGTCCACGTGCACCCCGCGCGCGATGCGATCGCAGGCGCGGCAGGTGCCGCACGCGTCAACGGCGAGATCGCTGGTGGCGGCCCGTGCCTGGCAGTTGACGGCTTGGGCAGTGGCGCGGGCCACGGCCCACTTGCCGACACCCGACGGACCGGCAAACAGCAGCGTCGGCGGCAGCGAGTCGCGCTCAATCGCGCGTGCCAGCAGCGCCGTCAGCCGCCGCTGACCGATGATCTCGCGAAGCGTCATGTCCGGTAGGACGATGATATCGCGAGCCCCCGCGCAGCAGCGAAATCGCCGAATACACCACCGCCATCAGCACCACCCATCTCAGCGCATCGAGCGGCAGCGATCGCACGAACCAGGCCGCGACCAGCACACCCGGGATGCCGCCGGCCGCCAGCCCGAGGGCGGCATGCCGGTCGAACTTCCCGCGAGTGACGAAGCGCACGCCCGCGACGGTCGCCACAAACGCGCCGGATCCCATCATGATCGGGAACGCCGCCCGTGGATCCATGCCGAGCAGGCTGAACACGATCAGGCTCGGCGCGTAGTTGCCGACCCCGACCGTCAACAGCGCGCCCAGCACCACTGAGGTCACGATCGCGATCGCAAAGGCCGACGGCGGAAGGGTAGTCGCCGTGCCCCCGGCGGGAATCAGCTCCATCATCTTAAGCAACATCAGCGCCGCAGCCGCCAGCAGCGACCCGCCCATCGCCAGCTGGATCGCGCGCCGCGAGATCGACGCCACCACGCCGGCGCCAAGCCAGCCGCTTGCCACGCAGCACCCGATCAGAATCGCCATCTGCGCGGGGTTCACCTCGACGATGGTGACGAAGATGAAGGCCTGCACGACCACCGGCAGCGCGAGCCCGACCAGCAGCGTGCCGGGAATCAGTTCGTCCGGGATCCTTCCCAACAGCCGGAAGGCGGTGGTCGTGGTGGCAAACGAGCCGATCCCGAGCGTGTCGAAGAAGTTCACGACGAAGCCGACCACGATGTCGAGGACGGTGGCGCGCCCTGGCGTGGGGTCGCGGCGGAGGGAACGTATCCACGCCGCTGTCAGCAGAACACCGCAGACGAGCAGCGCTCCGAGCAGGAGCTGGACGATGGGCACGACGACATATAGTACGCGGTATGGCGCCGACCGATAGAGCACCGGACGATTCGTTCGAGCTGTACGACTTGCGCGTGGAGGTGGTGGCCGGAGAGCGGCCGATGGTGTGCAGCCATCGCATGGGTCACGCCTTCGACGTCCAGGGTGAAAACCTGGTGTTCTTGGGACCCGCGAGCGTCTCGATGTACGCGCTCGCCGCGCTGTTGCCGGTGTTGCCGGCCAAGCAGCGCGACACGCATCCGCACGACTGGATGACCACCGACGCCGACATCGCGTGCCCCGATCCGAACTGCGGGGGCCGCTTTCGCGTCACGCGCACCGCGCGCCGCACCTTCCGGCACTCGGAGGTCACCGTCGTCCCCTTGCCACGCGGCGGGCAATGACGAGAGTCACGCTGGCGCCGGGCTACGACATTTCCCGGGTCCTGAAGGGCGGCTGGCAACTGGCCGGTGGCCACGGCGCGATCGATCCTGCAGCGGCGCTCGCGGACATGGATCGCTTCGTCGATGCGGGCGTGACGACGTTCGACTGCGCAGACATTTACACCGGCGTCGAAGAGCTGATTGGGCAGTGGCGGCGGACCCGGCCGGAGCGCGCCGGCGCCGTGCAGGTCCACACCAAGTACGTTCCCGATCTCGATCGGCTGGCCGCACACGCGCGCGCCGATGTGGTGCGCGGCATCGACCGATCGCTGCGGCGCCTGGGCATGGACGCGCTCGATGTCGTGCAGTTGCACTGGTGGGACTACGACACGCCGGGCTACGTCGAGGCCGCGCTGTGGCTGACCGAACTGCGGCGGGCCGGCAAGATCCGGCACCTCGGGCTGACCAACTTCGATCGGCTGAAGCTTGCGGAGATGACCGGCGCCGGCGTCCCGGTTCTCTCACACCAGGTGCAGTACTCCGTGCTCGATCGACGGCCCGCCAACGCCATGGCCGCTGCATGCGCGTCGAGCTCGATCGGATTGCTGTGCTACGGCGCGCTCGCGGGCGGGTTCCTGTCCGGGCGATGGCTTGGCGCTGCCGCGCCCGCGGGCGAGCTGGAGAATCGATCGCTCGTGAAGTATCGACTGATCATCGACGAGTTCGGCGGATGGGAGCTGTTCCAGGAGCTGCTCGCGGTCATGCATGCCATCGGACGGCGTCACGACGTCGGCATTGGTGCGGTCGCGATGCGATGGGTGCTGGATCAACCTGGCGTGTCAGGCATCATCGTCGGCGCGCGGCACGCCGGGCATCTGCAGTCGATTGCCGATGCGGTGTCGTTGAGGTTGACGGCGGCAGACGGCGCGGCGATCGCGGCGATCCATGGCAGGTCTTCTGGGCCCGTCGGTGAGGTCTACGCCCTCGAACGCGCCAAGGGTGGCGTCCACGCCTCGATCATGCGCTACACGCTCAATCGGCTGGGGTGAGCCAGCGGTGTTGGTCAGGGACGATCGACCGGCGATGACACGCGAAGGTGAGCCGGCCTCAGCCGCTGTTCGACCAGCGCCAGCACCCCATCGACGACCACGGCGAGTGCGGCCGCCGGCAACGCTCCTGAGAGCACCATCCGGGAATCGGCCAACGCGAGTCCAGTGACAATCGGCTCACCCAGCCCCCCCGCACCGATGAACGCCGCGAGCGTCGCGGCGCCAACCGTGATCACCGCCGCCGTGCGGACGCCGGCCATGATCACCGGTGCCGCCAGCGGCAGCCGGACGTTAATCAGCAACTGAACGGCGGTCATGCCGAGCGCCTCCGCCGCCTCGACGGCATCGGGATCGGCGTCACGCACGCCGCCGTAGGTGGCACGCACCATTGGCAGCAACGCGTACAACCAGAGGGCCACCAACGCCGGCACCATGCCGATCCCCAACAGCGGCACCATGAACGCCAGCAAAGCGATGCTGGGGATCGTCTGAAGAATGCCAAGCGCACTCAGCACGGAGGCGGCGAGCCGCCGGAAGCGCTCCAGCATCAACCCCAGTGGTACGGCGACCAGGGCCCCCAGGGTGAGCGCGAGCGCAACCAGCCACAAGTGCCGCATGGTGTGCGTCAGCAGGGCCCACCGGCGCTGCCACAGATAGCCGGGCAAACCAGACGCGCCGGCGATCCCAGTCGGACCGGCGGCATCCCCCGCTGACACGAGAGCGAGGCCTCGCAGCGCGCTGGCTGCGACGACGGCGATGTCCTCGCGGTCCACTTCCACGCGCCGATTCAACTCGCGCATCGTCGACTCGCTGACCTTGCCGCTGAGCAAGGTCAGGGCCGACACCACCTCCGCCTGGCCCGCGGCCCTCGCACTGAGCACGGCGGCGGCTTCGTAGGGAGGAAAAAAGCGGCGATCGTCCAGCAGCACCACCAACTGGTAGCGTGCCACCAGGCCATCGGTGGAGAAGCCGTCGATGATGTCCACGCTGCCGCTGGCCAGTGCCTGGTACTTGAGCGCTGGTGACAGCGGCTGAACGCTGGCTGGATCGATCGAGTAGCTGGTCCGCAGCCCCCTGAGGCCGTCGGGGCGATCGATGAAATCGGCGGTGAAACCGGCCCTGAGATTCGCGCGCGCGCGAGAGAGATCGCTCAGCGAGCGCAGCCCGTACTGCTGCGCCGTGTCGGGCCGGACCGCCATCGCAAACGTGTTCTCGAATCCGAGCGGCGGCAGCCACCGCACCCCGAATCGCGAGGCGAACGCGTTGGAGACGTGCGTAAACACCGCGCGCGGATCGGCCCGTTGCTCCGGCGCCAGTTGGTCGTTCAGGACTGCGGTCAACCCGGTGCCGGTGTACTCGGGGTACACGTCAACGCTCCCGGAACGCACCGCCGCGAACACCACTTCCGTGCTGCCGAGTCCCTGCACACGTGTGACCGAGACGCCGTGGTGTTCCAGCAGTTGGGCGAACATTTCGGCCAGCAGGTACGATTCGGCGAACGGTTTCGACGCCACCACGATCGGCCTGCCGCGTGCGCCCTCCGTCTGCGCCTGCGCCCGTCCGCCCGCAAGGCCGGTGCAGGCCAGCACCACAACCAGCGCGATGGCTCGACGCGTCACGCGCGTGCCTCTCGCTTCGGCAGCGCGCGCTCCAGCAGCGACGCTACATAGTCGGTTGCCGGCGCTGCCAGCAGCGCCTCAAGTGTGCCCTGCTGTTCGATTCGGCCCTGGCGCATCACCGCGATCTCGTCGGCGAGCAGCTCCGCTTCAAGGAGGTCGTGCGTCACCAGCAGCGTGGTGATCCGCAACTCGCGACGGATCGCCGAACAGAGCGTCTGCAGTTCGGACCGGCTGATGGCGTCCAGGGCCCCGAAGGGCTCATCCATCAGCATCGCCTGCGGGCGCGCGGCCATGGCGCGTGCCAGCGCCACGCGTTGCCGCTGGCCGCCTGACAACTGATTGGGATACCGATGTGCGAATTCCGGCGCCAGGCCGACGCGCTCCAGAGCGGCCAGCGCCGTGGTCGACGCATCGGGTTGGCGCAGCAGGTCGGGCACGAGCGCGACGTTGCGGAGGATCGTCCAGTGCGGCAGCAGCCCGCCGTGCTGGGGCACGTAGCCGAGGCGCCGCCTGAGCTCGGCCACCGGTTGAAGCGCCACATCGGTGCCACCCACGGACACTTCGCCCGACAGTGGAGCCACCATCCGATTGAAGCACCGAAGCAGGGTCGTCTTGCCGGCACCGCTTTCGCCGACCAGCGCCACGCAGTTACCGCCTTCGACGGTGAGGGACACATCGTCGAGCACGAGTGTTCGGTGGAAGGCGAACGTGACGTTGGCCGCGTGCAGCCTCACGGTGCCGGCAGTCTATCAGGGGTGCTCGAGCGTTGGGTCTGAGAACCGGCGTTCGGTGCAGCAGAGGCCGCCCATACGGCTTATCGGCATCGAGGCCACGCCGCGGCTGCACGTCGTGCTTCGTGCGCTCCCCATGTAGCGCAGACCACGAAGCTCGACGCACTCGTCCCGGACAGTGCTATGTTCGCTCGCGTGCGGCTCCAGACCGCCCGTCTTCTCCTTGTGCTCACCCAGGTGGTGGCCTGCGGCGGGGATCGCCCGCCGGCGGCCCCAACTGCCCCGTCGGCCATTCCAGGTTCTGGCAACTGGATGCTCGTCTTCTCGGACGAGTTCGACGCGCCCGGCGCCCTCGATTCCTCGAAATGGGGATACGAGCTGGGCTACGTCCGCAACAACGAGGCGCAGTACTACACGTCGCGACCGGCCAACGTCCGCGCCGAAGCGGGCGTGCTCGTCATCGAGAGCCTGAAGGAGGCGTACCAGGGCTACGGCTACACCTCGGCCAGCATCAACACGCTCGGGCGGTTCGAGTTCCTGTACGGGCGGGTCGAGGTCCGGGCGAAGCTGCCCACCGGCAACGGTGCCTGGCCGGCCATCTGGATGCTCGGCACCAACCGCACCCAGGTGGGCTGGCCGACGTGCGGCGAGATCGACATCATGGAGTATGTGGGCTTCGATCCGCTCCGCGTGCATGGCAGCATCCACACCGCCGCCTACAGTCGCGGGACCCACAAGACCGCGAGCATCAACGTGGCAAATCCGTGGGACGCCTTTCACGTCTACGCCATGGAGTGGTATCCGGACCGGATCGAAATCTTCGTGGACGGGCAGAAGTACTTCACCTTCCTCAACGAGGGCACGGGGACGCGGACGTGGCCGTTCGACCAGCCGCAGTACCTGCTAATCAACCTGGCCATCGGCGGCTCGTGGGGCGGGCAGAGGGGCATCGACGACTCGCGCTTCCCTCACCGATACCTGGTGGACTACGTGCGGATCTACCAGCAGCGATGAGGGCGCCCAATCGCGGCCGCCCGGAATGGCGCGGGTGGAGAGAGACGGACGCGTGACCTCAATCCCAGCACAGGATTGGTATCATCCGGTCCGGTGACGCCCCCGAAACCCGGAACAGACTCGTGACGCACTCCACGCCCGTGGACCACCACGACGACCTGCACGCGCAGGGCTTCGGCCGGCGCCAACCGTGTGAGTGAGCCGTGGGCGCCCTGGCCGCGCAGGTCGGTTCGACCTGACGCCGGGCCTCTTTTTCGGACCCGCGCTCGTGGACCTTGCCGACGACAGCCACAATTCAGCGCGACAGGTCGTCCTCCAGCAGGCTGAGCGCGCACAGGTCCGCCTCAGTTTTCGAGAGGATCCACCCCTCGACCTGGACCGTGCGGCCTCGCTCGAAGTCTTGCCGCACCGCCTGCTCGAGGGCGCGAATGGCGCGTGGCTGATCGCGGGCGCGCTCGATCATCGCGAGCGTGGTGCGCGCGGCCGACCGAATCGACGCGTCTCCAGCCTCGACGCCAAGCTGTCGCAGATGCGCCTCGCCGATGACGCGGACGGCATCCACCTGGTCGCCGAAGTAGCCGGCGCTGATCGATCGCGCGGCCCCGGGCACAGCGCCCGCGGCCTCCGCGCCACGCGGGCCGGCCGAGGCATATGCCACCGTCCCGCAGGCGGCGAGGGCCCGCAGCAAGAACTCGCGCCGGAGCAACGACGTCATCCGGTCGACCGCTCCTGTCGGCGCTCGGAGCGGAGCGTGTTCGCCAGCCGGTGTGCGAAGGCCACCACGGTGAGCGTCGGGTTGGAGTCGCCGCCGGTCGTGAACACGGAGGCGCCGGAGATGTACAGGTTCTGCACTTCGTGCGTCCGGCAATTGACGTCGACGACGCTCACCTTCGGGTCGCGACCCATGCGCGTCGCGCCCATGTGGTGACCGCCGGGATCCTGACGCCACACGAACCGCGTGGCGTCGCCTGGCACGCGCAGCCGCACCAGCCCCTTCGCGCCGAGCTCCCGCGCCAGCAGGACCATCGCGCGGCGCATCTGCACGTCATCTTCGGGCGCAATCCGCCAGTCGAGCGCCACGCGCGGCATGCCCAGGGCGTCGACCTCCGCGGTCAGGGTGATGCGGCTGTCCGGCATCGGCGACTGCTCGGCGCGCACCGTCAACAGCGTGGTCTCGTAGCCGCCGCGGCCGCGCGTGACGAGAGCCTGCGCGGCGGCGGGCGGCAGGCGGTCCTCCACCACCGGAGCCGGCGTCGACGGCGCGGTGCCCGGCGCCTGGAACGTCGCCGAGAAGTTCAACAGCCGCTCTCGCCTCGACACCTCCGCCGCGAGCCCGAGCGCCCCGAGCATCTGGACCGCGGACCCGTCCGGCCGTCTCCAGTCGGACTCGCCGCGCCGGTAGAACCCGAGATCGAGGGCCGACGGATGGACACCGCCGATGGCCCGGTAGTAGTGGGGGTGCTCCATGAAGTACCGGCCGACGACGTCGTGGCCGTTGGCCACGCCTTCTCGCTGCTGCGACCGTGATGCCAGCAGCACCCGCGCGTTCTCCACGCCGCCCAGCGCCAGCACATAGCGGCCCGCGTGCACGCGGAACGTCGTGCCGGTGAGGGTCCGGCACAGGAAACCGTCGACACGGCGCCGCGAGTCGTCCAGCCGCACGTCGACCACGTTCGCGAAGGTCAGCACGCGCACGTCGCTGGCCTGTGCCAGCACCGGACCGTACTTCGACGCGAAGCGTGTGGGCGGGCTGAACTGGTAGTAGCGCTGCTCGATGATGTCCGATACCGGCAACAGGCGCTTGCCCGTGGCCCTGGCACGCTCGTCGGCGTCCCACTGGAACTCGCCGATCTCCAGCGTTCGACAGGCCTTGCGAAACCACGGCACGACGTCGGCGTACTTCAGCGGCCAGCCGCTGTACGGGATGTGGTCGTGCTGCTCGAAGTCCTGGCGCATCAGCGGCCGGCACCAGCCGTTCCAGTGTCCCGTGGTGCCACCGAGGGCCCGGATCCGCATTCGGCGCAGGTCCCATGTGTCGATGCCGGTCATGCGGCCTTCTGACAGCGCGTCGTTCTGGTCGTCGCGCGCGGGGCCACCGCTCTCGAGCAGCACCACCGACAGCCCGGAGCCCAGCAGGTCCAGCGCGATGGTCATCCCGGCGGCACCAGCGCCGGCGATGCACACGTCGGCCTCGATGGTGGTGCCCTGCTCGAGTGTCCTGGCGTCGATCTGCATCTGGGCCGCGCGCCCGCGATCATACACCCGGCGCGCCGTGCTTCCTTCGGCCTGCCGCCTTCTCACTTCTTACTTTTGATACGCCCGCGCCTGGATGGCATAGAGCTCGGCGTCCTGCCCGCGCTTCGCCATCAGCTCCTCGTGCGTGCTGGTCTCGGCCGAAGGTGCCCCGTCCAGCACGACAATCAGCTCTGCCATCCGCACCGTCGAGAAGCGGTGCGATACCAGGATAGTGATGCGGCGGGAGTCTGCGTCCTCGCGCTGACGCACCGGCCTCACCCCGCCCCGAATGTGCTGCCGTGTGGTCGGCCTTGCGCAGCGGGCTTGGTGGACGTTGGGTCTGCGAACCGGCGTTCGGTGCACTAGAGGCCGCTCAGACGGCGTATCGTCCAATGGCGATGACGATGTTCGCCGATGGAACGGTAGTGATTGTGGAACGCGAGATGGGCCGGTTCGATGGAATGGAACGGGCGCTCGGGCAGGTGCAGGGGAAACGGCTGCTCGGCGCGGTTATCGTGTAACCTGACTGGATGGCGGAGCGGCTCCATTCGCTCGATCAATTTCGCGGCTACACGGTGGCGGGGATGTTCCTCGTCAATTTTCTCGGCAGTTTCGCGGCGGTGCATCCGCTGCTGAAGCATCACAACACCTATTGCAGCTACGCCGATACGATCATGCCGCAGTTCTTCTTCGCGGTCGGCTTTGCGTTGCGGTTGGTGAATCCACCGCGTTGGAAAGCGGTGAAGAGGGCGCTGGGATTGATTCTTGTCGGCGCGGTCGTATATCACCTGGACGGCAAATACGCAACGTTTGATGAGCTTTCGTGGAGCGAGTTTTTCTCGACGGCGTGGCGGCGATCGTTGTTTCAGGCATTGGTGCACATCGGCGTGACGACGTTGTGGGTGCTGCCGGTGATCGCGTTGGCGGCGCGCGCGCAGGTGCTATGGATGGTTGGATCGGCGGCGTTGCATGTGGTTCTTTCAGCAACGTGGTGGCATGCGTGGTTGCGGGAGAACCGCGTGATCGACGGCGGGGCGCTGGGATTCCTGACATGGACGATTCCGACTTTGTTCGGGTCGCTGGCTTGTGCGTACTTGCTGTCGAATGGGCGGGCGGCGGCGTATGCGCGATTTGCCTGGGTGTCGGTGGCGGCGATGCTTGGGGGCTACGCTTTATCGTGCTTAACAAACGGAGGCGTTCTTGCGGCGCCGCCTTTCGTCGCACCGTGGCATGAACGCGACATGTGGACAATGAGCCAGCAAGCGGGGAGCGTTTCGTACCTGCTCTTCGCGGCGGGATTTTCTTTGGCCGCTTACTCGGTATTCCTGTGGCTGTGCGACCAGCGCGGATGGCGCGTGGGCGTGTTTCGCACGTTGGGAGTGAACGCGTTGACAGGCTATGTTTTGCACATGCTGGTTGAAGGGGCGGTGAAGCCGTTTGCGCCGAAAGATTCGCCGCTGTACTGGGGGGCGGCGATGTTCGCGGTGTTCTTCGCGATTGTGTGGGCGATGATGCGGTCGCTGGAGAAGAACAACGTTTATATAAAGCTGTAGAGCTTGGCGGGGTTGCCGGTCAGACTGTTCTTGCGCGTAATACCGGCCGCCGTGAAACAGCCGCTCTTGATCTGCGGCGGCGCTTCACGCTCGGCGGGCGTCAGGTCGCCGAGGCTCATGTGTGCCTGGGCGCTCGTCGCTCAATTGGATAGCGCCTCTGCCTACGGATCAACAGGTTGGGAGTTTGAGTCTCTCCAAGCGCGTGAGGGTAGCTGTCAGGTTGTAGGTGTGAGACAGAACACTTTACCGAACATCGGGGCGTAGCGTAGCCCGGTTGAGCGCCTGCTTCGGGAGCAGGAGGTCGGAGGTTCAAATCCTCTCGCCCCGACTGAATGACGTGACTCACGAACGGCCGGAACCCCATGACGGGCTTCCGGCCGTTCGTGCAGTGACGGCTCCGTGTGCCGATCCTCCCAACTGCCGTTCGAGCGCGACACTGGCGCCGGCCAACATCGCCGCAGCATCCCGACGGATCTGGATGAGTCGGACCCGCGAGGTCGCGCGCACGGTCGCGGTCCGTCGCACGCGCTTGAACACGGCGACCTCACCGAACTGCTGCCCTGGCCCGAGGGTCGCGATGCGTACTTGGATGCCATCCGCGCCGCGTTTCAGCACTTCCACGGTCCCCTCCTGAATGAGGAAGAGGCTCGTCCCGACGTCCCCCTCTCGGACGATGTCCTGTCCCTCGTCGAACAGTGCGCGGGCGACGTTCATCGGCGCATCACCACGCAGGTTCAGGAAGTCGCGACCGACGACGGCGGTCATCAGCCAGCTGAAGAGCACCCGCACCTTCTTCTGCCAGAGCGGGAGGTACAGGAGCATGAAGGCGCGCCAGACGAGCCAGGCCGCCGTCCCGGTGAGGTGGATCGGCACGCCGTTGAGCTTCGCGATCGCCCGCCGATGGCCGACCGCGCAGGCATCCCCGAGCCCGGTGAATCGGTACGGTTCGAGGGCGGTACGGTCGAGGGTGCGCCCGATGTTCCGGCCGATGAGCCGACCGACGGTCATCGCCCAGATGGCGAGGCCAGGGGCGGTGCCCCCATCGGAGAGCGGCACCGCCGCACAGTCCCCTCCGGCCCAAACCTCCTCGCGGCCGAGCACCCGCGCGAAGCGGTCGGTCACGATCCGCTGCTGCGCGTTCCGCTCGACCTCGAGCCCGGCGACGACCGGCACGGTGGACATCCCAGCGCACGCCACGACCGTCCGCGTCGGGATCCGCGTCCCATCGGAGAGGATCGCTTCCTCGGAGGACGCCGAGGCGAGCTTGGTGTTCAGGCGCACATCGATAAGCGGATCCTCGGAGAAGACGCGTTCGATGTACGCCGAGGTCCACGGCTCCCGGCTCCCGAGCTCGGGAAGGAGGGTCGGCGTCGCCGCTACGAGCACGATGCGGATCTCGCCGACGTCGATGTTCGGGAAGTGCTTCCGCGCGACCAGGGGGAGGAATTCACTCAGCTCGCCCGCGACCTCGCAGCCGGCGAAGCTCCCGCCGACCACCACGAACGTCAGCAGCCGGCGCCGCTCCTCGGGATCGGGCTCCATATCGGCGAGCTCGAGCATCTCGACGAACTGATTCCGCGCCGCGAAGCACGCGGCATACGACTTGAGGCGCAAGGCATGCTCGGCGAGTCCAGGGAAACGCCCGAGGTGCTCGGTCATCCCGAGCGCGAGCACGAGGTGATCGTACGCGAGGTCGAGCGGCCGACCGTCGAGCTGCCGCGCGACGGTCACCCGTTTCGCCTCGAGGGCGATGGACTCCACCTCGGCGTTGACGAAGTCCCCGGGCGCGAAGAGGCGCCGTGCCGGGCTCAGCATGTCGGTGGGCTGCAGCGTCCCCGTAAGCATCTCCGGGACGAGCCCGTGGAAGCACTGGAAGTTCTCGTTGCTCACCACCGTGAGCCGCACCTTGCCGGCGCGGATGCGCCTTCGCAGGGCCCGGGCGAGGTAAATGGCGACGTACCCGCCACCGAGGCAGAGGACGTGCGGGACGGACCGGGAGGCATGACGCATGACTAGGTGGCGTAGTGCCACATCGCCAGGTGGTTGGCGACGTGCATGCTATGGGCCCGCTCATACTGCGCCTTGGTGAGCCGCCCATAGGCGAAGTGCGGCTGCAGGGGCCCGGTCCACCGATCGAACGCGTGAATCCGCTCGCGCATCGCCGTGACCGCCTGCTCCCACGTCTGGGCCGCTGGGGCGATCGGATCGCCCGGGATCTCCTGCGACAGGTCGTGCCGCATCCGGCCCATTGCATCGTAGATCCGGAAGACGACGGGCCCGATCGTCGCGCGGAACATCGCCGGCTTCAGTACCGGGAAGCCGTGGAGGGAGTGCGTGATGCTGCGGGCGCAGTGATCGAGCGTGTGAGGCACGTCCCACCCAGGGGTAACGAAGGTGTCGCGTGCCGCGTCGAGATGCTCGAGTTCGCGCAAGACCTCGGCAAAGGTCCGCAGGCGGAGCGGCCGCGGGGCGTGGTGGAGATGGTGGAGGTCGCCCATCAGGCCGTCCCTCCGGCGGCGCGCGCCGCCGCGACCCGGGCCTCACCCACCACTCCCCACGGGGCGAAGGCATTCGGCACGCCGCGCAGCGTGGCGCGGAGGTCCGGGAAGTGACGGATCAGCACATCCACCATCGTGTTGTTCTGCACCCAATCGAGCCCGGGCTGCGTGTAGATTTCGCGCGAGAAGTCCTCCGAGAGGAACCGGTCGGCGTTCAGACGGCGCGAGGCCATCAGGACGAAGACCCGGAACGCCGTGTCGCTGAAACCGAAGCCCTCCGGCAGCGGCTCGCAGAGGTTCCCGACGAGCAGGTCGACCTGCTCGACATCCCCGTACACCTCGGCGAGCTCCGCCGCAAGCGCCGCATCGCCGCCAGTCAGCTCGAGGAACGTCCTCACCGGCCGCATATGGAAGGCGCGGCGGAACGCGTTGTAGCGCGGGATGCCACGCTCACGGTCCCGCAGGATGTCGACCGTCGCCATATCCAGATGCTTGCCGTCCGGCAGGACGATGTTCCGGAGGAAGTCTGGATAGTTGTGGATGGTGATGGCGCCCGGATTCGCGATCCCGAAGGAATAGAAGAGATCCTGGAACGTCAGCCCGTGCTCCATCGGACGGCGGGCCCGGTCGAAGACGATGTCGTTCATCGGGAGCGTGACCGCGAGCGTCCCGGTGGCGAGGGAGTGGAACCGCACGGTGTCCGGCAGCAGGGAATGCAGCCGGTACACCGCGACGAATTCCTCGGTGAGGGAGTATGGGACGCCGTGCATCTCGGTCGGCGAGCCCGGGATCCCCGCCACCGCCTCGTTGGCGGAGACACGACCCCAGTATCGGCGGAGGGTCTCGCCGGCAACGCCCCACCAGTTCGCCTTCATCCCGAGCTGCACCGCGGGATGGGCGAGGATCCCCGGCGTCCATTCGAGCGTATGGATCTTCGCCGTGAGGGCGCAGTTCACGAGCCGCGCGGTGTCGAAGAGCTGGTCACTGGTCCAGTCGGGATAATGCCGCTTGAGCTCATCGCAGATGGCATTGTGCTCGAGCGCGAAGAGCGTGTGCAGGAGCTCGAGCCCCGTCCACCAGTTGTCGCTGAAGCCCGTGATCGGGATCCCGCGATGGTCCCGCGGCAGGAAGTGATCGGCGTGCCCATCCTCCACAAAGAGCTTCCCATCCTTGGCCCGCACGCGGAGCCTGGCCGTCTCGGCCTCGGTGGATCCGTAGATCTGCGACCCGTCCCACCACGACGTGCTCTTGTTCTGGTATGCCGGGAGCGTGTGGTCGATCTCGGCCAGCGGGGCGTCCACCCGCGTGCGGTGGACGTGCATCCGTCCGTCCGACCAGTCGTCACCGTCAGGGAGCGGGACGTCGACGTGATGGTCATCATCATCATAGTGTCCGAACCAGTCATGCACCATGAACTGGATCCACGCCGCCGCCAGCAGGTTGAGCGATCCCGCCGCCTTGAACTCGCGGCGGCGCAACAGCCGCTCGCTGATCAGGCGCGGGTTCGGGGTGAGCAGCTCCTCCGGCGTCGGGGCTTTGGTAAGATGCCGCGGCACATTGCGCCCGAACCGCATCCCGGCACACCCCGTCGACGGGCGCTTGAGGTCATTGAACTTCCCGTCCGAGTGCCGGACGGCGAGATACTTCGAGTGGTCCATCGGACATCGGGCCGCATCGCCGTACGCCTCGAGCGACGGATAGGTGTCGACGAGGTTATGAACACGGAGCTGATCGCGGATCGCGACGAGATTGAGAAGCCCGATCCATCGGGGCATCCGGTGCCACAGCGCCACGCGATTGAGGACGCTGAAGGCCCCGATGAGGAGCTTCTTGCCGAGACTGAGTCGCATCGCCGTCACCTGGGAAAAGAGGGATCCCGCTTGGCCCACCACGGGCCGAGACGCTCGTGGGCGTATCGATACCCGACGTCCATCGCCGTCTCGAGCCGATCGAAGGCGAAGAGGGCGACCTCGCCGGCCGGGATGTCGAGATGGAGGTCGCTCAGCTGTCGTGCGTCGCTGTCGCGGTGTTTCCCCGCGAGGAGGATCGACGCGAGCACGGTCTCCACGAGAGAGGGGAAGTAGGGCGCCAGCGCCTGCCGCGACCGCCAGCGATCGCGGAGGACGCGCCAGGGCGAGGGAGTACGCGGGTAGCCCGAGGACCGCCAGACCAGTGCGGAGACACTCGCGGCGATGGTCACGCTGGCGGTGAGTCCCGCCACCGGCAGGTTGTCGACAACCGCGCCATCGACGTGAAGGCTCCCATCCGCGGTCACATAGGGTGGACCGAGGGCTGGGATCGCCATCGTCGCCAGGCAGGCATCCGCGACGCTGCCGCGCCGGTGGAAGGTCCGGTCCCCGGTCGAGAGGTTCGCGCTGCAGGTGAATCCCTGGATCCAGCAGTCCTCGAACTCAAGCCCCCCGAACTGATGACGCATCATCGCGTCCGCGGCAGAGACCCGCACCATTCCGAGCAGGGGCAACGTATAGGCGCGATGCGGATGGAACCGCGCCCAGTCCTCCCGGTGACGCGCCATCATCTCCTCGAATCCCATCCCTGAGGCGTACTGCGCGGCGATCACCCCACCGATGCTGGTGCCGCCGACCTCATCGACGGGGATGCCGAGCTCGTCCATCGCGCGGAGCAGCCCGAGATGCGCGAGCCCGCGGGCCCCGCCGCCGCCGAGGGCAAGTCCGATGCTCCGACCCGTGAGATGCCGCGCGAGACGCGCCCAATCGCCGGCGTGCCCGAGGCGCACGTGATGACAACGCGCGTAGGGGCGCTGTGCGAACCACCGCCCCGTGCCGTGGACCCGCGGCCGGGCCATCGGATGGAGGACCAGGAGTTCCTGCCGGCACTGCCCGAACGCGGTGGTCGCCCGCGGCGGTTCCTCGGGGACACGCGCGGCGGGGAGGGCTTCGAGGAGGAGGTCAGCCTGTCGGAGGCAGGCGGCCGACCACCGCGGATGCGCCGGGCTCGCGACGCAGATCACGTGCGTATGCGTCGCCTCGAGTTGCTGCAGCCAGCGGGCAACGGGGAGCGCCTCCTCGGACGCGCCGCGGTCGGAGAATATCTCGGGACCGAGCACGTCGAGGGCGTGTTGGTGGTCGACGAGCGCGACGGTCCCGGTGCAACCGAGTGCCTCGGTCAGTGCGTGTGCGGCGGCCTGCAGGTCCTCGTCGGCGACCGCGGCTTGGAGGACGACGACGGTCGGGTGCCGCCTCCCGACGCCCGCCGGCGGCGGTGCCGCGGCGAGGAGGGCCGCGAGCTGTCGGCTGATGCCGATGGCGACGTCCGGATGCGCGACGAGCAGGGCATCGAAGCGATCGCGCGGCAGCCGCCCGAGCTCGCAATCGCGCATCGCCGTGACCGTCGCCGTGCGCGGCGCGCCGGTCAGCAGGGCGAATTCGCCGACGAGGTCGCCGCGCACCAGCTCCCGCAGCAGCACCGCCCCGTCCGGCCCGGCGCGCTCCACCCGCAGGCGCCCGCTGAGGACAAGGTAGGCGGCCTCGCCCGCGTCACCCTGCTGGAAGAGAACCTGCCCTCCGAGAAGGGGGACGGAATCGACCGACGCCCCGATGAGGGCGAGCGCCTCATCGGTGACGCCGGCGAAGACAGGGCTTCGCCGCAGGGCGTCCGCAGGGGAATGCATCAAAGGCGCCGATAGCCAGTATTACGTGAGTTTTGCCCGAAGATAACGGGCCTGGTCCGACTCTGGGCAGATCATGTGGAATGGATTGTGCAGTCTCATCGCCTGGACGAAGTGTAACCGAGGACGCCGACGACCGCAAAGCACGCAGGAGCCGGCCGACCCGTGCAGCGGACGACAGACCTCCGGCCTCAGCCTCGTCGGCGCGCGCCACCGGACGCCACGGCGAGGAGCGACGCGCGGCTAACGGTCAGCAGGAAGCAGCGGCGCATAGTCTTCACCTCGACGGGGATGATACTTGATCGGAGTGCACGTGCGCCCTGCATCCTCGCAGTTTGTGCATTTGGTGCACGCCGTGCACCTTGTGTACCCTTTCGTCGCGTAAGATACGCGCATGGTGAGGCTCCTGGTGCTAGCCCTGCTGTGTGGCGGCGAGGTGCTGCACGCCAGCGACGATTGGCCGGAATGGCGCGGCACCGGACGAACCGGCGTGTGGAACGAGACAGGAATTGTCGACACGTTTCCAGCCGACGGCCTGACAGTTCGCTGGCGCACGCCGATTCACGCCGGATACGCGGGACCCTCGGTGGCGCGCGGCCGCGTGTTCCTCACCGATTCCCGCCGGACGACCGGCAACAGGGCGATCGAGCGCGCAATCGCGATCGACGAACAGAGCGGCGCGGTGTTATGGACCGCGGAGTGGACCACCGATTACACCGGCCTGCAGTTGATCTACGCCATTGGCCCGCGCGCGACGCCAACTGTCGACGGCGATCGGGTCTATGTCCTCGGGGCGATGGGCCACCTGCTGGCGCTCGACGTCTCGAGCGGCCGCGTGATCTGGAAGAAGGATTTCGTCCGCGACTTCAACGCCTCGGTGCCGTCGTGGGGCATGGCGGCCGCGCCGCTGGTGGACGGCGATCGGCTGATTGCGCTGGTCGGCGGCGAGCCGGACGCCAAGGTGATCGCGTTCAACAAACATACCGGCGACGTGATCTGGCGCGCGCTGTCGTCGGACTGGGAGCCCGGCTACAACCAGCCGACCATCATTACCCACGCGGGCACGCGGCAGTTGATCATCTGGCATCCGCGCGCGATCAGCTCGCTCGATCCCGTCACCGGCAGACTCTATTGGGAAGTCCCGTCCGAGGTCGACATGGGCATGACGGTGGCCACCCCCGTGCACAGCCGCTCCTATCTGCTGGTGACGTCGTTCTATAACGGCGGGCGGATGCTGAAGCTCGACGATCGCCAGCCCGGCGCGACGATGTTGTGGGCGGGCAAGAGCAACAGCGAGGTGGCCACCGACGCCATCCATTCGACCATCAGCACGCCGGTGATCGACGGCGACTATATCTACGGCATCGACAGCCATGGCGAGCTGCGCTGCCTCGAAGTCGCCACCGGCAGGCGCGTGTGGGAGTCGATGGCGCTGGTCAAGGACCGGGCGCGGTGGGCGACGGCTTTTCTCGTCAGGAACGGCGATCGCTACTTCATCAACAACGATCGCGGCGAGCTGGTGATCGCAAAGCTGTCGCCGCAGGGGTTTCACGAGATCAGCCGCACGCAGTTGATCGAGCCGACCCATCCCTACGCGCGGCGGCGCGAGCTCGGCGCCGTGCACTGGTCGCATCCCGCCTACGCCAACAAGCACGTCTTCGTGCGCAACGACAAGGAAATCCTGAAAGCCTCGCTGGCGAAGGAGCAGTAGTGTTTCGGTTGGCGCCTATCCTGGTCTGGACCGCGCTGCTGGTTGGACAGTCGCCCGCACCGGCGCGCGCCATTGTCGTGATCGGCGATCTCCACATGGGTCCTGGCCGCGACGACTCCGGCAATTGGCACCCGTACGAGGATTTCCGCTGGCGCGACGAGTTCATGGCCTTTCTCGACGCACTCGACGGCGGCATCGACCTGGTGATCAACGGCGATCTGTTCGAGTTGCTGCAATCGAGCACGGTGCCCTGCGCTGCCGCCGGCTGCACGCCCGCGGAAGCGCTGCAGCGCCTCGAGTCGGTGATCAAGGCCCACGGTGCCGAGCTCAGTGCGATCGGCAGGTTTGCCGCCGCCGGATCGAATCGCGTTCACATCCTCCCGGGCGATCACGACGCGGCGCTGCTGGTGCCCGCGGTGTGGCGCCGGGCCGCGGCCGCATTCGCCGCGCCGGCCGATCGTGTCGCCCTGGTCGCGTCCGGAACCTGGGTCTCGCCCGACGGTCGGGTCCACGTCGAACACGGCCACCAGCTGCCGCTCAGCGCCGATCGATTTTCGACATGGCCGGCCATTACCCTCTCGGTCGGCGGCCGCACCTACATCGAACGTCCGTGGGGCGAACAGGTGATCCTGCCGTTGTACGATCGCGCCGAGCCCAGGTATCCCATCGTCGACAACATCGCTGAAGAGGGCGTCGGCGCGAAGTTCGTCGCCGCCGCTGCCGATCCGAACGCACCAGACCCGGCGAGGCTGCTGCGGTTTTTCCTCACCAAGACGACCTGGCAGCAGTTCCGCATGGACCTCGACGATGGTGAGGTGCAGGCGCCGGAGTGGGACATCTCGCGCGTCCGTGCCGATCCCGGCGCGTTCATGGCCGCCTCTCTGCCCAGCGACGATCCGTTTGCGAAGGTGCTCAAGACCATTGCGCCGGACATCTTGTCGCCGGTGGGTTCGCAGTTGAGCGACCAGGAGATCGTGGCCATCTGCGACTACCGCGCCGCCATTCGCCGGGCCCGGCGGCGAATGGAACGAGTCCTGACGCAGTTGCCCGGCGTCGGCGCGCCGATGGCCGAGTGTCCTCGCGTGCCGCACACCGTTGGGTCGGCCTTCGAGTATTACTGGCGGTCGCGCGATCGACAGGTTGTGCAGCACGTTCCGGCCGCGACGACCCTCGACGTCATCGTGTTCGGCCACACCCACCTGCTCGATCGTCCGTTCCGGCCGCTCGGCGACGCCGGCGTCGTGGTCGTGACCAGCGGGGCATGGCAGCGCACGATTCATCCGAACAATCTTGAGGCGATCGACGCGCCGCTCGAATCACTGCCGGCGTGCTACCCGTTCGTGCAGATTGCCGCCTCCGCCGGCGCACGCACGGCGCAGCCGCGCTGGTGGCGGCTGAACGAACGGCAGCAGTGGACAATCAGCAACGGCGGATGCTGATCGATGTTAGGTTTCGGATCTCGGATTTGGGATCAATCGACGATTGTGGATCGAATCATTCGATCGGCCATCGGCAATCGATCTGCAATCCGAAATCAGAGAGCAGAGAGCTGAGATCATCATCGCCGCCCCGCCCGCATGCGCAGGTCGGCCGGCCAGGGCTGACCCGGTAGACCGGCTGCGAGCCGAACGACCAGCGCGCGACGCCGCCGCGGGTCCGCGCGGTGTTGGTGAAAACACGACAGCGGGTCGCGGCGGAAGGCGGGAAAGTGCCCGCCGGGCAGCCAGGTGGTCGGTCCCGGCACCGGCTTGACGACCGGCGCCGCGCTGGCTGGCATCGCTGCCGATTATCCTGCGATCAGGCGCTGCCGATCAGAATCCCTGACGCAAATACCAGCGTGCCGCCGACCACCACTTGCATCGCCGCGCGCCAGAACGGCGTCTCCATGTAGCGGTTCTGCACCCACGCGATGGCCCACAGTGCAAAGAACACCACCACCATGGCAATGATCGTTGCGGTCCGGAAGTCGGCAATCAGATACGGCAGCGCATGACCGAAACCGCCGATTGCCGCCATCACGCCGGAGGCAACGCCGCGTTTGACCGGCGATCCGCGGACGGAGATGGTGCCGTCGTCCGACGCCGCTTCGGTGAATCACGATAAGCCGTATGAGGGGCCTCTGGTGCACCGAACGCCGGTTCTCAGACCCAGCCCTTCGTGGCGTCGCGTCGCAAGATCTGCGCTGCCCCGCTCCCAGCCCATGAACCGATGCAGCCCTCGGAACTGCCGCATTGCCTCGGGCCCGGCGCGTGCTTGGCCATCGGTGGCCTGGATCGAGAACGTGAGGGGCACGCGAACTGGCTTACCCGACGGTGGGACAGGGCGAGAGCGGCAAGGCGGCCCGTGACAGGGCGCCGCAACCCGACCCGTCTCGGCCGGGTTACCACCTCACCGCCGCCACTTGAACACTTCATCCAGCTTCTTGCCGAACACCTCGGCGATCCGGAACGCCGCCTCCAACGACGGCGAGTACTTCCCCGCCTCGATCGCTGCAATCGTCTGCCGCGTGACGCCGATGCGTTGCCCCAGCTCGGCCTGCGTCATCTCGCCTTGCAGGAAGCGCAACGTGCGGATCTGGTTCTCGATGTGCCCTGCTGTCATGACCGGCTCCGCCGGTAGCTCCAGACCACCACGCCGTTGCTGACCAGTTCGGCCAGCACGATCGCCGCGATCGCCGCGTTGATCAGGCGCCACCCCCCGGTCTGGAACGGCATCACGATCCCGGTCAGCATCGTGCCGAGAATCAGCACCTGGTAGGCGACCGCCAGTGCGCGCAGCGTGATCGCCTGATCGCGCTCGTCCGCGGGTAGTCGCGCGTCGTCCGGACAACGCCAGCGCAGCCACGCCCGCCCAAGGCCCAGGATCAGGGCGTGGCTGATCGAGGTGACGCCGAACAGGAACATCGTCGGCAGATCGGGCAGCGGCGCCGTCGGCGGGTGGAGGACCATCCACGTGAAGTACGGTCCGTAGGGAACGGCCATCGCCAGCAGCGACAGCCAGGCGACCTTCTCACGGAAGGGAACGGACTCGGAGGAGTCAAGAATGTTCGTCATAGAGTAATATTTAATTTACACGAAGTCTGGTGAGGAGTCAAGAATATTCGTCATAGAGTAATATTTAATTTACACGAAGTCTGGTATTGTGTCCATTATGACGGGCGGGAGTGTTCGCCACATCCGGTGCTGCCGTAGCCACGACCGTGTCCAGTCCCTCACCCAGGCCGGCTCGGCCACGACGCGATCGCCGAGACCACTATCCGGTTAGGACGATAAGCCGTATGAGCGGCCTCTGGTGCACCGAACGCCGGTTCTCAGACCCAGCGGGGGTTCGGGGGGGCGGCGAGCCCCCCACGGGGAGCCCTCGGACGAGACACAGAAATGTCTGACATATGGCTCCCTACTTGGCCCTGCCCGACCTCGATCCATGCGCCGCAGACGGCGCATGGACGCACGGTGTGGTTCTGGGCGAGGGCGTGGGCAAACTGCACCCACATGGCGGCCAAGAGCGAGTGGCTCCGCGTTTCGAGAGCGAACCCCTCGCCGTCCGGGTCTTCTCGCAGCACATGGCCAATCGCGGCCCCCAGACGACGCAGCTCCTCGGTGAATCCCATCGCCAGCGGGCCGGGCCCGTGTGAGAGACGAGGATCCGAGCGGCGCACGGCGCCTGGGCCCCAGCGCACGCGGCGGGGCTAGTCGTTGGCGCGGCCCGGGAGCAGCGGCTCGGTCTTCATGATCTCGGCGCCGTTCTCGGTGCATACCGCAAACTGCGAGGCGTACATCGACACGCCCGCGTGTTCTCCCTTGGCGTTCACGACGTAGAAGTTCAGCCCGAACGCGGGAAGGCCCCGCGCGTTCAGCAGGCGCTTCTCGATGGTGTTCTTCTGGACGCGCCTCAGCGCCTCCATGCCGGCGTCCTTCGGCGACCGGCCCTGCCGCATCAGCTCGACGATGAGGAACGAGCAGAGGCCGTAGAGGTTGGCCTCGCCGCGCCCGGTCGAGCCGGCGGCGCCCACCTCGTTGTCCACGTACAGCCCGGCGCCGAGGATGGGCGAATCGCCCACGCGCCCGGGAATCTTCCACGCAAGCCCGCTGGTCGTCGTGACGCCGCAGACCTCGCCCCTGGCGTTGACACCGTCGCAGTTGATCGTGCCCCAGAAGTGATCGGCGTCAATGAGGCCGTCGCGCACCATGGCGAGTCCGGCGCCCATCGCCGCGTCGCCGCGCTTGCGCGGGTCGAGATAGTGTTCGGGGTCGATCCTCCGCTTCCACTCGAGCCACAGGCCACGCGACCGCTCTGTGTTGAGGTCGCCCTCCACCGTGAAGCCGAGGCCGGCGGCGAAGCGCTGCGCGTCTTTGCCGACGAGCAGGTGGTGATCGGTCTGCTCCATCACCGCGTGCGCCACCTTCGACGGCGTGCGGATGCCCTCGAGGCAGGCCACCCCGCCCGCGCGCTTGCGCGGGCCGTGCATGCAGCACGAGTCGAGCTGCACCACCCCCTCGGCGTTGGGCAGGCCGCCGTAGCCGACGCCGGAGTCGGCCGGGTCGAGCTCGACGACGTTGACGCCGGCGACGAGCGCCTCGAGTACGTCGGTCCCCTTCGTCATCAGCTCGAACGCCGTCTCGACGCACGTCTTCGGGCCGCCGTTCTTCACCGTGTGGCCGTTGTTCGAGGCGATGACGATGGGCCGCACGCCGCCGGTGCGGATGGCGGGCGCCTGGCCCAGCGACGGAGTTGCCACGCCCAGCGCCATGCCGGCGGCCGTGGTGGTCTGCACGAATTCCCGACGGGTCACTTTCTTTGCCATGATTGCGTACGCCCTCCGCCGGAGGATGTTAGCGTAGGTGATGGCCGCCCCGCGAGCTGACGTGGGAGCGGCTCACGCTGGAAGGGTTCCGAGTGTCGTCGCGGGTGAGAGCGAGGAGGGTGGAGCCGGCGACCGCGGGCCAGGTCCAGCGCACGGTGCCGCCAGCACCCGACACGGCGAGCAGGATGTCGCCGCTGGTGAACGCAAAGCAGCCGGTCATGCCGGGCAGCGGGCCAGTCCACCCGCTATGGAGACAGCGTGGAGACAACCGCCGGCTAAACGTGGACGTCGTTGAAGAGATGAGAGATAAATGGCGGGGTGGACGGGACTCGAACCCGCGGCCTCTGCCGTGACAGGGCAGCGTTCTAGCCAACTGAACTACCACCCCCCTGAGGGGAACTGCAGACTTCAGATTGCCGATTTGGATGTGACCGAGGTGTCACCACTCGATCCCGCATCGACAATCACCACCACGTCATCGGCCGCGCGAAAGCGCGGTCAAGCGACGCTGGTGGGCGGTAAGGGACTCGAACCCCTGACAGCCGGCGTGTAAAGCCGGTGCTCTACCAACTGAGCTAACCGCCCGACACCCCGGAAACGCCGATTGTAGTCACAAATAGAGCTTCCCGGCAAGAAGCAACAGGCCCGTCACAATCCCGGCGATGGTGTGGTGCTCGCGGTTGTACACCGCGCGCTGCCAGCTGAAGGCGCGCTCGACCCTGGGCGCGCGCTTCTCGGCGTAGGCGTCGTAGGCGTCGCCGAACTTTTCGCGCAGATGCGCCTCTTCGCTGCGGACCGCCGCGCTCAGCGTCAGGCCGAGGTAGAGGCCGATGATGGCGGCGACGATCAGGTTGTCGGCCACGACGCCCAAGCCAATCCCGATCAACGACGAACCGAGATACAGCGGATGCCTCGTGTAGCGATACGGGCCAGACTGCGTCACCTCTGTGCTCTTTTCGAGATGACCCGCCGCCCACCATCGGATCGATTCGCCGATGAGCGCAATCGTCGCGCCGATCAGTAGTGAGTTCCGCGTCGGCGTCGCCAGCCACAGCACGATGCCCGCGAAGACGAATCCCAGCGTGACGCGCCAGCGCGCCAGCAGTGCCTGCGCACCGTAGCCTTGGCGGAGGTGTGTCATCTGGCCTCGTCGGGCTTCACACGGCGCAGGCTGGCCGCGATCACGTCATCGAGCGTGATCTCGTTGATGCACGGGGCGCCACGCAGGCACTGGCGCTTGTGATGGCACACGCACACCGCGGCGCGCGACATCACCACATCGTCCGGGTCCCACGGGCCGTTGCGTTCCGGCCACGTGGGGCCGTACAGGCCAACCAGCGGCGTGTGCATCGCGGCGGCAATGTGAAGCGGACCGGTATCGCCTGACACGACCAGCGCCGCGTCACGCATCAAGACCGCCAGGTCGGAGACTGTGGTCGGGGGGGCCGGAGCGGCCGTGTCGTTCGAGGCCCGCACCACGGCGTCAGCCAGCGCCTGTTCGCCCGGGCCCCAGGTCACGAGGGATCTCAATCCGGTGCGCGCGTGCAGCGCCGCCGCCAGCGCGCCGAAGCGTTCGGGCGGCCAGCGCTTGTTCGGCCACGCGGCGCCAGGATTGAGCACGATGTAGCGGCGCGGTCCGCCGGCGGTGTCGATCGCGGCCACGGTGTCCGGTGACGCCGTCGGCGTGAGCGGCAGTTCGACGCCGGGGGCATCAACGCCCAGGGCCGCGAGAATCGACAGATTCTTCTGAATGATGTGACTGCCGTCACGGGGGGCCACCGTCTCTGTGTAGAACCAGGCGGCCTGCGGCTCGCGCAGGCCCGCCCGTTCGAAGCCCACGACCCGCGCGGCGCCGGACGCGCGTGCCCACACCGCCGACTTCAACAGTCCCTGCAGATCGAGCGCGACATCATAGCGTTGCAATCGCAGGTACGACGCCGCCCTGAAGTAGCCCAGCGTGCCGCCGAACGATACCGACGTCGCGTTCTCGAGGCTCGCTCGGGCGCGGACGATGATCCGCCGGTGCAGTCCGGAAGCCATCGACAGGATCGATGCGTAGTGCTCCTCGACCAGCCAGTCCACGCGCGCGCCGGGATGGTGGGCGCGAATCGCCGGCAGCACCGGCAACGCGTGCACGATGTCTCCGAGCGCGCTGAGCCGGACGATCAGGATCTTCACTTGAGTCTCGAGAACAGATCGGTCGTGGAGTGATCTTTGGGATCGCCGACGATGGCGATGCGGCCGCCGTAGGCCTTGACCGTCTCGCGTTCGGGAACGGTGTCGACGGTGTAGTCGGTGCCTTTGCAGTGCACATCCGGCTTCAATAATTCCAGCAGCGGCGCGACCGTCGGCTCGTCGAAGATCACGACATAGTCGACCGCTCGCAAGGCGGCGACCAGCTCGGCTCGATCCGCCTGCGGCAGGATCGGGCGGGTCGGCCCTTTTGAGGCGCGAACGGACGCATCGCTGTTGATCGCCACGACCAGTCGATCGCCTTCGCGCTTCGCCGCGTCAAGATAGCGAATATGTCCAACATGCAGCAGATCAAACGCACCGTTCGCGAAAGCAATCGTCAATTGCTGCGCACGATCGGCACTGACGCGTGCCAAAACCTGCGATTGCGAGAGGATCTCGGCCATTAGGGGGTCGGGACCATTTTCACGGTTTGCAACGCAGCCGATTGTGCCGCGGGCGATTGAGGAATGCTATCCATGGGGGACGACCCTGGTTAAATGGTCCCGACCCCTTTAACCGCGCGGCGCAGCTCGGCGGCCGACACGGTGGCGGTGCCGCGCTTCATCACCACCAGCCCGCCGGCGTAGTTGGCCAGGCGCGCCGCTTCCTCGAACGTTGCGCCGGCGGCGAGCGCCAGGGTCATGGTGGCCATCACGGTGTCGCCCGCGCCGGTGACGTCGGCAATCTGGTCGGAACCGAAGATCGGAATGTGAACCGTCTTCTTGCCCGGCTCGAACACCGCCATGCCGCGGCTGCCGCGCGTAATGAGCACGCACGACATCCGCGTGCGCTTCAGCAGCGCGCGGCCGGCTCGCTCGAGCTCCGGCTTGTTGTCGCCGATCCTGACGCCCAGCACCTGCTCGACTTCCGACTCGTTCGGCGTACACGCCGTCAGACCGCGGTATCTCGTCAGCGCATAGCGCGAATCGATGAGGATCGGCACCGGACGCCTCTTCGTCCGCAACGCTGCCGCCACCGCCGCCACGAACTTCGGCTGCACGAGCCCGGACCCGTAATCGGAAATCAACACCGCATCGGCGTTCTCGAGCGCGCGCGTCAGGGCGCGCTCCGCCGGCGCACGCTGGGCGTCGGTCACCGGCTCGCTGGTGTATCGATCGATCCGCACCACCTGCTGCTTCGCCGAATGAATGCCGCCGGCCAGAATGCGCGTCTTGATCGGCGTGCGATAGCCACCCGGCCGTGACAGGCCCGTCCGCTCGACCGAGCGCGGCAACACCTTGACCAGCCGGCGGCCGGGCTCGTCGCGGCCGACCAGCGACACCAGCCGCACCGTTCCGCCGAGGCTGGCGACGTTGTTGGCCGCGTTGCCGGCACCACCGGGCACGATCGCCGTGGCGTCGTACTCGAGAATCAGCACCGGCGCCTCGCGCGACACCCGCGCAATGCGGCCGTACATGAACTCATCGGCAATCAGGTCGCCGAACACGACCACGCGCTTCCCTTTGCAGGCGTCGAGCAGCGCCTGCAGACGACCGGCTTCCATGCGGTTAGTCATTATGAAGGATGACCGACACCGCGTGAATGAGGTTGTCGCAGATTGCGTCGACGGGCTGGCCCGGGGGCCGCTGCTGCTCCTGTTCCGCTCCCCAGCCGGTCCGAACCAGAATCGAGCGTGCCCCGACGCCGACACCGAGATTGACGTCGAGCCACTTGTCGCCCACCACCCATGACTGCTTCGGATCCACGCCCAGGTCGCGCACCGCGTCCTCAATCATCCCGGGTCTCGGCTTGCGGCAGCGGCACTCGATGCTGAGCTCCTCCACGCTGCCACGCGGATGGTGATGGCAGTAGTACAACGCATCGAGCTCCGCCCCGGCCGGCTGGAGCCGCCGCTGCATCTCGTCGTGGCAGACCTGGATGAAGCCGGGATCGATCAGGCCGTGCGCAATGCCGGATTGATTGGTGACCACGACCAGCGTGTAGCCGGCGCGCTTCAGCAGCCGCAGGGCGTCGGCGGTCCAGGGAAACAGCTCGAGGTCCTCGAGCCGGTGGAGGTAGCCGACGTCGACGTTCAGCGTACCGTCACGATCGAGAAAGATGGCCTTCTTCATGTCAGAGGGATTGATGGACGCGCGCGGCGCTGATGCGCGTCATGCAGCGATGATCGATCGGGCACTCTCGAAGCATACATGGCCGGCAGAACACGTCGTGCGTGATCACCACCGGCGCCGGCGCCTCGGGGCCCGCTGACAGCGGGAACGTGTGCCGCTCGCGCGTCGGTCCAAACACCGCCACGACCTTGGTGCCGACGGCGGCGGCAAGGTGCATCGCGCCCGAGTCGTTGGAGACCACGGCGTGCGCCTGCGACAGGATGCCGGCCAGCGTCGGCAGGTCGCTCTTGCCGCAAAAGTCGATCAGCCGGTTGAGACGGGTGCCGGTTTGGGGAAGCAGTTGCGCGATCGATGCGCACGCCGCGCGGTCGGCCTTCGTGCCGACCATCAGCACGCTCCAGCCCCGCTGGCCGATGATCAACTGCGCGAGCTCGGCGTAGCGCTGAGGCAGCCACTGCTTGGCGCCGCCGTACGCCGCGCCAGGCGCGAACACGACGAACGGCTCGTCGATGTCGAGGCCGATATCGTGCAGCAGCTGCCGGGCCTGGCCGCGATTGGGCGTGACGCGCGCGTAGGGCGGGCCGGACTGAATGCCGAGCGATTTCGTGAGCGCCTGGTAATACTCCTGTTGGTGAACGGCGGCCGGCGGCGGCGTCACAGGCCGAGTGAGCAACGTGCCGCGAAGGTCTGTCGCGTAGCCCCAGCGTTCCGCAATGCCTGCCCTCGATATGGCGTAGGCGGATCCGAAGGAATTGGGAAACAGGATCGCGGTGTCGAACGCTCCTGCCGCCAGTTGCTCCGCATCCTTCATCACCCCGGTGACCGCACGGAAGCCGCCACCGCCCGGCAAGCCGACTACCGAGTCGACGCCGTGCACCATGCTGAACAGCGGCGCCACCGGTGGCCGCGCCGCGATGGCAAGGTGCGCCAATGCGAAGTGCCGTCGAATGTCGGCAACCGCCGGCAGCGCCATCACCGCGTCGCCCAGCCAGTTCGGCGCGATCACCACCAGCCGCGCGCTCACGAGTCGCCGTCCTCGTTCTTGGCCCTGGGAAACATGCCGGCCGTATCCGGCGCTGGCGAATCGCGCCAGCGGCGGTGCATCCACAGCCACAGCTCCGGCTTTCTGCGCACGTGCATCTCAAGCACGTCGGTGCAGCGCTGGGTGAACTCGCGGATCGCGTCGGGACCGTCTTCCTTCGGCGGCTCCACCGGCGATTCGTAGATGAACTTGTAGCGGCCGCCGGGCAACGGCTCGGCAAACACCGGGATCACCGCGGCGCCGGTGCGCATGGCAATCGCCGCCAGCGTGGAGGTGGTCGCGGCGGGCCGCAGGAAAAAGCTGACCCAGATCGCATCCGGGCTGTGCATGTGCTGATCGATCAGCAATGCCACCCCCTCGCCGGCCGCCAGCGTCTTCAGCACCCGCCGCACCGCGCCCTGCCGGTAGATCACGTGATTGCCGGTGCCGGTCCGCATCTGTTCGAGCAGCTCGTTCAGCCGCGCGTTGTCGAGCGCGCGTGCCAGCACGCCAATCGGCCGCAGCGCCACCGCGTGCGCCATCGCCTGGCACTCCCAGAAGCCGAAGTGCCCGGTGAAGAACAGCACCCCCTTGCCCTTGGCGTACGCCAGCCGCACGCGCTCGTCGCCTTCGTACTCGGCGCGCGCCACCATGTCTTCGGGTGACAGGGCGCTGAACGTCAGCAACTTCAGCAGCACCTGGCCGAAGTGCGCGAAGGTCGCGCGCGCGATTGCCTGCCGCTCCGCCGCGGGGCGATTCGGAAAGCACTGCTCGAGGTTGGTCAGCGCCACGCGGCGATGCGCCCGATCCAGCCCGTAAAACGTCAACCCGATCACCGTCCCCCAGGCGCTCACCATGGAGTCGGGCAGCCGGCACGCGATGGCGCGGACGGTCACCACCGCCCAGTACTCGATCGCGTCTCTCACCTGCGCACCTCGGGCGCCGAAGCGCTGGCGGCGATGGTCGCTCTGACGGCCTCAAACAGCACATCAGGCGGATCGAACGCCACCGTCATCGGCACGCGATACAGCTGGAACGGAATGTCGCCGGCCGCTTCGAATCGGACCGCATCCTTGTCGGTCGTGAACACCGCCGTCGCGCCGACGCTCACCGCCTTGGTCGCGATCGACGTGAGGTCGCTGCGCGAATAGCGGTGGTGATCGGGGAACGGCATCGCGCCGGTGACGTCCCAGCCCGCGCCCCTGAGGGCGTCGGTGAATCGCTCGGGATGCGCAATCCCGGCGACGGCAAGAATCTTCGAGCCCCGCTCCCTGATCCCTGCTCCCTGATCCCCGATTCCTGATCCCTGATTCCTGACTGCCGCCGGCGCGCCCAGCGTGCGCAGCGCCCCGCACGACTGCGAGATGCCGAGCGCCCACGCTTCGCTCGACGCCGCGCCGGCCGTGGCGTCGGTCACGACCAGTAGCTGCGCGCGAGCGGCCGCATCCATGGGCTCGCGCAGCCGGCCGGCGGGCAGGACCTTCCCGTTCGGAATCTCTCCCATCGTCGTCACCAGGACGTCGAGATCCCGCGCCAGCTCAAGATGCTGAAACCCGTCGTCGAGCACGTGCACGCTGGCGCCCAGTTGCTGCTCTGCCAGTGTGCCGGCCAGGTATCGATCCGGCGAGACGCACACAATCGCGCCGGCGACCTGGCGCGCGAGCATCAGCGGCTCGTCGCCCGAGCGATCGAGGGTCGACACGACCGTGTGACCGTCGGCGACCACCACCACGCCGTCGACGTTGGCCTGGCGCGCGTAGCCGCGGCTCAGAATCGCCGGGCGATGCCCCTGGTCGATCAGCCATTGCGCGATCGCGGCGACCACCGGGGACTTGCCGGTGCCGCCGACCGAAAGATTACCAACGCTGATGACGGGCTTCGAGAGGCGGCGCTGTCGATCCGGCCGGCGCTCGTAGCGCCGCCGCCGCACGCGCATCACCTGTCCGTAAATGGAATCACGCAAGGGGTCGGAAGGGCCTGACGTTGGCGGGATAGGCACGCGGCTCCTGCGGCAGCAGCAGCGCCAGCGCGGCCACGCTCTTGTCGTTGGCGCCGCGATTGGCTTCGACCAGCGCGCGTGCCGCGGCACCCAGCCGCGCACGGCGGACCGGATCGCCCATCAGCGACACGAACGCCTCGTCCAGATCCTGGTCGCTCGACACTTGCACACCGGCGCCGTTGGTCACGAACGCGTCGGCGATCTCGAGGAAGTTCTGCATGTGCGGACCGAAGACGATTGGCTTGCCGAACACCGCCGGCTCGAGCACGTTGTGGCCCCCGGTCGGGACCAGGCTGCCGCCCACGAACACGATGGTGGCAATCTGATAAATGGTCGCGAGCTCACCGATGGTGTCGAGGATCACGACGTCGACGCGCGGCTCGGCATCCACGGCCAGGTCGGAACGGCGGGCGACCTTCCAGCCCTCCGCGCGCACCGCCTGTTCGGCCTCGCCGAACCGTTCGGGATTGCGCGGCGCCAGCACCAGCAGCGTATTCGGCGCGGAAGTGCGCACGCGCCGGAACGCGCGCAGCACATGGGCCTCTTCGCCCTTCATCGTGCTGCCGGCCACAATCACCGGACGAGACGAGGTCATGCGGAAGTAGCGCAGCACGCGCTCCCTGGAGCGCGCCTCTCCATCGAGCGAATCGAACTTCAGGCTGCCGGTCACCACCACGCGCGCGGGATCGGCGCCGAGATCGATAAACCGCCGCGCCGACTCCTCGCTCTGCACCAGGAACTTGTCGACGTGATCGAGCACGCGCCGCATCATCGGCCGCACCATCCGGTAACGCGGGAACGATCGCGCGGACACCCGGCCGTTGACCACCGCGGTCTTGACGTTGCGCTCGCGGCACTCGCGCAGCAGGTTCGGCCAGATCTCGGTCTCCATCATGATGAACAGCTTCGGCCGCACGAGATCGAGCGTGCGGCGGACGACGAAGCCGATATCGAACGGAAAGTAGAACACCGCATCCACGTTCTGGACGCTGCGGCGCGCCAGCTGCTGCCCCGCCATCGTCGTCGTCGACAGGAACACGCGGAGGTTCGGATACCGGCCGCGCAGCTCGCTGATCAGCGGTCGCGCGGTGAGCACTTCGCCCACCGACACGGCGTGGACCCAAATGGACTCGTCGCCGTCGATGTTGAATGAGACGGGCAGGTAACCCAGCCGCTGCCCGAGACTGCCCACGTACTTCTTGTAGCGGACGGCCTGATAGAAGAACCACGGCGAGGCGATCACCGCGGTGAGCAGCACGAGAATGCTGTAAACGCTATACATTCAAGGACTTACGAATTGTATCATTGCCCGCTGCCCGCCGGGAGTTGTACAATCTGCCGTTTGTGTCAGCCAGTCGCGCCGGAGCCGTGGGACGGCAGGCGCGCACTGAGGAGCGCTCGCATATGGCCATCAAGGTCGGGATCAACGGGTTTGGACGCATCGGCCGCAACATCCTGCGCGCCGCGCTGGCGCATCATGATGTGGATGTGGTGGCGGTGAATGACATCACCGACACCGCAACGCTCGCGCACCTCCTGAAGTACGACTCCATCCTCGGCAACCTGACCGTTCCGGTAAGCGCCTCCGGCGACACCATCCAGGTTGGCAGCGATTCGTTCAAGGTCTTCGCGCAGAAGGATCCCGCGCAGCTGCCCTGGCAGGACGTTGGCGTCGACATCGTGTTCGAATCGACCGGCAAGTTCACCAAGCGCGACGATGCGGCCAAGCACCTGGCGGCGGGCGCCCGCAAGGTCATCATCACCGCTCCGGCGACGAATCCCGATGTCACGGTGGTGATGGGTGTGAACGATGCCGATTACGACTCGGCGAAGCATCAGATCATCTCCAACGCGAGCTGCACCACCAATTGCCTCGCGCCGCTCGCGAAGGTCATTCACGATGCGTTCGGCATCAAGAAGGCCTGGATGACGACGGTGCACGCCTACACCAACGATCAGAACCTGCTCGACCTGCCGCACCAGGACATCCGCCGCGCTCGCGCGGCCGCGATGTCGATCATTCCGACCACCACCGGAGCGGCCAAGGCCGTCGGCGAGGTCATGCCGGCGCTGAGGGGCAAGATCGACGGCATCTCGATGCGCGTGCCGACGCCGAACGTGTCGGTAGTCGACGTCGTGGCGCTGCTGGACAAGCGGGCCACCGCGGAAGACGTCAACGCCGCGCTCGAGGGCGCCGCCGACGGCGCGATGCAGGGCATCCTGCAGTTCGTCACCGATCCGCTGGTGTCGATCGACTTCCGCGGCAACCCGCACTCCTCGATTGTCGATGCCGCCTACACCAAGATCATGGACGGCGACTTCGTGAAGGTGATGGCCTGGTACGACAACGAGTGGGGCTACTCGAACCGCTGCGTCGATCTGCTGAAGAAGCTCTAGTCGTGGCGAAGTACTCGATTCAGGACCTCGCTCTTCGAGGCAAGCGGGTCTTCATCCGCGTCGATTTCAACGTGCCGATCAAGAACGGCGCGATCACCGACGACACACGCATCAGCTCGTCACTGCCGACCATCCACTACGCGCTCGCTCAGGGCGCGACGGTGATCCTCGCATCGCACCTCGGGCGGCCGAAGGGCAAGCCGACCCCGGAGTTCAGCCTCGCACCGGTCGCCGCCCGGCTGGGCGAACTGCTGACGCGTCCGGTGGTGTTCGCGTCCGACTGTATTGGCGAACCGGCGAAGGCGGCCGTCGCGGCGGCGCACGCCGGCTCGAAGGTCGTGCTGCTCGAGAACCTTCGCTTCCACGCCGAGGAAGAGAAGAACGACCCGGCGTTCGCGATGCGCCTCGCGGCACTCGCCGAGGTTTATGTGGACGATGCGTTTGGCGCGGCGCACCGCGCGCATGCCTCCGTGGCGGGCATGGTGCCGCACTTCAACAGCGCCGGCGCCGGCCTGCTGATGGAGAAGGAGCTGCGGTATCTCGGCATGGCGCTGGGCGATCCCGAGCGGCCGTTCGTGGCCGTGATCGGCGGCGCCAAGGTGTCGGACAAGATCGACGTGATCGAGAGCATGCTCGGCCGTGTCGATCGGCTGCTGATTGGCGGCGCCATGGCCTACACCTTCTTCAGGGCGCTCGCCATGCCGGTCGGCAGGTCGCAGGTGGAAGAGGACAAGCAGGATACGGCGCGGTCGATCATCGAGCACGCCAAGGCGCGTGGCGTGGTCCTGCAGCTGCCCGTCGACCATGTCGTCGCCGACAAGATCGACGACACCGCCGCAACACAGGTGTTGAAGGTTGGCGACGCCGCCATCGGCGATCGGATGGGCCTGGACATCGGTCCGGAGTCGGCCCGCCTGTATGCCGGGCTGCTGGCCGACTCCAAGACCGTTGTGTGGAACGGCCCAATGGGCGTGTTCGAAGTCGCGCCGTTCGCGCAGGGCACGCTGGCGGTGGCCAACGCGGTCGCCGCCGTCAAGGGCACCACCATCATCGGCGGCGGTGACTCCGTCGCGGCGATCAATGCGGCCGGCGTTGCGGATAAGATGACGCACATCTCGACCGGCGGCGGCGCCTCGCTCGAGTTTCTCGGCGGCGCAGAGCTGCCGGGCGTTGCGGCACTGCCCGAACGTTCATAAGAACGTTCGGACAAACGTTTGACGGCCGTTCGGACAAACGTTCGGCGAACGTTCACGCAAAGCGACGGGAGAACGTTCGGGCGAACGATTGCAAGCACCAACGTATGCGAAAGCCGCTTGTCGCTGGAAACTTCAAGATGTTCAAGACCGTCGCCGAGACGGTCTCCTACATCAACGATCTCCGCGCCCTGATCACGGATGTGCGCGGCGTTGACGTCGCGATTGCTCCCCCGTTCACCTCACTGGCCGCGGCCGCCGAGGCCGCGGCCGGCTCGGCCATCGCCGTCAGCGCGCAGGACATGCACTGGCAGCGCGACGGGGCGTTCACCGGCGAGATCAGTGCCGCGATGATCCAGGGCACCGGCGCCACGCACGTGATCATCGGCCACTCCGAACGCCGCACGTTGTTCGGCGAGACCAACGAATCCGTGAACAAGAAGACCCACGCCGCACTCACCTCCGGACTGGTGCCGATCGTGTGCATTGGCGAAACGCTCGATCAGCGCGATCGCGACGACACCATGGCGGTGCTCGACAGGCAGATCAAAGAAGGCCTCGACCGCGTCACCGGCGAGCAATTGTCGGGATTGGTGCTCGCCTACGAGCCGGTGTGGGCCATCGGCACGGGCCGCAACGCCACGCCGGCGCAGGCCGGTGAAGCGCATCATCACATCCGCCAGCGGCTGAAGCAGTGGTTCGGACTTGATGCCTCCGAGCGTTGCCGCGTGCTGTACGGCGGCAGCGTCAAGCCGGATAACATCGCCAGGCTGATCGCCGAGCCCGACGTCGACGGCGCGCTCGTCGGTGGCGCGAGCCTGGATCCGAAGTCGTTCTTCGCGATTATCCAGGGCTCGGGCCTGAAGTAGTTCCTACTCCGATCGCAACGCGTCGAGCACGTGCTCCACGTCCCTGTCGGCTGATACGGCCATTGGCCCATTCGCCCATTCGCCCGACGGCCCGTCTCTACAGCGGCCGACCGAAATACAGCACTTAGCCGTTGACGTCCTGCACCTCGAAGCCGCGCAGGTTGTCGGAGTTGTTCCCAACCGGCCTGAATAATTACTTTCCTGAGCGGGCGCCGCGGTCGGTCAGGAACTTCACGACCCGCTCGAGCTTGAGCGCGCGCGCCGCATCGAGCGCGGTGCGGCCGTCGCTGTTGACGGCGTTGAGATCCACGCCCTGATCGGCGGCGAGCGTGACGCTCTCGAGCATCAGCGCCTCGCGCTCGAGGCGATTCGGCTGCACCCATGCCACACCGCCGCCCATGCCGACAGCCGCCATGACCGCGGTCGTCACCTGCGTCCGCGGCTCGACCGGATCTTCGTTGTGGTAGTTCGCGTGGTGCACGAATGTCGCATCGGCCCCGCGCGCGAGCAGCAGTCGCATCACGTCGGGTTGGTTGAAGCGCGCTGCCAGCCAGTAAGGAGTGGCGCCCACAAGTTCTGGGGCGAAGTTGTGGTCCTTGGACGATCGCCGCGTCGGTGTCCAGGTTTTCAGCGGCGCATTGGCATCGGCGCCGTGCGCGAGCAGCGACTCGACGATCCGCGTGTCGCGCCGCATGATGGCGGCGTGCATCGCGGTGAAGCCGGCTGACGCCGCGTTGGGATCGGCGCCGCGATCGAGCAGCCACAGGGCGAACTCGGTGTGCCCGGCATGGGCCGCCATCACGGTGGCGCTGACGCCCCAGGCATCGGCATCGTTGACGTTGGCGCCGGCGGCGGCCAGCAGCTTCGCGGATTCGAGATCGCCGGATCGGGCCGCGAACAGCATCGCGGTATCGCGGCCGTGCGGAATGATCTTGTTGTATTCCGGCCGGCCGTGCGGGGGCACCGCCATCATTTCTCGCCACTCTTCGGAGCGGAGGTGCACGTCGGCCCTGCCGACAATCGCCTTGACGACGCCAGGGTGGCGTTCGGCGGCGGCCCACATCAGCGCCGTCTGGCCACGAGGGCCGCGCGCGTTGGCGTTGGCGCCCTTGGCCATCAGCATCTCCGCGACCGTGGCCTTGCCGGCGCGCGCCGCCGCCATCAACGGCGATTCGCCGGCGATGAGCGCCAGGTTGGGATTGGCGCCGGCATCGAGCAGCTGTTTCGCGACCTGCGGTCCCGCGCTCGTGCACGCATTCCAGAGCGGGGTGGCGCCGAGGTCGTTCGCGGCATTGACGTTGGCGCCGGCGCCCAGCAGCAGCGCCACGCTCTCCACATCGTCGCGATACGCCGCCCAATGCAGCGCCGTGGTGCCGTCGGCGGCTGTCGCGTTGACGTCGGCCTTCTCTTGGATGAGCGCGCGGAGTGCCGCGCGATCGCCACTGCGGGCAGCCTCTATGACTGGCGGATGGTCGGCTGCCGATGGCACTGCCAAAGGCAACAGGCAGAAGGCGATCGGCAGCAGGGCCTTCACATCGAGACCGTGTCGATAGCCAACCGCCCCGTGCTGCCACCGAGACGCTCGACCGGCACGTCCATCTTGTCCATCAGCGTGACGAGCAGGTTGGCCATCGACGGCTGGTCGGTGTAGGCGATGTGCCGACCGCCCTTCAGCCGGCCGCTGCCGCCGCCCATCAGCAGGATCGGGAGGTTGTCGCCCGAGTGCTGGTTGCTGTTGGAGATGCCCGAGCCGTAGAGGATGGTCACGTGATCGAGCAGCGAGCCGTCGCCATCCGGCGTGCGACGCAGACGCTCGACGTAGGTCGCGAACAGCTCGGCGTGATAGCGGTTGATCTTCGACATCCGCGCGATCAGCTCCGGCTGGTTGCCATGATGCGACAGCGGATGATGCGCCTCGGGCACGCCGATCTGCGGATACGGACGCGCGCTCTGCTCCTTGCTGATCATGAACGAGATCACGCGCGTCAGGTCCGACTGGAACGCGAGCACCTGCAGGTCGAGCATCACGGCGAGGTGATCCTCGAACACCGGCGGCACCCCCTGCGGCTGGTCCATCTGCGGCAAATCGAGATCGCGCTGTTGTTCTGCTTTCTGGATGCGGCGCTCGACGTCGCGGACGGATTCGGCGTACTCGTTGATCTTCGTCTGGTCCTGGGCGCCGAGCGACTGCCGCAGGCTGGAGAGCTTGTCGTTGACCGAATCCAGGATGCTGCGGTGCTGACGCAGGCGGGCGTCACGCGCCGCGCGATCCGTGCTGCCGCTGTCGCCGAACAGCTTCTCGAAGACGGCGCGCGGGTTGAATTCCATCGGCAGCGGCTGCGTCTTGTTCCGCCACGAGAGCGTGTGCGTGTACACGCAGCTCAGGTTGCCGGTGCAGGCGCCGGCGTTGTTGGCCGGATCCATCGCCAGTTCGAGCGATCCCAGTTGCGTGTCGCTGGCGTAGTGCCTCGCCAGCAATTGATCCATCGATACATCCGCGATGATCTCGACTTCGGTGCGGCCGCCGCGCGTGGTGCCGGTCAGGAACGAGCCCGACGCGCCGGCGTGAATGTAGTTCCAGTTGGCCTTGAGGCCCGACAACACCAGCATCTGCTCGCGGTACGGAGTGAGCGGCTCGAGAATCGGCGTCATCTCGAATCCCGCGCCCGTGGTCCTGGGCAGCCAGTACTCCATCGCCATCCCGTTGGGGACGTAGAAGGTCTGGAAGCGCTTGACCGGCGCAGCGGCGCGTGCGACCGCTGGCGTCATCGCATCAAGCAGCGGCAGCGACAGTGCGGCGCCCAGACCGCGCAACACGGTTCGCCGGGCGAGAGGTTTCGAGGTCAACAAGGTCATGAAGTTCCCCGCAGTGAAAACGCCGGACTGTTGACGATGCCAAGAATGAGCGACGACCAGCGGTAGTTCGACGCCGCGGCGGCGCGGACAATCTCGCGCACCGCCGGGCGGTCATAGTATTCGAGCCGGCGGCCGAGCGCGTAGGCGAGCAGCTTCTCGGTCACCGTCGATGGGAAGCGGTCCGGATCTGTCAGCAACAGCGCCCGCAGGCCGCCCAGGCCGTCGATCGGCGCCCCGCCGACCGTCGTGCCCACCGCGTCCACGGCCTTGCCGGACTCGTCGGTGTTGCGCCAGCCACCGATGGCGTCGAAGTGCTCGAGCGCGAAGCCTGGAGGATCGATCACCGAATGGCAGCTGCCGCAGACCGGATTGGTACGGTGCTGCGCGAGCCGTTCGCGCATGGTCGGCGGCAGCGTTCCTGGACGGATATCAGGAAGCGTGGTGTTCACGTCTGGCGGAGGCGGTGGCACGTAGATGCCGAAGATGTTGTCGAGCAGCCACTTTCCCCGGAGCACCGGCGACGTCCGATCGGGGTACGACGTCGTCGCCAGGATCGATCCGTGTCCGAGCAGCCCGCCGCGCTGATCAGGATTCGGCAGCGCCACACGGCGGAACCGCGAGCCGTAGACCCCGGGAATCTGGTAGTGACGCGCCAGCCGCTCGTTGACGAACGTGTAGTCGGCGCGCAACAAGTCAAAGACGCTGCGGTCTTCCTGCAGCGTGCTGTCGATGAACAGCTCGGTCTCGCGCGTGAACGCCGCCAGCAGGTTGTCGTCGAAGTCGGCGAAGTAATCCGGATGGATGACGACTTCGTTGACGCGGCGCAGGTTCAGCCACTGCGATGCGAAATCGCCAACCAGCGCAGACCGGGCGCGTGAATCGGCCAGCATGCGTTTCCCTTGACGCTCGAGGCCTGCGGGCTTCGACAGCTCGCCGCGTTCGGCCGCATCCAGCAGCGCCGCGTCGGGAATACTGCTCCACAGGAAGAAGGACAGACGAGAAGCCAGCTCGAGGTCGGTCAGCCGATCGGCGGCCGCCGGGCGATGCACCCGCAGCAGGAAATCCGGATCGACCAGCATGCGCTCGAGCGCGAACTGAATGCCCGCCTCAAATGTCCCGCCGTCCTTGCGCCCGGTGGCAAAGAAGCCCATCAAGGTCTTCTGATCGGCAGCCGTGACCGGTCGTCGATACGCGAGCCGTGCCATCCGCGAGAGGATGCGCTCCGCGCACGCGGTCTCGTCAGAGACAGTCGGCGTGCAAATGAAAATGCGCCGACGGCTGTCGGTGCTCGCCGCCGCCGGCACGACGCGATGCGGTCCGCCGATTTCCACGGCGCCGACCGCGGCATAGCCCATGTAGATCTGATCGTTGGTGAGCACGCGGCCGCGCTGCAGCGGCTGCGGCAGGCCTTCGGGCTCCCAGAACTCGCGGACGAACGACACGCCGACCACGTGCGATCCGGCGGCGACGGGTGTGCGGACGTCAAGTCCCGCATCGCCGGTCAGCTGCATGTAGGTTTCCCACTCGGGCGCGCCGGCGAAACCCGGCTCGCCGTCACCGGCATAGCTCGAGGCCGCCGGACGGCCAGGCGCCCTGCCACCGACCTCGAAGCGCTTGATCAACTTGCCGTCGACGCGCACATCGAGCTTCTGCGGCCAGCCCATGCCCATCAGGTAGTCCTGATACTGGCGTCGCAAGCGCACCTTGATCGAGTAGTCGCCATCGACGGGGAACTGATAGCGCACCGCGATGCCGCCGCGCGATCCGAACGGCAGGTCGTCGTGCTCGCGATCGTCCTGCACCACATGCAGCGGAATCTCGAACGTCGTCAGCGCCGGGGCGGGCGGCGCCATCCCAATGGCGAGACGCGTCACCTGCCGGGCCGCTGACAGATACCGCTCGAGATGCGCGGTCGTGATCGAGAGCACGTCGGCGAAGTTGTCGAAGCTGCCGTCGGCGGTTTCGTCGCCAGGGAGCAGCGAAGCCACGTCGAACGCTTGCGGATCCAGCGCGAACAGATCGCGCACGGCATTTTTGTAGTGCGTGCGGTTGAGGCGATGCACGGCGCTGACGCGTCCGGTCTTCGGCGAGGCGCGCCAGGCGCGATCGATGTCGGATTCGATCCAGGAGGCGATCGCCTGTGACGCCGCGGCGTCTGGACGCGGCCGTCCTGCCGGCGGCATCGTGCCGGCGCGCAGGCGGGCGATCACCTTTTCGAAGGTTGCAGGATTCGTGTGCGGCGCGGCCGCATCGACGGTGTCGAGCGTGAGCCCGGCGGTCTTCACCCGCCGGTTGTGACAGCTGACGCAGTAGGTATCAAGTGTCGCGCGCAGATCCGGCAACGGCGCAGCTGCAGCAGGTAGGGCCTGCTGCGCAGACCCGGCGCTCGACCCCGCGGCGGTGACATAACCACCGAGAGTGAGCGTGAACAAAACGGCACGGGCGACGCGCGCAGCCATTTCTCGCGCCAGTATAAGGCTAGGGGCGTGCTGACGGACGCAGCTTGACGACCCGCTTGGTGCGTGTTTCCGCCACATAAATCGACCCGTCGGGCGCCACCGCAATATCGTGCACCGCGTTGAACTTCGGATCGCCGGGGCGATCGAACCCGACCGCCGCGACGATGTTCCATCGCTGGTCGAGCTTCAGCACGCCGGTGTGCGCGGTGTCGTAGTCCGCGCGGCGAACGCCGAGGTAGATGAAGCCGTCGCGATCCGTCGCGACGCTGAACACGCGTCCCGTCGTCGCGGCACCAGGCTCGCCCCGCCACTGGCGCTTGAACGCGCCGCGGCTGTCGAACAGCTGCAGCCGCGAGTTCTCGCGGTCCGCGACGATCACGTCGGTGTTGCGCGCGAACAGCGACAGGCCGTGCGGATTGCTGAACTCTTGGGCCGCGCTGCCGTTCTTGCCCCATTCGTGAATCCATCGGCCGTCCTTGTCGAACAGCGCGACGCGGCTGTTGACGTAGCCGTCGGAGACGTAGAACGAACCATCGGCGCGAATCGCGATGTCGGTGGGTTGATTGAAGTGGGTGGCGTCCCACTTGCCGACGCCCTGCTCGCCAATGCGGAAGATCAGCGTGCCGTCGTGCGTGAACTTGAACACCTGTTGCAGCGCGACGTCGGTGAGGAACACGTTGTTCGCCTGGTCGACGGTGATGCCGTGCGGCACCAGGAACGTGTTCGCGCCCCACGAGCGGATCATATGACCATCCCGCGGATCGAATTCCAGCACCGCCGGATCCTTCAACGGTTCGGTCGCGGACGGAGCGAAGCCGCGGCCCGGACGATGAAAGACCAGCACGTGGCCGTCGGCATCGACGGCCACGCCGGCGGCTTCGCCCATCTCCATGCCCGCCGGCAGGCGCGGCCAGTCCTTCACTTCTTCGTACTGCTGATCGGCCGCTTGCACGGCAGTCAGCGCCAGGGCCACAGCAAGCACAGCGGTGATCACCAGGGCCACAGCAAGCTCAGAAGGCTTAGACCAACGGAACGATGATGGCTGGCGGCTCATGCCCGCACATTATGCGAGAATCGCCACCGAGGCGCAGAGGCGCAGAGGAAAGGTTGTATGGCGAGACTCCTGGTGCTGGTTTTCGTCGTTCTCTCGGCCATCCCGGCTGCCGGCCAGAATTGGCCGCAATTCCGCGGGACACGCGGTGGTGTGGCCGCCGACGATCTTCGACTTCCCGATACGTGGAGCACCACCGAGAACATCGCGTGGTCGCTCAACCTTCCCGGCCGCAGCTGGAGCTCGCCGGTGGTGTGGGGCAATCACGTCTTCGTGGTGTCGGCGATCAACTCGAAGGAACCCACGCCGACGCTGAATGCCGTCGGCACCTACCTGGCGCGGTCGCTTGGCGGACCAATGACCGGCGCCGACATCAGCAAGCCGGTGGATGAATACCGCTGGGTGCTGTATGACGTTGATTTTCAAACCGGACAGGTCACGTGGGAATGCGTCGTCCACGCGGCGGTGCCGCTGCAGCCGGTGCACCAGAAGAATTCGTTCGCATCAGAAACTCCCGTGACCGACGGCGAGCGCGTCTACGTATATCTCGGTTATGTCGGGCTGTTCGCGTTCGACATGAGCGGCAAGCCGGTCTGGTCCAAGCCGATGCCGGCGATGAGGATGCGCACGGGATGGGGACCTGCCGCATCGCCCGTCCTGCACAACGGCCGCCTCTACATCGTCAACGACAACGAAGAGCGCGCCTTCATCGCCGCCTTCGATGCCAAGACCGGCACCGAGCTGTGGCGCACTGAGCGCGAGGCCGAAGGATCGAACTGGTCGTCGCCGTTCGTGTGGGACAACGAGCAGCGCACGGAGATCGTCACGAGCGGCACGAAGGGCGTGCGATCGTACGACACCTCGGGACGGTTGCTGTGGCAACTCGCCGGCATGACGTCGATCCATGCGGTGACGCCGATTGCGAGCCATGGCTTGTTGTACGTGAGCTCCGGATACTTCCCCGATTCGAAGCGGCCGACCTACGCGATCAGGCCCGGCGCGTCAGGCGACATCAGCCTGAAGGGCGAGGAGCGCAGCAACGCGTTTGTCGCATGGTCGAATCCGACGCTCGCCTCGGCGTATCCGTCGCCGATGGTGGTCGGCGACCAGTACTACACCCTGATGGATCGCGGGTTCGTGACGTCGAACGATCCGAGGACCGGCGAAGAGATCTTCGGACGGCAGCGGATTGCCGTTGATGGCGGCACGTTCACCGCCTCGCCATGGTCGTACAACGGCAAGCTGTTCGCGATGAGCGAGGACGGGGTCACGTTCGTGATGCAGGCCGGCAAGGCATTCAAGGTGCTGGGACGGAATTCGCTCGATGAAATGACGCTGGCCACTCCCGCTGTTGCAAACGGCAGCCTGATCATCCGCACGGCGACGAAGCTCTATCGCGTGGCGCGCCGCTAGCCCGGCGCATGGCCGCTGGCGGTCTTCTCGAAGCCGTAGATGGCGGCGATGTGCGGATGGTTGAGCGAGGCGAGCGTCTTCGCCCCGCGCTCGAATCGCGCGACCCGTTCGGGATCCGCTGCAAAGGCGGCCGGCAGCACCTTGATGGCCACCGCGCGCACCAGCGTCCAGATGGTGGCAGACTTCTACGACCAGGCGCACCCTGAACAGGTCGCGGAGCGGGTGGCGGGGTTTCGGCGGGCGTCGAGTTAACCAGCGCGTGGTCAATGGTTGCAGCGGTAGTGTTCCGCAGCTAGGCTCTGTCGGCATCCTCCCGGAATTGTCAGTTGCAGCCATCACATCCGCGTCAATAGCAACAATGCTTCGCCAAAACGTGAATGGCGCGCCTCAACCGAGGCGAGGTGCCTGGAAACGTGAGCCGATAAGGGTCTACACTGAGGGTCGTACCAGGACAATTGATGTTTAAAACACCCAGAATCGATGGGCATCCGAATGCGCATGCATGTGCGCGTCGTTTCGCGATGAGCCGTACGAGACTTTTCTGGCTTGTCGCGGTTCTTCTCCTGTTGCCTGCCGGTTCAGCAATCGCGCAGACGATGCCTGCAGCGGCTCTGGTCGTCAAAACAGCGGACTATGAGCTGTACTACATGCCGGAATATCCCCAGGATGGCGAGCGCGCGGTGCTACTGCTGGACCGCGCCGTTGCGGTCGCGAAAGCGAAATACGGCACCACCTATCGCGGTACACCCTGCAAAGTACACCTCTATCCGACGCCGACCGGAATGGCATCGACAGGGGGCGCTGGAATTACGTCTAGCACCAGCGGCTTCCCGGGACCCAACACCAGCATAGCAAGTTGCACGGTGCATATGCTCACAGCGTCCGCGCCAGATTGGAAGACAGCGTCGGGCAGTTCGTGGGGCGATACCAAAGATGGCACGTACTGGGATGCCATGTTGGTGAATGAGTACATCACGATTTTTCAAGACCTTACCGCCGCGATTAAGCCGATAGGATTCCGATACTACTCAGCACCGAGCTGGTTTGTACAGGGACTGGAGGCATTTGACGGCTACTACCACGCGACAGAGGCGAGCCGGGATAGACTGCGCGGGCTCCTGCGCGACGGTCGCTTGGGTGTCAGGAATCGCAGGACCTACGTTGTCTGCTGCAAGAGGTCTGACGCCGTGGGCGTCAACGCTTCTTTACAAACGATGGCAGTCAAAGATGATTACGTCGACGGTCTCGCACTGACCACATTTCTCGCACTGCAATTCGGAGAAGAGGTTCATGCGAGAATCTTGCGCAGCCCTCGGCTGACCTTTGAAGAAGCGTTGGTTCAAGAGACTGGCGCAAGTCTTGATGAATTGTTCGAAGCCTATGCCGTGTGGGTAAACCAGTAAGCTAACTGACCCAAACCCCGAAAACCGCCACGGCGGAAAGGTGACAACGAACCGATCTGTGATTTCCTAAGCGGACCGCCGAAGGGCGGTCGAGGAGAGCGCAGATACCACGCAAGGGACGCAGCAACGAAGAAATTGTCCATGCCCTGCACCAGGTCGAGGGCGGCGAGAAAGTCACCGAAGTCTGTCGCCGGCTCGGCGTCAGCGAGCAGACGTTCTATCGCTGGAAGAAACAGTTCGCGGGCTTAGGCCTGCAGGAGATTCGCGAACTGCGGTCGCTGCGTCACGAAAACGTCAAATTGAAGCAGCTGGTCGCTGACCTGACGCTCGATCGGCATATCTTGCAGGAGATCGTCCGAAACACTGTGAAGCCTCGCGCGCGTTGCACCCTGGCCGAGTGGGCGCAGACGACATATTGTCTGAGCCAGCGGCGGGCGTCATCCTGGCGGGGTCTGGCAGGGGAAAGCATTACCTCTCCCCTGCGTCGGAGAAACGCTACGGCAGGGTCTTATGTGACCCGTCGCAGAACGGTGCGTTCTTGGTGTGCTTGCACGCGCAGAAGTACTTCGTACCCGCTTCCGTGATGGTCACCTTCAGCGGCGTAAATCCAGTGCCCTTGTGTGACCCATCGCAGAAGGGTTGGCGCTTCGAGCCACCGCAGGTGCACCAGTGATAGTCACCTGGCTCAACCTGCACACCACAGGGAGATTTCTGAGGGACGAGAGGAGTAGGCATAGGCGTCTACGTCTATTGTTGCTACTGCTGAGCCACCATCAAGCGAATACGTAATGGCAGCTGCTGCGGAGGTCTGGCGGGGTCGTTCGGAGGGGTGGGTAAGACAAGACGCTCGGAAGCGGAGAGATGGTCGTCCTGGCGAGGTCTGGCAGCGTCTGGAACGGGTCTGGTGGGACCCTCAAAACTTGACTACTTACCCGACTACCCCTAAGACACCAACGGACGCTCCCGTGTGGGGTAGCGTCCGTAAGTCCTTGCCTTGATTGACTTTCTATTGGTGCGGAAGAGAGGACTCGAACCTCCACGGTATTGCTACCGCCAGCCCCTCAAGCTGGTGCGTCTGCCAATTCCGCCACTTCCGCAAACCGACGAGGGGAGCAACCTACGGCGTCGTGTTGCCTGACGGCGGCGGTGTCGGAGGCACCGCCGGGGCAGGAACCGTCGCGTTCACGGGCGCCGGCGCGGGGGGCGGGCCTTCAATGCCACCGACCACCGAGCCCGGTCCGCGTGCGCCCCACACCGTCAACGTCAACGAGCCGATGACGAACAGCGCCGCCAGCACCGAGGTCGCGCGCGTCAGCAGCGTGGCGCCCGAACGCGCGCCGAACACCGCCTGGCTGCTGCCGCCGCCAAACGCATTCGCAATGTCGCCGCCCTTGCCCTGCTGGAGAAGGATCGTGATGATCAACAGCCCGCAGACAATGACGTAGAGGGTCACGATTAGGTAATAGAGCATGACAGGAACTTTTAACTATATCACGTATGGTGCCCGGTCCTAAGCCCCTGTCCGGGCACAACGTGGCGGCCCTGGTCAGGACCCAACCCGCTTGCGCAAGCCGCCATCCTGAGTCAGTGCCGCCGGGTCAGCTTTGCGTCCTACGCTAACATCGCCGGAATGAGACTGGCAGTACTCGCGGCAACGCTGACGCTCGGCGCATGCAGCGCCGAAGCCCCCGCGCCGGCGGACACACCGGCACCGGTGGTGCTGGTCACGGAGATTCCTCGCGCGCCGGTGCAGCCGCGATCGAATCCCGGAGCGGATGCCACGCTCGACCTCGACGGGATTGTCGAGCGCGGGATCGTTCGCGTGCTGGTGACGCGCAGCGGGACGCACTTCTTCCCGTACGAAGGCGGATACGCCGGTCGAGCGGTCGACACCGGCGTCGCGCTGGCGCGCGCCATCAGCGCCAGGTCAGGCAAAATAGTGCAGGCAGTATTCGTGGAGACCCACGAGCCCAACCTGATTCCGCACTTGCTCGCGGGCAAGGGCGATGTGGCCGCAAACCTGCTGCTGACGTTCGCCCGCGACGAGCAGGTCGCGTTCGCGCCGCCCATTCGTACCGGGATCCGGGAGTTGATCGTCACTCCGGAGAACGAACCGCTCCGGACGCTCGAGGATGTCGGCACGCGCACCATCTACGTGCGTGACGGCAGCGATCATCACGCCAGCCTGGTGCGGCTCAACGAGCAGTTGCGCAAGGCCGGGCGCTCGCCGGCGCGCATCGAGCTGGCGGTGCCGCCGGTCACCGACGAACAGCTGCTGCAGCGCGTCCACGAGGGGCACATCCCTGCGACCCTCGCCGACGACTACATCTACGATCGCCAGCGCGCGTCGCTGCCCAACATGCACTCGAATCCCGACATCGCCGTGAGCCTGGGCGGCAGCCTCTCCTGGGTGACGCGCAAGGACGCCCCGCAGCTCGCGGCCATGCTGAAGGAATTCTTCTCCACGCATCGGCTGACGCTCTGACGTCGCCCGAAAGATCCGGTATCTTCTGAAGCATGCGAGTCCTCATCGCTGAAGACGATCAGGTGATCGCCGACTTCGTGTCGCACGGCCTGCGCGAAGCCGGCTATGCGGTGGACGTGGCGTCGACAGGACCCGACGCGCTGCGCAAGGCGCTCGACGGCGGCTACGACGCCGCGGTGGTGGACGTGATGCTCCCCGGCCTCGACGGGCTCTCGGTGATCGAGCAGCTGAGAGCGAAGAAACAGCAGACCCCGGTGCTGATCCTGAGCGCGCGGCACACGGTGGACGATCGCGTGAAGGGCCTGCAGGCCGGCGGCGACGACTACCTCACCAAGCCGTTTGCGTTTGCGGAACTGCTGGCGCGGCTGCAGGCGCTGGTGCGGCGGTCCTCGGCAGGCACCACGGAACCGACCAGGCTGACGGTCGGCGATCTGTCGCTCGATCTGCTGTCGCGCAAGGTCGAACGCGGCGGACAGCCGCTGGACCTGCGGCCACGAGAGTTCTCGCTGCTCGAGTACCTGATGCGGCATCCGGGCCGCGTGTTGTCGAAGACGATGATCCTGTCGCACGTCTGGGGCTACAACTTCGACCCCGGCACAAACGTCGTCGACGTGCTGGTGTCGCGGCTCCGCGACAAGGTGGATGAAGGCTTCGACACCAAGTTGATCCACACCGTGCGAGGCGCCGGCTATGTCCTCAAGGTGGGCTGAGCGGATCAGCCGGGCGCTCGGCCTCAGGCTCGCGGCCTGGTATCTGGGGACGTTTCTCGCCAGCACGATGGTGATCGGCGGCCTGACCTACGGCCTGCTTGCCTCGCTGCTCGAGACGCGCGATCACGACGTCATCCAGTCCACGCTGCGCGAGTACGGCACGCGCTACCAGGCCGGCGGCCTGCCGGCGCTGGCGCGCGCCATCGAGATCGAACAGCGCTCCGGCACGCGCGAGCCGCTGTTCGTGCGGGTCATCGGACCGTTCGAAGACGTGCTGCTCTACTCGCTGCCGGAAACCTGGGGCGCGTTCGAGCTCTCGGAGCTGCCCGGCGGACCCAACGAGATTTGGTCGCAGGTCCGCGCCCGCGATCGCAACGCGATTCTCGAAGTCGCGACGATCAACGTCGGCGGCGGCTCGGTGCTCCAGGTCGGCAAGACCACCGAGGCCCGCAATCAGCTCCTGGCCAACTTCCGGTGGGCGCTGATGCTCGGCGCCGGCGCCGCGCTGCTGATCGGCATCGTCGGGGGCCTGTTCCTGACACGGTCCACGCTGAAGCCACTGCGTGATCTGCGCGATGCCGTCCGCCGCATTCTGCAGACCGGCCAGACCGACGATCGCGTGCCGGTCTCTGGCACCGACGACGCGGTGGATGAGCTCAGCACGCTGTTCAACGCCATGCTGGCGCGCATCACGACGCTGATTCACGGCATGCGCAACGCGCTCGATCACGTGGCGCACGACCTGCGCACGCCGATGACGCGCATGCGCGTGACCGCCGAATCGGCGCTCGCCAGCAACGATCCGGCGCGATACCGGGAAGCCCTGTCTGACGTGCTCGAAGAATCGGAACGGGTGTCGAGCATGTTGACCACGTTGATGGACATCTCGGAAGCCGAGACCGGCACGATGACGCTCAACGTGTCGGAGGTCGACCTCGCCGCGCTGACGCAGGAAGTGTCCGACCTGTACGAGGATACGGCGGAGGACGCCGGAGTGGGGCTGGCAACCAGCGTCGCGCCCGGCCTCACAGTGCCGGCGGATCGCGATCGGCTTCGGCAGGCGATCGCCAACCTCGTGGACAACGCCGTCAAGTACACCCCGCGCGGCGGGCGGGTCGATGTCGCGGCATCGGCGGATCACGACTCGACGTCGATTCGCGTGGCCGACACCGGCCCGGGCATCTTGGAGCAGGACCTGCCGCGCATCTTCGATCGTCTGTATCGCGGCGATCAGAGCCGCGCCACGCGTGGGCTGGGCCTGGGACTGAGCCTCGTTCGCGCGTATGTCGAAGCGCAAGGCGGCACCGTCAGTGTCAGCAGCCGTCTGGGAAGCGGGACCACGTTTACGATTCGCCTGCCCCGCTAGCCTGCCGGCCTACTTCCTGGCATCGCTGGCGCGCTTGCCGCGCATGATGCCTTCGATCGCGTAGTTCCCTTCATGGCAGGCGTACTCGTAAATCCGGTACTCCGGATCCGCCGTGAGTGGAAACGACACGGTCCAGGGCCGCGTGTAGATCTCCGGGTCGTCAATCGTGGCCGAGTAGCTGATCTCTTTCGCAGACGTGCGTGTGAAACGCTCGACGACACGCAGGCGATCGGTGTGCCTGATGCCCTTGATGCGGCCGCCTGCCTGGCTCGT
>Ga0194128_10000469_pt1 | contig 73744 bp, 74 predicted proteins | sample TA2KigCa65mmetaG_FD_148650 | JGI IMG/M metagenome (GOLD analysis project Ga0194128, IMG submission 148650) | Freshwater microbial communities from Lake Tanganyika, Tanzania - TA2015037 Kigoma Deep Cast 65m | ecosystem: Environmental > Aquatic > Freshwater > Lake | place: Tanzania: Lake...
TGGCTGTTCGCCGATTAAAGTGGCACGCGAGCTGGGTTCAGAACGTCGTGAGACAGTTCGGTCCCTATCCGCCGTGGGCGCAGGAAATTTGACAGGAGCTCTCCTCAGTACGAGAGGACCGGGAGGGACGCACCTCTAGTGTGCCGGTTGTCACGCCAGTGGCACTGCCGGGTAGCTATGTGCGGACGGGATAACCGCTGAAAGCATATAAGCGGGAAGCCCACCTGAAGATGAGATTTCCCTGGGCGCAAGCCCCTGAAGGTCCGTCGAAGACGACGACGTTGATAGGCAGGGTGTGGAAGCGCAGCAATGCGTGAAGCTTACCTGTACTAATTGACCGTGCGGCTTGACCACTATCGACGAGCTACCACACTGGAGCTCTCTTGTGAGTCGAATCGGCCGATGTGCTCCGCGGGCGAGGTAGCGACGTCTCGCGGAACGATTCTTGGATTTTCGGTGGCCATGGCGAAGGTGACCCACCCGTTCCCATCCCGAACACGGAAGTGAAACCCTTCAGCGCCGATGGTACTGCGTCGGTGTCGACGTGGGAGAGTAGGACGCCGCCGGGATCTACGAAGGGGCCGACTGCGGTAGCAGTCGGCTCTTTTCGTTTCGGAGCCCTGCTTGGCGAAACGGGCGCCGCAAACGAGGCCGTCGGGTGCGACGAGAGCCCGCGGGGGTCTCGGCTGGCGTCCCTCTTTTGGACTGCCGGGCGCCGCGCGGCGGCGCGAAGTTGCGGGGGTAGGATTTGAACCTACGACCTTCGGGTTATGAGCCCGACGAGCTACCGGACTGCTCCACCCCGCGCGTTGGTGTTAGCGAGCCGCTCCGGAACTGTCAACGTACGGCCATCGCTCGGAACGCGCGGATTGCGGTGGTTTCAGAGCTGCTAGCGGCGCCCGCCGCCCCCACCCCAGCTCTGACGTGGGCCCGGGGCGCCGATCGGCTCGATCTTCGGAAGGCGCCAGGGCATGTACGGCGGCTTCGCGTCGACGATGCGCTTGCGAGCGCGCTTCAAACGCTCGCGCAAGCGGTTCCGCGCGACGCCGTCTTCCCGAGCTGCCTCGAGCTCCGCATGGGGAATCTCGGCCACGGTCTCGCCGAAGTGGCTCCGCAGCGTGATGCGCACGCGCTCGTCCCTGGAGCTCAAGGTCTCCCAATCGAGCTTCTTGTCGATGGACTTGATCAGCTCGCGCAGTAGCTCGGTATCTTCCTGTGCCATGGCTCGGCTGGTTAGCCGACGCGGCGGCGCTTCTCAACCTCGCGCCGGACCGTACGAACGCGCGTTCGTCGCGAGAGCCACGGAATGTCTTGCGTCGAACGACGCCGCACTGCACATTGAATTGCGTCATGCTGTAGCGCTCTTCATCCTCTGCATGAGCCGACCATGCCCTCCCTCCACCCGACCGTGCTGGTGGTCGACGACGACCAGGACATCCGACACTTCGTCATGGACGTGCTTCGTCGGGCAGGCTACCGCGTGATGGAGGCCGGCGACGGCGCGGAAGCGCTCGCCGTCGCGACCGAGACGAGGCCCGATCTCGTGCTCCTCGACATGGCGATGCCCGGCGGGATGGACGGCGCCGCGGTTGCGCGCGAGATGTGCGCGCGCTTCGCCGAGTCGCCGATTCCGCTCGTCGCCCTGAGCGGAGGACGCGATCCCTCCGATCGCCGGCGTGCCCTCGACGCCGGCTGTAGCCTGTATCTGACGAAGCCGTGCGCTCCGGCGCGCTTGCGAAAGGTCGTGGCGACGATGCTGCGCCCCGCGGTCGAATCCGAGATGGGGCCCTGACGGGCGCGCCCCGTATTCCTCGCCGATCGAGCACGAGAGCGGGATGCCCGTCGCACGCCTGCGTCCGATCAGCCGCCACGTCGCTGCGGTCGATCTGCACGGTCGCTTCCAGGTGGCCGTGTTCCTCGTCCGACATCGCGACGGGCTCATCGCAATCGACGCCGGCTTTCCCGGCTGGGCGTATGCGATCCTGACCGCGGCGAAATCGCTTCCCGAGCCGAACCGGGTGACGCATCTCGTCCTCACGCATGCGCATTCCGATCACGTCGGTGGCGCCGGCGTGCTCGCCTCCGAAAGCGGCGCGCAGGTCGTTTGCTCGGCGGCCGAGCGCCCCTTCATCGAGGAGCATCGGTCGCTCGCGCATGCGGCGCGCGGCCTCGTCGCCCGGACCGCGCTGACATTGAACCACTGGCTCTTGCAGAGCCGCGTTCCTCCGGTCCAGATCGACGGCACGATCGGCGAGGGAGATCGCCTCGGCGGGTTGCGCGCGATCGAGCTTCCCGGGCACACGCCCGGCCAGATCGCTCTCGTCCACGAGGAGGACCGCGTCGTTCTGTGCGCCGACGCGATCTTCAACGTTCGCGGCCACCTCGGCCACGATCCCGTTCCTGGGCTGACGGCGGACGTCGCAGGGGCCGAGGAGTCGATGCGGCGCCTCGCGGACCTCGGGCTCGACGACGTCGCACCGAGTCACGGCCCGGCGCTGATCGGCGACGCGCGCGATCGCATCCGTGGATTCCTCGAACGACGCGACTGATCGATTCCGCGCGAGGTGCTCGAGGCGTGCTTTACAGCGAGCGTCTCGGAGTCTAAGGCACGCTGACGTGAAGCGGGCTCGAGAGAGGTCCCCTGCGCTGCAGACGCGAAGCCGGATCCGAAGCGTCGTGCACTCGATCGCGGCACTCGCCGCGCTCTGCGCACTTCTCGGATCGGCAGCAGCGCAGGTCGCCGCCGCGGCGGAGGCGACGCCGGACGGGCGGACTCTTCTCCCGAAGCTCACCGACGAGACGGGCACCACCGAAGCGACCGGCCGCATCCTGAGCTCGACGCGCGGCAAGCCCGGACCGGTTCGCCTCGTGCTCGAGCTGAAGGACGGCGATTCCCTCGCGGTGCTCGTGGCCCCGGACGATCTCTGCACGCACCTCGGGCTCTCCCTCCAGCCGGACGAGGAGATCACCGTGATCGGCAAGGAGGTGAAGGGATCGCGACCGCTTCTCGTGACGCGCATGGTCGTCGAGAAGGGGAGACGGGTCGTGGTTCGCGACGCCGAGGGACGCTGGCTCCGCGCTCCGCGAGAGGACGCGCCCGCTCCGGCCCCATCGGGAGGCTTGCCTCGAGGCGAATGAAAGGCGAAGCTCCGTCCCATGGCGGGATGGGGCTACGTCGAGCTTCGCTGCGCGAGCGCGTTCTCGTTCCTCGCCGGAGCGTCTCTGCCCGAAGACCTCGTCCGGCGGGCGGCCGAGCTCGGCCACGAGGCCCTCGCTCTCACCGATCGCGACGGCCTCTACGGAGCCCCACGCTTCTGGAAGGCGGCTCGGACCGTGGGTTGCCGCCCGCTCGTCGGAGCCGAGGTCGTGATTGCCCGAGAGGGGCGTCTCCTCCTCCTCGCGGAGAGCCAGACGGGATACCGCAATCTCTGCAAGCTCCTGACGCGCGGTCACTCCCGCGGGCGGAAGGGAAGCTGCGTCGTCCTGCAGGACGAGGTCGAGGAGCACGCCCAAGGCCTCGTCTGCCTCGCGGGAGCGGGCGAGAGCCCGCTCGCACGCGCGATCCGCCAGCGCGACGAGCTTCGTGCGAGGCGGCTCGCAGGCTGGCTCAAGGGTCTCTTTCCCGGACGCGTCTGGGTCGACGTACAGCGCTCTCTCGATCCTCGCATCGAGCGGCGAACGCGCAGTCTGTGCGATCTCGCCGAAGCCGCCGGTCTTCCTCTCGTGGCGACCGGCGACGTGCGCGCGGCACGACGCACCGAGAGCGCCGTCCTCGACGTCCTCACCTGCATCCGCAGGAAGACGACGCTCGATCGCGTGGGACGCGGGATCCCGCTCAACGGAGAGCGACACCTCGTCCCTCCCCAAATCGTGGCGATGCGTTTCCGCGATCTGCCCCACGCCGTCTCGGCCACGCGCGAGATCGCAGACCGTTGCGAGTTTTCGCTGGATCACCTCGGCTACCGCTTTCCGGAGTATCCCGTCGACGCGGGCGAGACGCCGATCGGGACGCTCACCCGCTTGACGTTCGAGGGTGCGCGCACGCGATACGGCAATCCCCTGTCGGCGCGCGTCGAAGGTCAGCTGCGTCACGAGCTCGCCGTGATCGACCGACTGGATCTCGCCGGATACTTCCTGATCGTCTGGGACATCGTCCGCTTCTGTCGTGAGCGCGGCATCCTCGTGCAGGGGCGCGGCTCCGCGGCGAACAGCGCCGTCTGCTACTCCCTCGGCATCACCGCGGTCGACGCCGTCGGCATGGAGCTCCTCTTCGAGCGATTCCTTTCCGAGGAGCGTGGCGAGTGGCCCGACATCGATCTCGATCTCCCCTCGGGAGACCGTCGCGAGGAGGTGATCCAGTACGTCTACCGGCGGTACGGTCCCGCCGAGGACGTACGCCGGTCGGCCGACGAGGTCCCGACGGTGGGCTCGAGCGTCGCGATGACCGCGAACGTCATCACCTATCGCGCGAAGAGCGCCGTTCGCGAATCCGGGAAGGCGCTCGGCTTCACGCCGCTGCAGCTCGACCGGCTGAGCAAGCAGCTTCAGCATCTCGGCTTCGGCGAGAGCGCGGACGAGCTCGGGGAGAGAATCCGCGAAGGCGGCATCGACGCCGACTCGCCGCGCGTTCGGCTCCTCCTGCAGTGCGCGCAGGCGCTGCTGGGCCTTCCGCGCCACCTGGGACAGCATTCGGGCGGCCTCGTGGTCGTGGCTGGCCGGCTCGACGAAATCGTTCCGCTCGAGCCCGCGGCGATGCCCGGCAGAACGGTGATCCAGTGGGACAAGGACGACTGCGCCGATCTCGGGCTGATCAAGATCGATCTTCTCGGCCTCGGCATGATGGCGGCTCTCGAGGAGGCGATCCCCCTGGTCCGCGAGTACGAGGGCATCGCTCTCGATCTCGCGCATCTCCCGCCCAACGACCCCGAGACCTACGCGATGGTGCGTCGCGCCGACACCGTCGGTGTCTTCCAGATCGAGTCGCGGGCGCAGATGGCGACACTGCCTCGCTTGAAGCCGACGAAGTTCTACGACCTCGTGGTGGAGGTCGCGATCATCCGCCCCGGTCCGATCGTCGGGCAGATGGTGCATCCGTACTTGAATCGCCGTGCGAAGCGGGAGGAGGTGCACTACCCTCATCCGAGCCTGGTGCCGATCCTCGAGCGTACGCTGGGCGTGCCGCTCTTTCAGGAGCAGCTCCTGCGCGTCGCGATGACCGTGGCCGGCTTCACGGCGGGGGAGGCGGAGGAGCTCCGCCGCGCGATGGGCTTCAAGCGCTCCGTCGAGCGCATGAAGGAGATCGAGCGACGGCTCTGGGACGGCCTCGAGGCGAACGGCATCCGCGGCGAAGCCGCCGACCAGATCGTGCGCAGCATCACCTCGTTCGCGCTCTACGGCTTTCCGGAATCGCACGCCGCGAGCTTCGCGTTGCTCGCGTACGCTTCCGCCTATCTGAAGGCACACCATCCGGCGGCATTCCTGTGCGCCCTGCTGAACGCGTGGCCGATGGGCTTCTACCACCCCGCGACGCTCGTGAAGGACGCGCAGCAGCATGGAGTCACGATCCGGCCGATCGACGTGCGCTTCTCGCACTGGCGCTCGACGCTCGAGCGCGTGACCGATCCGACGGGTGTGACCGCCGTCAAGCCCGCGGTCCGGATCGGCCTGCGCTTCGTCCGGGGGCTTCGCAAGGAGGCGGGAGAGCGGATCGCGCGCGTGCGCGAGGAGAGAGCGCTGCGAGACGTCGGGGATCTCGTGCACCGGGCGGATCTCCAGCCGCGCGAGATGGCGATCCTGGCCGAGCTCGGCGCCCTCGGCGATCTCGCGGCGCCTTCGCGCCGCACAGCCCTCTGGCAGGTCGCCGGCCTCCCGCGTGCCCGAGAGACGCTGCTGGCGGGAGCGACTCCGGCTCCTCCCGAAGCGGCTCCTCCGGAGATGACGCCCCTCGAGGAGACCCTGGCCGACTACCGGACGAGCGGCATGACCGTCGGGCCGCACGTGTTGGCGCATCTCCGGACGGACCTGGACCGGCGGGGGATCGTCCCGGTCGTGGCGCTCTCCACCCTTCCGGACGGAAGCCGCTCCCGAACCGCGGGGCTGGTCATCGTCCGGCAGCGCCCCATGACGGCAAAGGGGTTCTGCTTCCTGACCCTCGAGGACGAGACCGGGATCGGGAACGCCGTGATCACGCCGGACCGGTTCAAGCGCGTCCGACGGACCCTCCTCGAGAACCCGATGGTCGTTCTGGAGGGGCGGATCCAGCGTCGCGACGACGTCACCCACCTCAAAGTCGAGCGGATCGAGCCTCTCTCCTGGGCAGACGCCTTGCCGCCTGCTCGCGATTTCCGCTGACCGGAACCTACTTGAAAATGATTTTCAATTTCCGCATAGTGGCGCCATGCTCGTCTGCCTCTGCCAGGGCGTTTCGGACAAGGAAGTGCGCCAGGCGATCGCGCGCGGCGCGACGACTCGCAAGCAAGTCACGCGCGCCTGCGGGGCGGGGGCGGGCTGCGGCGGCTGTCACGAATCGATCCAGGACCTGATCCAGAAGCACGCCGCTTGCGAGCGCGGCGGCGAAGCACCCCCCTCGGGGCCGGTCAAGTCCTCCGCCTACGGGGCAGCGGTCAGCGCCTGAAGCGCGATCGCGGTCAGTCCGCAGCCTTTTCGCCGGGCTTCCGATCCTCCTCGGGGAGGATGCTCTCGCCCGAGGCGTTCTTGGACCGCAGGAGGGCGAGCATCCCGTCGACCCCGTCGCGCGAGATGATCTCCTGGATCTGCGAGCGGAAGTTCGAGACGAGGCTGATCCGCTCGACCACGACGTCGATCACCTTCCAGTCGCCGTCCTTCTGGCGCAGGCGGTAGTCGACGAGGATGTCCTGCGAAGGGCCGCCGCGAAGAATCTTGGTCTGAACGGTCCAGTCGCCGCGCGGCTCCTTCCGGTCGCCGGTGACGTCGACCGACTCGTTCGCGTAGGCGTCGACGTTCCGCCCGTAGGTCACAGAAAGGTGCTTCTTGAACTGCTCGACGAACTCGCGCTGCTGATCGGGCTTCAAGCGCCGCCAGTTCCGCGCGAGCACGAGCCGCGACATCGTCTCGAAGTCGAACCGGGCGTACGCGATCTTCTCGATCCGCGCGATCTTCGCGTCGGAGTCGAGAGCCGGGTCCTTCAGGATCACGAGGACCTCGTTCGCAGTCTCCCGAATGAACTCGACCGGCATTGCTGCTTGCGCGGGGAAGGCGCTCGCGCCGAGGGCGAGGACGGCGATCAGGCCGGAGAGCAGGATCGAGCGAAGGTGGGCTCTCACGGTATCTCCACGTCCTCCTCCTCGAGGTCCTCGAAGAAGTAGAGGTCGGCATCGCGTTCGGCGCGGGCTCGCTCTTCGCCCTTGATCATCTCGTCGCGCTGCTGGTTGTAGGCGTTTCGCGCCGCGGAATAGAGGTCGAACGAGGCATCGCGGACGTCGCTCACCGTCTCGAGGGCCAGGGCTCGCCGGTTGACCGCGTTCACCGCGGTCGAGCCGATCAAGATCGGCAAGTCGACGAAGAACGTCTGGATGCCGAAGTAGGCGTCGACGAGAATGCCGACGGTGTCCCGGACATTCGAGGAGCCCCAGACGGGCCAGACGAGGTACGGCCCCGGCGGCGCGCCCCACTTGCCGAGAGTCTGTCCGAAGTCGGCGCGGTGCGCGGGAAGGTCGATGTCCGTCGCGGGGTCGAAGAGCCCGCCGACGCCGACGGTGGTATTGACGGCGAAGCGCACGAGCGTCACCGCAGCAGGGTCGACCTCCCCTTGAAGGAGATCGTTCACGAAGCGGATCGGGAAGAGCAGGTTGTCGTAGAAGTTTCCGATGCTCGTCTGCGCTCGATGCGGCACGACCTTGTCGTATCCGCGTGCGACCGGCTCGAGCGCGTAGGTGTCGAACGAGTCGTTGAAGTCGAACATCGCTCGGTTGAAGGTCTGGAACGGATCCGCGTCGGTTGGAGACGTCGCTTCCTCGGCACCGGCCGCATCGTCGGCGACCGGCGCTTCGGCCGCGGTGGTCTCGGCGTCGGTGGTCTCAGCCGGGTCCGCAGCCCGTGCCACGGCAGGCGCGAGAACGAAAGCCAGCGCTGCGATCAGGAGCGCGCTCGGCGGAGAGGTTCGGGTCGCTCTCCGCACCTACTGTCCTTCGGTCTTCGACGGCTCTCCGGTCGAGCCGAAGTTGCCTGCGAACTTCCCGAGAAGCCGCTCGAGCACGACCGCCGATTCCGTGAACCCGATCTCCTCGCCGGGCTTCAGGATCTCCGTGTCGCCGCCGAGCTGGAGGGAGATGTAGCGGTCGCCGAGAAGTCCCGAAGTCACGATGGAAGCGCTCGTGTCCGCGGGAAGCTCGACCTTTGGATCGATGTCCATCGCCACGCGGGCTCGGTAGTTCTCGTCGAGTCCGATCGAGGTCACTCTTCCCACGCGCACGCCGGCGATGTCGACGGGCGCCCTGTCCTTCAAGCCCGCGACCTCGTCGAAGGTGGCGAAGAGCGGGAACCCCCCGCGGTGTTCGAACGGCGTCTCCCCGACGCGGAAGGCAAGAAACGCCACCGCGGCGAGGCCAATGACGACGAACACTCCCGCGATCAGGTCGCGTAGCGGCGATCGACTCATCAAATCTGGAACCCCCAGAGCGCGGTCAGGAAGTAGTCTCCGATCAGGACCGCGACCGACGTCACGACGACGGTCGACGTCGTCGCGGCGCTGACCCCGGCCGCCGTCGGAGTGGCGTGATACCCACGGAACGTAGCGATCAAACCGGCGAGAAAGCCAAAGATCAAGGCCTTGAGGTAGCAACCGCCGATGTCGTCGGCGAAGCGAATCGACGACTTCAGGCTGGACAGGAACACGCCTGCGTCGAGGCCCATCAAGCCGACGCCGATGAAGTACGCGCCCAGGAGGCCGGCCAGCACGAAGAGGGACGTCAGAATCGGCATGACGAAGATCATCGCGATGGCCTTCGGCGCCACGACGATATCCATCGGATCCACGGACATCATCCGTAAGCCGTCGAGCTGCTCGGAGGTCACCATCGAAGAGATCTCGGCGGCGGTAGCCGAGCCCGCTCGGCCCGTGACGAGCAGCGCCGTCAAGACGGGCCCGAGCTCGCGCACCAGGCTGAGCCCGACGACCGCGCCGAGCGACCCTTCCGCTCCGAAGCGCACGAGCGTGTTGTAGCCCTGGAGGCCGAGCACCATCCCCACCGCGAAACCGGAGACGCCGACGATCACGAGCGACAGCACCCCGAGGTTGTAGATCTCGTCGACGAAGCGCTGCGGCCGGAGCGGCGGCACGACCGCCGCGCGCAGGAAGCTCAGGGTGAACAGAAGCATGCTTCCGAGCTCCGCGACGACGCGGATGGCGCGGAAGCCGAGCTCGCGGACAAGCGCGACGGGCGTCACGTGGCGGCACGCTCCTCGCGGTCGAGCGCTTCGACGTCGAGCTCCTCGTCGAAGAAGTCGGCGACCTCGGGATCGCTGCTCGAGCGCAGCGCCGCCGGCGGACCGCAAACGGAGCGTCCCGGGAGCAGCAGCAAAGCCTGATCCGCCAGGCGCAACGTCGACGCGATGTGGTGCGACACGACGATCAACGTGATGCCTCGCTGACGGTTGATGCGCGTCAAGAGGATCTCGATGCGCTTCAGGGAAGCGGGATCGAGCCCCGAGAACGGCTCGTCGCAGAGAAGGATCTCGGGGCTGCGGATGATCGCGCGCGCGAGGGCCGCGCGCCGGAGCATGCCTCCCGAGAGCTGCCCCGGAAGAAGACCCTCGACGTTCCCGAGACCGACGGCGTCGAGCTGCGCGCGGACCGCTTGCGCGATCGCCGCGCGATCGAGATCCGTGTGCTCGCGCAGCGGCAGCGCGAGGTTGTCGAAGACGCTCAAGGAGTCGAGCAGCGCGCCGTGCTGGAAGAGCATGCCGATCCGCGAGCGCACCTCGGCGAGGCTCGTGTGCGGATCGGTGACATCGTGGCCGGCGACCTCGACCCGTCCTGCCTCGGGCTGGATCAGACCGCCGATCAACCGCAGGAGCGTGCTCTTGCCGGATCCGCTGCCGCCGAGCACGACCGTGATGCGGCCGCGCGGGAACGCGCAGGACAGCGAATCGAAGACGGTGCGGCCGTCGAAGGCCATATGCACCCGGTCGAATCGAACGTGAGCGTCAAACGAGGCGGGGCGGTCCATCATCGATCGAGCGCCGTCGGACGCCGTCCTCTCCGGAACTATCAGAGGCACCGATGCGGCACCAGCGCGCCGGAGCACGCTCGGCGCGGCTCGACGCGTCGAAACGACGCCGTCGAACCGGAGAGTGCGCCCGCCAGGAATCGAACCTGGACTTAGGGTTCCGGAGACCCTCGTGATATCCTTTTCACCACGGGCGCTCGGCTTCCTCTCTTACAGGACGTCCCGCGAGGCTGCCATGCGCAGCGGCGTCCCGCCGCGGTCCAGCGGCCGCCGTCGGCGCACGAAAGGCCGCGCACTGGCGACGCGGGCGGTCGAAGGGTAGAGAAGGCCGGGACCGGGCTTCCGATTGGGCGGTCGCCAAGTTTGGTAAGGCACCGGATTTTGGTTCCGGCATTCGAAGGTTCGAATCCTTCCCGCCCAGCTCAGCGGCGGCGAGGACTCGCACCGGAATTCGTCGAGCATGGACGGAAAGAACCAGGGCGACGTCGCCAAGGACGCGATCAAGATCTTCGCCGGGAACTCGAACCCGGAGCTCGCGCGCGACATCTGCACGTGCCTCGGCGTCGGCTTGGCGCGAGCGGAGCTGCGCCGCTTCAGCGACGGCGAGATCAACGTCGACATCCAGGAGAACGTGCGCGGCGGCGACGTCTTCGTCCTCCAGTCGACCTCGACGCCGGGCAACGACCACTTGATGGAGCTGCTCCTGATGCTCGACGCGCTGAAGCGTGCTTCGGCCGCGCGCATCACCGCCGTCATGCCGTATTACGGCTACGCGCGGCAGGACCGGAAGGTCGCCCCGCGCGCGCCGATCAGCGCGAAGCTCGTCGCGGACCTGATCGAGACGGCGGGCGCCTCGCGCCTCCTGACGATGGATCTGCACGCGGGCCAGATCCAGGGATTCTTCAACATTCCGGTCGACAACCTCTACGCGACGCCGGTGTTGCTGCGTCATCTGCGCGAGCGCGTCGCGGACACGGCCTGCACGGTGATCTCGCCCGACGCCGGCGGCGTCGAGCGTGCCCGTGCGTTCGCAAAGCGCCTCGACGGCTCCCTCGCGGTCATCGACAAGCGCCGCTCCGGTCCGAACGAAGTCGCCGAGATGCACATCATCGGCGAGGTGCGGTCGCGCATCGCGATCCTCGTCGACGACATGGTCGACACGGCCGGCACGCTGACGAACGCGGCCAAGGCTGCCATCGAGGCCGGCGCACAGGAAGTGCTCGCGGTGTGCACGCACGCGGTCCTCTCCGGACCTGCGATCGATCGGCTCGAGGCGTCGCAGATTCGCGAGCTGATCGTCACGAACACCATCGCGCACGCCGACCACGTCCGGGCGTGCAAGAAGATCCGCTCCCTCTCGGTCGCGCAGCTCATCGCCGAAGCGATCCGGCGCACGCACCACGAGGAGTCGATCAGCTCGCTGTTCATCTGACCGGCGCAAGTTCTCAAGGAAGAGCAAAATGGAAGCACTCGTACTCGAGGTCGAGAAGAGGGAGGCGGGCGGGAAGGGCCGTGCGCGCCGGACGCGCATGGGCGGTCGCGTGCCGGGGATCTTCTACGGACCGGCGACGCCCGCGACTCCCGTGCAGGTGGACGCGCTCCTCTTCGATCGCCGCATCCGTGGCCTCGAGGGAACGCGCCTGATCGAGCTGCGCTCGGGGGACGCCGCGCTGAACGGTCGCCTCGTGCTGATCCGCGAGCTGCAGGAGCATCCCGTCACGGGCGCCGCGGTGCACGTCGATCTGATGGAGGTTCCGCTCGACAAGCCGATCGACATCGAGATTCCGCTCCATTTCGTCGGCAAGGCCGAGGGCGTCACGCTCGGCGGCATTCTCCAGCCGATCCTGCGCGAGCTTCCCGCACGCTGCTTGCCGACCGAGATTCCGCCCGCGATCGAAGTCGACGTCTCGGGCCTCGCCATCCATCAGAGCATCCACGTGTCGGACTTGACGCTTCCGTCCGGCGTCACCGCGACGATCGACGAGGACGAGGCCGTCGTCACGGTCGTTCCGCCGGCGGCGGCTGCCCCCGAGGGCGCCGAGGGCCAGGAGGCCGCAGGAGCCGAGGGCGAGGCCGCCAAGCCTGCGGAAGGCGGCGAGGGCGGCGGCTCCGCCGAGAAGTCGAAGTCCTGATCGAGTCCGTGCGGCGCGCGATCGTGGGCCTGGGAAATCCGGGCCCGCGTTACGTGGGGACGCCCCACAACGTGGGGTTCGTGGTCCTCGACGCGGTCGCGTCGCGGCTCGGGATCGCGCTCGACCGGCGCGACCACGGTGCGATCTGGGGCCGCGGCAGCCGGGAGGAGCTCGGAGAGATCGTGCTCGCGAAGCCGCAGCGCTACATGAACCGGAGCGGAGGACCCGCGCGCGCGGTGCTCGAGGAATGCGGCGTCGCGGTGCCGGACGTCCTGGTCGTCCACGACGACCTCGACCTCGATCTCGCGCGCGTCAAGCTCAAGCGCGGCGGCGGTGCCGGCGGTCACCGCGGGCTCGAGTCGCTCCTCGAGGAGCTCGGAGACGCATCGTTCTGCCGCCTCCGGATCGGCATCGGCAGGCCGCCCGCGGGAGACGCCGCGGACTACGTGCTCGGGCCGTTCCCGTCCGGGCAGGAGGCCCTGGTCGCCGACGCCCTCGGGCGCTCCGCCGAGGCGGCTCTCTCCTGGCTCTCCGTCGGGATGGACGCCGCGATGAACCGCGTCAACGCGGCCGCGGCTCGACCGGGCTCGCCCGAAGAGCTCCCTGCGCCATCCGCGCGGGGCCCCGTTGAACGCTAGCAGCCCGGTTGCTAGGGGAACTGCTTTTCCGGAGGCGAGATGCGTTGCTACGAATCCACGCTTGCCCTGCACCCCGACCTCGGTGAAGCCGGCGTCCAGGAGCAGATGGAGCGAGTCCGGCAGATCATTGCCGCGCACGGTGGCTCGATTCGCGAGGTCGCGGAGTGGGGCCAGCGCGATCTGGCGTACCCGATCCGCAAGCAGCGTCGCGCGATGTTCCAGGTCGTCGTGTACGACGGCACCGGCGCCACGGTGTCCGAGCTCGAGCGCAACCTGCGCATCTCGGATCACGTCCTCCGCTACATCACAGTAAGGGTCGATCCGGATCGCCCGCCCCTCGACATCGGGAGGCAGCGGCGCGCTTCGTCCTCCGAGGACGAAGACGGCGGTAGCGAAGAGGGCGGGGGCGACCTCGAGGATGCGGAGGACGTCTCGGGCGGCGCCTGAGCGTTCACAGAGAGAAAGAAGACGATGCGGGAGTCGAACGACACGGACGACGGGAACGAGTACGGCGGCGGGGGTCGGGGTCGCCCCGGAGGCTACGGCCGTTCGGGCGACGGCGATCGTCGCGGCGGTCGCGGTGGCCGCTCGGACGGGCCGTTCCGGCGGCGCGGCGGGCGTCGCAAGGTATGCCGCTTCTGCGCCGAAAAGACTCTTCCGATCGACTACAAGGAAGTGAAGATCCTCTCGAACTTCATCACCGAGCGCGGCAAGATCATACCGTCGCGCATCACCGGCAACTGCGCACGCCATCAGCGCCGCCTCCGCGATGCGATCAAGCGCGCGCGTGCTTCGGCGCTTCTTCCCTTCACCCTGCTGCGTCGCTGAGGAGTGAAGCGTGTCTCATAGCCGAAGCCAGGAAGTGATCCTTCGCGAGGACGTCGAGCACCTCGGCAGCATGGGCGAGGTGGTCCGCGTCAAGGCGGGCTACGCGCGCAACTATCTCCTGCCGCGCGGCCTGGCGGTGACCGCCAGCCGCCGGACGCTGGCCGATCTCGAGCATCAGAAGCGGCTCGTCGAAGGAAAGCGCGGACGCGAGCGCAAGGCCGCCGCGACGGTCGCGGATCGCGTCGAAGGGCTGGTCCTCGAGATCGCCGCGCGGGCGGGCGAGGAGGAGAAGCTCTACGGCTCGGTGACGAACATCGACATCGAGAAGCTCCTCCAGGCGCAAGGCGTTCGCGTCGATCGCCGGCGCATCGACCTGCAGGATCCGATCAAGCGTCTCGGAACCTACCGCATCACCGTAGGCATCGCGCACGACGTCAAGGCGACGTTCACGCTGAAGGTCGTCGGCAAGGGAGGCGCCGACGGCGAGGACGCGGGCGCGGGCGAGTAGCCGTCGCGCGACGGCGCGTCGCGCCCACACAGCTCCATGTCGGACTCGAGGGTGCTCGAGAGGCGCTCCGTACTGCGCGGCCGCGTGATCGACGTCGGCGTCGAGCGCGTGCGCCTGCCGAACGGCCGCGAGACGCAGCTCGAGATCCTGCGCCATCCCGGAGCGGCCGCGATCCTGCCGGTGACGGAGGGGGGCGAGGTCGTTCTGATCCATCAGTTCCGGCACGCCGCGGACGGCTACCTCTGGGAGCTCCCGGCCGGGACGCGAGAGAAGGACGAGGAGCCGCTCGCCTGCGCGCGCCGCGAGCTCACCGAGGAAACGGGGCTCGAAGCTTCGACGTGGCTCGACCTCGGCGACATGACGCCGGCGCCGGGGTACACGAACGAGCGCATCCAGCTCTTCCTCGCGCGTGACTTCACGAGCGCTCCCGAGAAGCGCGACGACGACGAGCTGATCACCGAGGTGCGTCGCGTCCCGGTCGCCGAGGCGCTCGCGTGGGCGGCGGATGGGACCGTCGTCGATGCGAAGACGATCGTGGCGCTCTTCCGCGCGGTGCAGCGCGGGCTCCTTGCAACCCGCCGCGGGGCCTCGTGAAGGTCGGCATCGCAGGATTCCCCGGCGCCGGGAAGACGACGATCTTCAACGCGCTGACCGGTCTCTCCGCGGAGACCGGACCGGGCAGCTCCGCTTCGGGCAAGGTCAACCTCGGCGCGATCAAGGTGCCGGACGAGCGCGTCGACCGTCTCACCGAGGTCTTCCAGCCGAAGAAGACGACCTACGCCGAGATGACGTTCGTCGACTTCCCCGATCCGCCGGGCGAGTCGAGTCGTCTCGATCCGAAGGTGATCACGCAGATGCGCGAGGTCGAAGCGCTCGCGCACGTCGTGCGCGCCTTCGAGGATCCGACGCAGCCGGTCGCGGCGGACCCGCTTCGCGACCTTGCGAGCTTCGCGACCGAGCTGATCGTCGCGGACCTCTCGATCGTCGAGCGTCGCCTCGAGCGCGTCGCGAAGGAGAAGGGAAAGGAGCGCGAGAAGGAGCTCCTGACGCGCGTGAACGAACGCCTCGAAGCGGAGCAGGAGCTTCGCGGCATGGAGCTGACGAACGAGGAGGAGACGGCGCTCGCGGGCTTCGGCTTCCTCTCGCGGAAGCCGCGTCTCGTCGTCGTCAACGTCGACGAGAGCGCGCTCGCGGAGGGCGTTCCCGCCGAGATCCGCGCGCAGACCGACGCCGCCGGTCTGCAGGCGATCGCGATCTCCGGCAAGGTCGAGATGGAGCTCGGCGAGCTCGAGCCGGACGAGCGCCGCGTGTTCGAGCGCGACCTCGGCCTCGCCGAGTCCGCCCGCGATCGCTTCATCCGCGCTTCCTACGCCCTTCTCGACCTGATGAGCTTCCTCACGAGCGGCGAGGACGAGGTGCGTGCGTGGACGATCCGTCGCGGCGACACCGCGCAGATCGCCGCCGGGAAGATCCACAGCGACATCGCACGTGGTTTCATCCGTGCGGAGGTCGTCCCCTTCGCGGATCTCGTCGAGCTGGGCAGCGAGGCGCGATGCCGGGAAGCGGGAAAGCTCCGCCTCGAGGGGAAGGAGTACGTCGTCGCAGACGGCGACGTGATCCACTTCCGTTTCAATGTCTGAGCGAACGCCGGCGGTGCCTTCGCGTTGACAGTAGTGACCGCCATTGGTACCCGGGGCCGTTGATCCGGCGCACGCGCAGGCACGTAGCTCAGTGGGAGAGCGCCTCCTTGACACGGAGGAGGTCGGCGGTTCAATCCCGCCCGTGCCTATCGTTCCGTTGCGCTACCGCTTCTCATGCAGAGCTCGCCCCACAAGTCGCCTTCGCAGCCGGTGCCGGTCCAAGCCGGGGAATCGGCTTCGCAGGCGTTCGCGCGCGCTGGGATCGGCTCGGGTGCGATCGGAGCGAAGCAGGGCGGTAAGCTGATCGACCTCGGCCGCCCGCTCGCGCAGGGCGGAGAGGTCGAGCCGGTCCTTCCCGACAGCGCCGGCGGGCTCGACATCCTCCGGCACTCGACCGCGCACCTCCTGGCGCAGGCCGTGAAGCGTCTCTTCCCCGAGGCGCAGGTGACGATCGGTCCGGTGATCGAGGACGGCTTCTACTACGACTTCTCCTTCTCGCGCGCGTTCACACCGGAGGACCTCGAGCGCCTCGAAGCGGAGATGCGTCGCATCGTCGACGAGGACCATCCGGTGCAGCGCACCGTCGAGGACCGGCCGGTCGCGGTCGCGCGCTTCGAGAAGATGGGCGAGGCCTACAAGGCGGAGATCATCGCCGGCTTCCCCGAGGGCGAGGAGATCTCGCTCTACTCGCAGGGCGAGTTCGTCGATCTCTGCCGCGGTCCGCACGTGCCCTCGACCGGTCGGATCGGCGCGTTCAAGCTCACGCACGTCGCGGGAGCGTACTGGCGCGGCGACGAGCGGAACGAGATGCTCCAGCGCATTTACGGCACAGCGTTCCCGACGCAGGCCGAGCTCGACGAGCACCTCGCCCTCCTCGAGGAGGCGAAGAAGCGCGATCACCGGAAGATCGGTCCCGCGCTCGAGCTCTTCTCGCTGCATCCGGTGGCGCCTGGGATTCCGTTCTTCCATCCGAAGGGCACCGTCGTCTACAACGTGCTCGTCGAGTACATCCGGAACCTGTACCGCCGCTACGGCTACCAGGAGGTGATGACGCCTCTCCTCTACAAGACCGACATCTTCAAGACTTCGGGTCACTACGAGGCGTATCGCGAGGACATGTTCCTCGCCGAGGCCGACGGCGAGGAGTACGGCGTCAAGCCGATGAACTGCCCGGGACACGTCTACTTCTTCTCACAGGGGAAGAAGTCGTACCGGGATCTGCCGGTCCGCCTGGCGGACTTCTCACGGCTGCACCGGTTCGAGCGCTCGGGCGTACTCTCCGGCCTGACGCGCGTCCGCGGGTTCACGCAGGACGACGCGCACATCTTCTGCACGCCGGAGCAGATCGACGACGAGTTCGCGTCCTTCATCGCGATGACGAAGGAAGTGCACCGCGCCTTCGGGCTCGGCGACGTCGAGGTCGCGGTCGAGACCCGTCCCGAGAAATACATCGGGGACCTCGCCTTGTGGGACGAGGCGGAGAGGGCGCTGCAGGAGGGCCTCGACCGGGCCGGCTTCGCTTACACCGTGAACCCCGGAGATGGGGCGTTCTACGGGCCGAAGATCGCCTTCAATTTCCGCGACGTCCTGAAGCGCTCCTGGACCCTCTCGACGATCCAGATCGACTGCGCGATGCCTGACCGCTTCGGGATCCGCTACATCCGCCCGGACGGGCAGGACGGCCGCCCGGTGATGCTGCACCGGGCGATCCTCGGCTCTCTCGAGCGGTTCATCGCGATCCTGATCGAGCACACCGCCGGCGAGCTGCCGCTCTGGCTGGCGCCGATTCAGGTCCGGGTGCTAAACGTCACCGACCGCGCCGCGGACCACGCACATGCTCTGGTGCGGCGGCTCGCGGACCGTGGGGTCCGCGCCGAAGTGGACGATCGCAACGAAAAGCTCGGGTTCAAGATCCGGGCAGCAGAGATGCAGAAGATCCCCGTGCTCGCCGTCGTCGGAGACAAGGAAGTCGCCGCCGAGGCCGTCGCGCCGCGTTGGCGGCACGAGGGCCGGGGCGGTGAGAAGGGCCAGCCGCCGCAGCCCGTGGCGAGCTTCGTCGACGAGGTTGCGCAGCGCGCGGCCCTGCCGTGAGCGCCGAGGAGTCAGACCGATGCCGAAGATGAGGACCAACCGCTCCGCCGCCAAGCGCTTCCGCGCCGTCGGCAACGGCAAGATCAAGCGAGCGAAGGCGTTTGCGCGCCATCAGATGTCGGCGAAGAGCCGCAAGCAGAAGCGCCGCCTTCGCGCTGGCGTGATCGTCTCCGCCGCGGACGCACCGGGTATCCGGCGCCTCCTGCCGTATCTCTGAAGCGACCTCCAGGAGGAACGAGCCATGCCGAGGGCGAAACGCGGAACGAAGGCGCATCACCGCCGCAAGAAGATCATGAAGCTCGCCAAGGGCAACGTCGGCGGGCGACGCAAGCTCTATCGCCAGGCGCGCGAGACGGTCGAGAAGGCGCTCACGTACGCCTATCGCGACCGGCGGGTACGGAAGCGTGACTTCCGCTCGCTCTGGATCGTGCGCATCAACGCGGCCGCGCGACCGCACGGCCTGTCCTACAGCCGGTTCATCGCCGGCCTGAAGCAGGCCGGGATCGAGATGGATCGCAAGGTCCTCGCCGACCTGGCGATCCGCGACGCCACGGCCTTCGGCGAGATCGCGGCGAAGGCGAAGGCGGCTCTCGCCGCCTGACGCCGGCGCCGATCGTCGTTCGTGCGGGCACGATCCCTGGAACCCTGGAGGGCCTTCGCATGACCAAGGCGGACATCGTCGAGCGTATCTACGAGCGGGCGCGTGTCTCCAAGAAGGACGCGTCCGACGTGGTCGACCTCGTGTTCGAGGTCATCAAGACCCACCTCGAGGGTGGCGAGAAGGTCAAGCTCTCCGGGTTCGGGAACTTCGTCGTCCACGAGAAGCGGCCCCGGAAAGGGCGGAACCCGCAGACCGGCGAGGAGATCACGATCTCGGGCCGCCGGGTGCTCTCGTTCAAGGCGAGCCAGGTCCTGAAGGGAACGATCAACCAGGGCGTCGTCGATCACGGCGGCGGCGAGCCCCGCTCCCCGCTCTCGAGCGGCTCCTGAGCCGCTTTTGGAGCCGGTGCCGGTCGCGGCGGCCGGCTCCCCTCGCGGGCGCCGCGCCTAGCGGCGGCGCGGCGGCTTCACCCGCGGCGTCAAGCGATAGACCCGATGGCTCGACGGACGCGGCCGGACCGGCCCTTCGCTGCACGGCTGCGGCGTGAGAAGCCGCTCACGGAGCGAGTCGGGATCGAGAGCCAGCGACTCGCAGATGTTGTTGAACGAGAACGCCCAGTCCCAGTCGCTCGAGCGGATCCACTTCTCCGCCTGACGGGCGAGGAGCCGGGGACGCACGCGCGGGCTCCGGATGTGCTCCTGGAAGCAGCGAATCCCGTCCTCCAGGACCGCGAGCATCAGCGCGCGCTCGCCGGAGACGTCCTCCATGCCGACGGAGCGGTCATAGAACTGCTCCGGAAGGATGACGTCGGGGCCGAAGGTCGCCGAGTCGCGCACGGCCCGCTCGGCTTCGCCGCGTGCCCGCCGCGAGCCCTGCGACCGGCCACCGGGCCGCGAGCCCGGATCGGCAACTGGCTGGTCCTCGAGCGGGAGGAGTCCGGCCGGAACGTGCTCGGGGAATTCCGAGGAAGGTACCTGCTGAGCGAGGGAAGAGTTGAGCGTATTCATGAACGATCGGTCTCCCGGATCACTGACGCCGGCGATTGCCCAGCAACAGAAGGCCGAAGGCGAAGCCTGCGACCATGGAGAAGCAGAGAGTGGCGGTTGGGTCGGTGAACGCGAGCATCGGAACCTCCGAATACGGGGATGACGGATCCGTCGAAGTCCTGGAAGGCAGCCTGGCGGAGCTTGCCTCGACCAGGGTTGCAGCCCGCGGAACAGCAAGCCTTACGCCACTTGATGCAAGGGAAAACCCCCTATCCGTCAGGGGTTTGGCGGGTCGTGCGGACTCCGCACTCGCGCATCGGTGCAAGGTTTTGCAGTGGCGCCGCTTCCGCGTCCGTTCAGCGGGATTCACGCATGCTCCAAAACGCGTGGCGCAGGGCCAACTTGCTCCGCCGCGCCAAACCCAGTAGATCGAGGCTGACCGGGGCGTAGCGCAGCCTGGTAGCGCACCTGCTTGGGGTGCAGGAGGTCGCCAGTTCAAATCTGGCCGTCCCGATTGACGCCCCCCGGGGACCCCGCTCGTAGGGGACCCGGGGCAAGCACCTCCGGCAGAAGCCCTCTTCGGCAGGGCCGTTTTCCTTGCCTGCGAGGGTCGAGGTCTGCTAGCCCGTGGGCGGCTGAGGGGTGGGATGTGGTGGTGATGTTCGACCGCGCGCGTCGGCGCATGGTGGCCGAGCAGCTCGAGGGTCGTGGGATCCGCGACCCGCGTCTCCTGCACGCGATGGGACGGGTGCCGCGCCACGAGTTCCTCGAGGAGGCTCTGCGACACCGCGCCTACGAGGAGTTCGCGCTGCCGATCGGCTACGGGCAGACCATCTCGCACCCGTACACGGTTGCGCTCATGACCGAGGCGCTCGAGCTCCAGGGTCACGAGCGCGTCCTCGAGGTCGGAACCGGATCCGGCTATCAGACCGCCGTCCTGGCGGCGCTTTGCGCGAACGTCTTCACCATCGAGCGACTCGCGGCGCTCGCCATGCGTGCGCGCAAAGTCCTCGATTCGCAGGCGATCTACAACGTCGCGCTGCAGATCGGGGACGGTACGATCGGCTGGAAGGCGGAGGCCCCGTTCGACGCGATCCTGGTCGCGGCGGGCGGACCGGACCTCCCGCGGCCGCTGCTCTCGCAGCTCCGCCGCGGCGGCCGACTAGTGGTTCCGGTCGGAGATGGCGATAGCCAATCGTTGCTTCGCCTCCGGCTGGAAGACTCGGGCATCCGCGAGGAAGTCATCGCGGACTGTCGCTTCGTCAAGCTTCTGGGGCGCTTCGGTTTCGCACGCTGAGGCGAGAGGGAGAGGGGCCCGGCGGACAGGCGTCCGGCGGAATGGTGCGGGGGGGGAAGAGGATTGGATGTCGGGTTGGGTCGATGGGGTGGGCCGCGCGAAGCGGAGGGTCGCGCTCGTTCCGGCGACGGCGCTTCTGAGCGTCCTCCTGATGGGAGGCTGTAGCGCGTCCCGCGGACCCGCTGGCTGGGCAGGCGCGCCGCCGCCCAACGGACATTTCATCTGGCCGACGTCCGGGGAGATCAGCTCCCCGTTCGGACCGCGCGGGGCTTCGAACCACGACGGCATCGACATCGCGGCCCCCGAGGGAACGCCCATTCGGGCGGCCGCTTCGGGCTGGGTGCTCTATGCCGGCGTCTTGCGAGGGTACGGCCGGGTCGTCATCCTCGGTCACGATTACGGCCTGACGTCGGTCTACGCGCACAGCCGCGACGTCTACGTCCGGGTGGGGACTCGTGTGCAGCGCGGCAGTGTGATTGCATCGGTGGGGCGAACCGGGCGAGCGACCGGACCGAACCTCCACTTCGAGATCCGTCGGGCCAACGTCGCCGCCGACCCGTTGCACTACCTGCCGCAGCGACTGCCCGTGCTGGCCGAAGCGCGCCGCCTGCCGATCGGAGGATGAGAGCCCCATGTCCGAGTCCCTGCGACGATTGATCCGCGACGTCCCCGATTTCCCGAAGCCCGGAATCCTGTTCCGCGACATCACGCCGCTCCTCGCCAACGGTCCGGCACTCCGCGAGGCCGTCGAGGCGATCGCGGAGCCGTGGCGCGGCAAGGTCGACGTGGTCCTCGGAATCGAGTCGCGCGGCTTCATCCTCGGCGCCCCGGTGGCCGTCCACCTCGGCGTCGGGCTCGCCATCGTGCGGAAGCCCGGCAAGCTTCCCTCGGACATCCGGCAGATGACGTACGATCTCGAGTACGGCACGGACACGCTCGAGATCCACAGCGACGCCGTCGCACCGGGCTCGCGCGTCCTCCTCGTCGACGACCTCCTCGCCACGGGCGGAACGGCGGCCGCCAGCGTGCAGCTGATCCGCGCTCTCGAGGGCAAGCCCGTCGGCGCCTCGTTCCTGATCGAGCTCGGCTTCCTTTCCGGCAGGGAGCGCCTCGCGCCGGTTCCGGTCCACACGGTCATCCGCTACGACTGACCGGCATGGCCGACCCGATCCGTTCCACCTTCCAGCAGATGATGAACGAGGTGGTGGCGTACGGGAGCTGCTGCGAGTGCGGCTCGTGCGTCCTCGTCTGCCCCCACAACGTCATCGAGTACATCGACGGGAAGCCGAAGCAGACGGCGAAGGAGAGCGCGCCGCACGACTTCTGCGGGATCAGCGAGGGGATCGGCTGCGACGTCTGCGCGCAGGTGTGCCCGCGTCTCTATCCGCGCGAGTTCCAGGTCGCGGACGCGGTTTTCGCTGGAGAGCCGGAGCCTCCGGAGGAGCCGATCTACCAGGGCATCTTCGGGAAGTACCGGCGCATCGTCGCCGCGCGCTCGACCGACCCCGGCGTCCTCGCGACGTGCCAGGACGGGGGCGTCGTGACGACGCTCCTCGCGTACGCGTTCGAGAAGGATCTGATCGACGGCGCGGCCGTCTCGGCGCGCGACCCGGAGAAGCCCGCGCATCCGATCCCGAAGCTCGTGACGTCACGCGAGGAAGCGCTCGAGACGGCGGGCTCCTGGTACACGTACTGCCCGAACAACCTCGCCCTCGCCGAAGCCGAAGAGAAGGGTGCCAGTCGCATCGCCTTCGTCGGCGTCCCCTGCCAGATCACGCCGGTCCGCAAGATGCAGCAGGCGGATCCGAAGGTGCTCGAGAACGGCCGCAAGAAGGAGAAGCACCTCGCCCGGCAGACGAAGTTTCTGAAGGGCTTCGGCGAGCGGGTGACGCTGACGATCGGACTCCTCTGCACCGAGGTCTTCACCTACGAAGGTCTGATGGTCGGGAAGATCCAGAACGAGATGGGGATTCCGCTCTCCGAGGTCGAGAAGTTCAACGTCAAGGGCAAGGTTCTGATCTACAAGAAGGGCGGCGAGCTCGTGGACATGCCGCTCAAGCGCGCGCAGGAGTACGCGCGTCCCGAGTGCCACCACTGCGGCGACTTCACCGGCGAGGTCGCGGACATCTCGTGCGGCGGCGTCGGCTCGATGGAGTGGACGATCGTGATCCTGCGCACGCGTCGCGGCGAGGAGATGTTCGATCGCCTCGTCGCCGACGGGCGCGTGCAGACGCGGTCGATGGACGAGTTCGAGAGCTCCATGAAGATCCTGCTCCGCCTCGCACAGCGCCAGCACGAGCGCGTTCCCGTTCCGCCGGGCCGCCAGCCGGAGTGGGTGCGGCCTGGCTACGCGATGCCGACGGACCGCTCGGCCTAGGGCCTAGCCTGCATTTCTCACCAGATCCCTACTGCGGCGGCCGATAGCACCGAATCTTCGCGAGCTTCTCCCTCCGGGCTCCTCGACGTACTGTTCAAGTACGCCTGCGTCGCCCTCCGGTCCGAGGCTCGCGAATCTTCCGCACTCTCGACCGCCTCGCGACGTGATCTGGTGAGAAATGCAGGCTAGTGCACCGCCGCCGAGATAGCGTCAACATCTTACCGCCCCTCGACGCCCCTCGCGGCGTCACACCTCCTCGAAATATGCCAGATATTCCTTCGTCGGCGTTCCTTGCGAGGGACGCCGATGAACGGCAATCTGCTTGACGCTATCTCGACGGCGGTGCACTAGCGGAACAGGTCGTTCTCGGCCGGACGGATCAGCGCTCGGCCGGTCGCGCGATCGGAGCTCGCTTCCGGGAGCGTCAAGCCGCGCACGAGCACCGCGGGGATGCCGTCGGCCTTGCCCATCAGAAGCCCGGCCGCGCACGCGATCTGATCGGCGGTCGCGATCACGGTGACGCCGAGCTCGTGCCCCGCACGGTCGCGCTGGCCGCGGAGGTCGTCGAGCGGCTCGATCCCCGCGACGCCGAGTGCGAACTCGACCTGGCCTTCACGCCAGGGGCGTCCGAAGGTGTCCGTGACGACGATCCCAAGGTCGACGCCGAGATGCCCGCGGAGCTCGCGGCGAAGTCGTGCTGCCGAGTCATCGGGGTCGGCGGGAAGGAGCGTCACCACTCCCGGCGCGAGGGCGTTCGACTGGTCGATACCCGCGTTCGCGCAGATCCAACCCGGTCCGGTCTCGACGATCAGGTTTCCGCGATCCATGCGCACGATGCGCTTGCTCTCGCGGAGGACGAGCTCGATCAGGCGCGCGTCCTTCTCGTGCTCGCTGGCCCACGCGATCGCGAAGGGCGAGGGCTCGACGGTCGCGAGATCGACGACGCGACCCTCGGCCTTGGAGACGACCTTCTGGCAGACGACGAGGACGTCGCCGGTCTTGACGCCGACGCGCGACTCGCTGATCGCGCGCGCGAGGATCCGCGCGAGATCGTCGCCCGGGCGGACGTCCGGGATGCCCGGGAGCGGGAGAACGTGGATCGCCATCAGCTCGCGAGTGCCGCGCGCACGGAAGCGCCGATCCCGAGGACGTGGCGCGCGACGGCGATGGAGCGGGCCGGAGTGCTCATCAGAGTCGGAACCGCCGCGACGCGTAGCCCGGTGGTCTCGAGCGGGCCGATGGCGGAGCGATCCGCCGCGTCGATCACGAGCGCGTCGAGCAGGTCGCGATAGAGCTCGGCGAGAGCGAGAGCGCTCGGCTTCATGCCGAGGCCGCGCATCATGCGATCCGCCGGTCCCTTGACCGGGCGTCCGCCGATCAACGGCGAGACCGCGACGACGGGCGCCGTCGCACGCCGCACGGCCGAGCGCACGCCCGGCACGGCGAGGATCGGCCCGATGCTGACGAACGGATTGCTCGGCGCGATCACGACGAGACCCGCTTCGCCGATCGCCTTCAGGACGCCGGGAGCCGGACGAGCGGAGCGCACGCCCTCGTAGTGGATCGCGCGCACCGCCGGACGCCCGCGCTCGCGGACGAGATACTCCTGGAACGAAAGGCGCCCCTGCGGCGCCTCGATCACGGTCCGCACGGGAACGTCCGTCATCGGTAGGACGCGCACGGAGACGCCGAGAGCGCGCGCCTGCGCCGCGGTGATCTGCGAGAGCGTCTTCCCGGTGCGGAGCTCCTCCGTGCGGAAGAGGTGCGTCGCGAGGTCGCGGTCGCCGAGGCGGAACCACGTTTCGGCTCCGTAGCCCGCGAGCTGGTCCATCGCGTGGAACCCGTCACCGGCGATGCCCCAGCCACGGTCCGGGTCCGACAGGCCCGAGAGCGTGTAGAGGATCGTGTCGATGTCCGGGCAAACGTGCAGTCCGTGGAAGACGTCGTCGTCCCCGGTGTTGACGATCACCGACAGCGAGCTCGCCGGGACGAGCTCGACGAGCCCCCGCAGGAGACGCGCCGCGCCCACGCCGCCGGCGAGGACGGTGACCTTGCCGGTGCGGTTGCGCTTCACGCGCCGAGTGCGTTGCCGGCCGGGAGGCTCTCCGCGGCGGAATGGGCGTTTCCCGCCGCCGTGCTCGCTCCGACCTCGCCGTAGAGCGTCGAGCGCCGCCGCGGCACGCGGCCCATCGAGCGGATCAGCGCCTCGATCTCCTCCGGGCTCGTATACTCGCCTGCGTCGGCGCCGGCTTCGCGCGAGATGCTTTCCTCCATCAGAGTGCCGCCGAAGTCGTTGACGCCGGCTGCGAGGCTCAGAGCGGAGAGCTCGTGTCCGAGCTTCACCCACGAGGTCTGCAGGTTGTCGATCGAGCCGCGGAAGAACAGCCGGCACGTCGCGTACATCCGTAGGTCGGAAGCGCCCTGTGGAAACGGGCGAACGAGGCCGCGCTGGTAGAGGATCGTGTTCTCGTAGATGAAGCGGAGCGGCACGAACTCCGTGAAGCCGCCGGTCTCGCGCTGCATTTGGCGCAGCAGCGCCAGGTGCGCGGAGACGTGCCCGAGGTTCTCGACGTGCCCGTACATGATCGTCGAGGTCGTCGGAATGCCGACCCGGTGCGCGGTCGAGATGATGTCGATCCACGTCGCGACGTCGACCTTCTTGTGCGACAGCACCTCGCGCACCTCGTCGTCGAGGATCTCCGCCGCCGTACCGGGCACGCTTCCGAGCCCCGCGTCGCGCAGCATCGTCAGGTAGTCGAAGAACGACATGTTCGTCCGACGCGACCCGTAGAGGATCTCCATCGGCGAGAACGCGTGCATGTGGATCTTCGGGAAGGCCGTCTTGATCGCGACGAGCACGTCCCGGTAGTGGAACGCGGTCATCTGCGGGTTGATCCCGCCCTGCATGCAGATCTCGGTCGCACCGCGCGCGACGGCCTCGTCGACCTTCGCGAGGATCGCATCGATCCCGTGGTCGTAGGCGTCCGCCTCCCAGCGCTGGCGCTTGAACGCGCAGAACTGGCAGTTCACGAAGCAGATGTTCGTGAAGTTGATGTTCCGGTTGACGACGTAGGTGACGACGTCCCCGATGTCCTCGGCGCGCACCCGGTCGGCCGTCGCGATCAGTGCGCGGAGGTCGTCGTCCTCGGTACGGAGGAGGGTGCGGACGTCTTCTTCCTCGAGGTCGCGCCGCTCGAGCGAACGCTCCAGGATCGCGCGGATCTCCGGGCTCGCGGCGCCGAGGGCGCGCTCGACCGGCCCGCCGTCGGGAAGGACGGCGCGCGCTTCGTCGATGGACCTGCTCATGTTGCGATCTCCTGGATCGAAAAGCCGGCGCGGCCTTCTTCGGCCGGCCGGATCGCAGCCCACTCGGCGGCGACGCGCTCTTCGAGGGCGGGGTCGAGAAATCCCGCGCGGTCGATGTACTCCGGATAGATCGCCAGGCGCTCGCGCAGGGCGTAGCCCGCTTGCTCGCAGTCGCGTGCGAGAGCCCCGATGTGCGGCCAGGGCGCTTCCGGATTGACGTAGTCCGGCGTCAAGGGCGAAATCCCGCCGAAGTCGTTGATGCCGCTGTCGAGGAGGTACGCGACCGCCTCGGGCGACGATAGGTTCGGGGGCACCTGGAGGTTCATCGCGGGGCCGAGCAGGAGCCGCGCGACGGCTACGGTGCGCGCGAGGTCGACCGCATCCGGCTCCTCGCACGTCGCCATCGGGATCTCGGGCTTCGCGCGGAAGTTCTGGACGATCACCTCCTGGATGTGACCGTGCCGGCGCTGCACCTCGCCGATCGCGAGGAGCGTGTCGACGCGCTCCTCCGCGGTCTCGCCGATGCCGATCAGAAGTCCCGTCGTGAACGGAATGCGCTGCCGGCCGGCGTCCTCGAGGACCTGCAGCCGGAGAGCCGGCTCCTTGTCGGGCGCGTAGTAGTGCGCCTGGCCCCTGCCGCGGAGCCGCTCGCTCGTCGTCTCGAGCATCAGCCCGAGGCTCACGTTGACGGGACGAAGCAGTGCCAGGTCCTCCGCGCTCATCAAGCCGGGATTCGAGTGCGGCAGCAAACCCTGCTCGAGCGCGAGCCGCGACGCCTCGGCGACGTACGCGATCGTGGAAGCGTGTCCCTGCGAGGCGAGCCAGCTCCGGTACCCGGGAGCCACCGCTTCCGGCTTGTCGCCGAGGCAGAGGAGCGCCTCCCGGCAGCCGAGACGGCGCGCACGCTCGGACCACGCCCGGATCTCGTCCGGCGTCATCGTCCAGGCGCCGTCCTCTCCCTCGTCGCGACGGAACGTGCAGTACGCACACCGGTCGCGACAGAGGTTCGTCACCGGCAGGAACGCCTTCCGCGAGTACGTGACGATGCGGCCCTTCGCGTCGTCACGGAGCCGGCGCGCGCGCTCGCGGAGCGCGGCGAGAGCCGGGCCTTCGGCCGAGAGCGCGGCGACGGCTTCGGCGCGATCGAGAGGCCGCCAGCTCTGCGCCCTCTCGACGGCGGAGCTCTCCACGTGGGGACCGGCGATGTCCATGGGCCAACTCGCCGTGCGCGCTTCAGGGAGCCCGTCGGCGCTTCCTTCCGGGGATAGACGAGGGGCCCCGGAGGGTCAAGGCGAGGTGATCACCGTCGGTGCGCCGCGCGGCGCCGGTTGCGTGGCGACGCGGCGCACGATGCGGAGCGGTGGAAAGAGCTCGTCCTCGAAGAGCGTCTCGAGTCTCTCCGCCGTCGCGGCGTCGAGCCCGAGGCCCGTCAACGTGGACTCGAGGCGCGTTCGTGCGGTCAACGTCAGCCGCGCGAACGTGGTGCTTCCGGTGCGCACGTCGTCCTCGAGGAGGACGACGTCGCTCGGGTGTGCTCCGCGAACGAAGCGCTCGATCCGCGCGGCCCAGCCCTCGAGAGCGCGTCGCGCGATGTGCAACGGATGGAGCGAGCGTTCGACCACGCGCCAGAAGAGGTCCCCGTCGAGCTCGACGCTCGTCGGCTCCTCCCCGGTGCCGAGCTCCAGCTCCCAGACGAGCGGCTCCTCGACCCGGCTCCGGCGTCCGACCGCGACGGCGGCGACGTCGTCGCTGCGGACCTGCAGACGCCGCGTCGCGAGCGGATCGTGCCAGGTGGTCGACGCGGTGCCCTCCCCGGTCGGCACGAACGTCCGGACGCGGCAGTCGCGATGCGCCGCGCGGAAGGACGCGGCCGTGGTGCCTTCTTCCGAAGCGAGGAACGGAGCGACGCGACGGGTCTCGCTGCAGTCCTCGCAATGGACGAAGTGCACGCTTCGGCTCCGCGGCTCAGGGCTCGGCGGGCGCATCCGCCGCTCCCGACGTCTGGGCCTCGGCGGGGGCGCTCTCGGCGCGGCTCGGGACGAGGATGTGGACGCGGAGGACGGCCTGTCCATCCGTCTCGGTGACGATGCGGGCGTCGAGGCTCGCCGCGGCCCGCTCGATCACCTCCTGCGCGAGCGGATCGCCGAGCTCGAGGTTCTCGAGCGAGACGTGTGCGGCCGAATCGCGCAGGGGCGAGCGCCCCGGATCGACGAAGATCGAGAGCCCGTCGATGGTCCGCTCCGCGAGCACGCGGATCGAGCCGCCGGAGGGCTGATCCGAGGCCGCGTAGGTCAGCGCGCTGACGAGGCGCGCGAGCGTCTCCGGATGGGTGTGGCCGATCAGCGAGGTGTCGCACTGGATGTCGACGGTGACACCGTTTCGATCCGCGTCGAGACAGATCGGCTGCAGGACGCGCTCGAGCCATGGGCGCACGACGAACTCGCGGGGCGTCGCCGGCGCGTCGCCCGAGTCCATCTCCGCGAGAAAGAAGAGTCCTTCGAGGTAGGACAGGAGCCGCTCGGAGTTGAGTCGGATACGCGCCACGGCGCGCCGCTGATCCTGACTCAGGACGGCGTCGGCCTCCTCGTGGAGGATCTCGCTGTAACCGACGATCGCGTGCAGCGGCGTGCGGAACTCGTGCGAGAGGTTCCCGAGGAGATGCTCGCGCATCTCCGTCGCGCGGCGCCGGGCCGATTGCACGGCGAGCGCCGAGCGCACCGCCGTGCGCACGTCCTCCGATCGGTAGGGCTTCGCAATGTAGTCTCGCGCACCGAGACGGAGGCACTCGACGGCAGTGTCGAGCGCGCCCTGGCCCGTGATCACGATCGCCTCGACATCGATCTGGGACTCGCGGATGAGGCGGAGCGTGTCGGTCCCCGACAGGTCGTGCGGCATCGTCAGGTCGAGCAGCACGACGTCGTAGTGCTCGCGCCCGAGCAGCTCGAGCGCGTGCGTGCCGCGCTCCGTCGCGGTCACCTCGTAGTGGGAGTTGAGGATGATCTTGAGGGACTCGCGCGGCCCCTCTTCGTCGTCCACGACCAGGATCCGTTCGCGCATGGCTCGCGTGACCCACAGCAGGGACTGTGCCATCCCAGTGCGGCGGCGGGCGCCGCATCGGGCGCTGCGCGGATCGCAAGGATCGGCCCGGCGGACGCGGAAAACTGCGCTTTTCGAGGCCGGCCGCGGCAAGACCGTGGCGCGGCGTGAAGGCCCGACCGCACATTTTTGTGCGGGCCAGACGAACTTTGAACGGCTCTAGCGGTCGCGGATGCCGAGCTTGTCCATGCGGTACTTGAGGACCCGCCGCGTCGTCCCGAGCCGCTCTGCGGCCCGCGTCTGGTTGAAGTCGAGCTGCTCGAGAGCCTCCTCGATGATGTCGCGCTCGAAGTCGTCGACCGCCGTCGCGAGCGTCTTCTGACCGAGCAGGACCTCGGCTCGGGCGTCTCGTCCTGCGGGAGGCGGCGCTTGGCGCATGCCGGAGGGCAGCTCCTCGGAACGGACCGCTCCGGGCACGGCGAGAACGAGGAGGCGCTCGACGAGGTTCTCGAGCTCGCGGACGTTTCCGGGCCAGCGGTACCGCAGCAGGAGATCGATCGTCTCCGGCGAGAACGCGCGCTCCTCGATGCCGAGCTCGGCCGCCTTCTGACGGGCGAAGTGCTTGATGAGGAGCGGCAGGTCCTCGCGCCGCTCGCGGAGCGGCGGGAGGTGCACGGAGACGACGTTCAGCCGGTAGTACAGGTCCGCGCGGAAGGTTCCGTCGCGGCTGCCTTCCTCGAGGTTCCGGTTCGAGGCCGCGACGATGCGTACGTCGACCGAGACCGGCCGCGTGCCGCCGACGCGGATGAACTCTCCGAGCTCGAGGACGCGCAGCAGCTTCGCCTGCACGCTCGGGTGCAGCTCCCCGACCTCGTCGAGGAAGATCGTGCTGCCGTTCGCGAGCTCGAACTGGCCGAGCTTCCGCGCGTCCGCGCCGGTGAACGATCCCCTTTCGTGCCCGAAGAGCTCGCTCTCGATCAGCGACTCCGGGATCGCCGCGCAATTGATCGCGGTCATCGGCCGGCCGGCGCGCGGGCTCTGGTAGTGCAGGGCGCGCGCGATCAGCTCCTTCCCGGTGCCGCTCTCGCCCGTGATCAGGACCGTCGTCCGGAGCGGCGCGACGAGAGAGAGCGTGCGGAAGATGTCCTGCATCGCCGGCGCGTGCCCGACGATGTTGCCGAACTGGTAGCGGCGTCCGACCGCGGCGCGGAGCTCGTCGACCTCGCGCTGTAGCGCCGACGTCCGCGCGGCGTTCCCGAGGAGGATGCGGAGCTCGTCGAGGTCGAACGGCTTCTGGACGTAGTCGTACGCCCCGAGCTTGATCGCGGTCACGGCCGTCTTCACCGTGCGCGTCGCCGTGACCATGACGACGGGCGTGCTCGGGAGCTCGAGGCGGAGCCGCTCGAGCGTCGCGATCCCGTCCATCCCGGGCAGGACGATGTCGAGCAGCACCGCGTCGGGCCGGTCGGCGGCGGCGATGCGAACGGCATCCTCGCCCGTCTCCGCGAAGGAGAGGTCGAACTCGTCGCGCAGGATGATGCGCAACGACTCCCGGATGCCCGGCTCGTCGTCGACGACCAGGACGCGCGGCCGGCACTGCGGAGTCGCCCCGGTCGACGACTCGTCCACGGATTCCAGGCCCTGTGTGGACATCGGCGTGACTGCTTCCCCTTCCTCTCCTCGAGGTGGGCGGCCTCGCGACGTCACACGGGGGAGAAGGAGAGCTCGATCGCGACCTCGTTGTCCTCGTGCGACGCCCGCAGAGCGCCGCCCATCCGCTTCAGCGCGCCTCTTACCAGCAACAGCGCGAGAGGAAAACTGCTGGAGGGATCACCGGTGACGCCGCGCAGGTGGGTCGCGGTCCCCGACTCCCGGAAGACGAGGGCGAGGCTCCAGAGGCGCGGCCGCCGCACGGCGAGGACGCTTCCCGGCTCGATGCACTCGGCGACGTGGCGGACGAGGCAGTCCATCGCGAACTCGAGACTTCGCGGGTCCGCCTGGACGCGGATCCCGGGGACGGGCAGGTCCTCGACGCGGACGGTCTTCGCGGCGAAGTCCGTCGCGTTCTCCCGCACGGCGGCGGCGAGGGCGGCCATGACGTCGACCGGCTCGAGTGGGTCGCCGCCGAGCCGCGAGAAGTCGAGGAGCCGATCGAGGTGTCCGTCGATCCGGTGGACGCTCTCGAGCGCGATCTCCTGGAACTGTTCGAGGTCGGGCGCGCTCATGCGCGTCGAGCCCTGCACGAACGTCTTCACCGTGACGAGCGGGTTCTTGAGCTGGTGCGCGAGCTCGACGGCGAGAGCCTCGAGCGCACCCGTGCCGTCCTCGTCGGAGGCGCTCGGCGCGACCGGTGATGGCGCGTGCGAGGGTGCAGGGGAGGGCTCTTCGACGACTTCGGCGGGCGCCTGCACGTGCACGCCTTCGGGCTCCCACACGAGGTCGGCGGCCTGGATCGTCCCGCTGCCGACCCGGAGGATCGTCCGGAGGAGAACGGCGTCGAGCTCCGCGACGTCGCCCGGCCATCCGTGCGCCGCCAGCGAGGCGGCGGCGCCGGCGGAGAGGTCCGGCGTGCCTTCGCCGAGCGCCTTCGCGAGGACCGAGAGCCGTGCCGCCGCGAGGTCCGCGACCTCGCCTGGCCTTCGCGCGAGCGACGGCGCGTGCACCGTGACGGTCGACAGCAGAGCGAGGAGATCGCCGCGCCACGTACGGCGCAAATCCGAGAGGGTCGCCTCGCTCGCACAGAGAAGCCGCGGCGACGCCTCGTCGAGGTAGGCCTCGAGCGCGCTCTGGCCGTGATCGTCGAGGTGCTCGATCCCGTCGAGCGCGAGCGTCAGCTCGCTCGCCGCGAGACCGCGCGGCAGCCCGAGCGCGAGACCCGCGCCGCGCCGTCGCAGGTCGACGCGCGCGAGGTGCTGCCGCTCGCTCGCCTGATGGACGCCCGCCGCGAGGCGCGCGAAGGCGGCGCCGCTGCATCCGAGGCAGAGAAGCGGCAGCGGCGTCCGCGCGACGCGCGCGAGGACTCGCGTCGTCTCGAGCGGAAGCGACCAGCCGTCGGGCTCGCCGATGGCTGAGCGACCTGCAGGTAGGAGGAGGTGATCCGTCGGCCGGGCCATCGGGGGGTCGCCGGGCGTGCCCAGTCATTCCTTTCTTGCCTGCGGCCGCAGAGAGCGCGCAAGTCCGAATGTCGTCAGCAGGAAGCCGGCGACGGTCATCAGACGTCCACCGCTCGCGACGACGTGGTAGAAATCCATTCGAACGCGCGCGATCTCGACTTCTTCTTCGCTCGGACGATCGCTCGTCTCGCCGTCGGGCGAAACGCCGCGCGCGGCGGCCTCCATGCGCTCCTGGTGCTCGGCCGTGCGGATGGTGCCCGTGATCCAGTTGCCGAGCCCGAGCGCGAGCAGGACCAGCCCCGTCATCAAGGGCGTGTTCTTGTACCACACCCGGGCTCGCACCCGGGGACGTGCGCCGCTCGTCGCCATGGCGAGCTCCCTGTCTCTCTCCGTAGCGCTTTGTTCCCGCGCGCGAAACGCATTGCTTCACGGTGCGCGCGCAGGCGCCGCGACGACGAGGTTTCGTGCTGGCGCCGTGGTTGCAGTCGAAGCGCTTCGAGGGGGTCGTCGGGGCGAGGCATGGTGCCCGCCTCGGTGGCCGGGGGACGTGGAGGGCCGGTCGCTCTGGCGGTCGGCCCTCCGCGTATCGTTGCCATCGTCCGCCGAAACTTTGTGTCCCGAGCCACCGACGAGCGGGCCCCGCCGTGGTAGTCGCGTGCGCGAACCGGGTGGATCGCGATGCGAGCAGGGGAGGCGGGGAGAGGCTCGGAGGGAGTCGAGACGGGTAGGCCGACGATCCTCCTCGTCGAGGACGACGCGACGTTTCTCGAGGCCGCCGTCTCCGCCCTGGGCGCGGAGCTCGGGGACATCGTCCTCGAGCTCGCTCCTTCCCTCGCGGAGGCGCTCGCGCGCCTCGAGGTCACTCCCGTCGATGCCGTGATCCTCGATCGGACGCTGCCCGACGGCGACGGGCTCGAGGTCGTGCGCGTGCTGCGCCGGCGAGGCCTCGAGGTTCCCTTCCTCCTTCTCAGCGGCGACGCGTCGGCTCGTGCGGCGGTCGAGGCGCTGCGCGCCGGGGCGCAGGAGTACCTCGTCAAGACGAGCGACGCGCTCGAGCGCGCGGCCGCGTGGCTCCGCTCCGTCGTCGAGATGGAGAGAGACGACGTGCGCACCGCGGCGGCGCCGCTCCTGATCGGGCGGAGCCCGGCGATGCGCGCGGTGCGCGATCAAGTGCGGCGCTTCGCGCAAAGCAGCGCTTGCGTCCGCATCGAAGGCGAGACGGGCGTCGGGAAGGAGCTCGTCGCGCGCTCGATCCATCAGAGCAGCGCGCGTCGCGCCGCGGGCTTCGTCGCGATCAACTGCGGGGCGCTGCCCGAAGGTCTCGCGGAGTCGGAGCTCTTCGGACACGTGCGCGGCGCGTTCACGGGAGCGCAGGGAGATCGCATGGGGCTCGTCGAGCACGCGCGCGGCGGAACGCTGCTGCTCGACGAGGTCGAGGATCTCCCGCTGCCGATCCAGGGGAAGCTCCTGCGGTTCATCCAGGAGGGCGAGTATCGGCCCGTCGGGACCCCGCGCGTGCAGAAGGCGAGCGTCCGGATCCTCGCGGCGAGCAACCGGGACCTCGGAGCGATGGTCGAGGAGGGAGCGTTCCGTCGCGATCTCTTCTATCGGCTCGACGTTCTGCGGATTCGCGTGCCGCCGCTGCGCGAGCGTCTCGTCGATCTCCCGCTGCTCCTCCGGCACGCCGCGCGACGGCGTTCCGGTTCGGAGGCCGAGAACGACGTCGGCTTTGCTCCGCCGCTCCCCGAGGAGATCGAGGAGTTGCGCCGCCATCCGTGGCCCGGGAACGTACGCGAGCTCGAGAACGTCGTCGAGCGTGCGCGAGTGACCGCTCACGGGTCGGGCTGGCGAGTCGGCTGGGCGACGGCGATCGGCGAGCTCGCGAGCGTGAGTGGCGAGCGAAGCGGAGCGATCGAGGATCTCGCTCGCGGGTCCGACGCTTCCGTGCCGGCGAGCGAGCTCGCGCTCGAGCGGCGCGCCCTCGAAACGGTGCTCGCGCGCCATCGCTGGAGGCGGGACGCCGCGGCTACGGATCTCGGCATCTCGCGCGTCACCTTGTGGCGGCGGATGCGGCGTCTCGGTATGTGCGATTGACGCCTGATCGCGCCGGTCGCGCCGGTCGCGCGCACGGCGCGCGCTCGCTGCCTTGCAGCGGCTCGGACCGGCGGGTATCGCAGCGAGGTGACCGAGCTCGGCTGGTGCTCTCTCGGTCGCGTCGAGTACGGAGCGGCGCGGCGCCTGCAGACGGAGCTCGCCGCGCGAAGGGCGCAGGGCGAGATCGACGACATCCTGCTGCTGCTCGAGCACCCGCCGATCTTCACCATCGGGCGCCACGCGCCGTCGCCGGAGATCCCCGTGCGGACCGAGGTGCCGCTCGTGCGGACGGATCGCGGAGGCGACCTCACGTATCACGGCCCCGGTCAGCTCGTCGGCTACCCGGTGTGCGGGCTCCGCGGTCGGGGCGTGCGGCGCTTCGTCGACGCGGTCGAGCGCGCCCTCTGCGACGTCGCCTCCGCCCTCGGCGTCGAGGCGTTCTCGCGCGCCGGACTTCCGGGCGTCTGGATCGACCACGACGGCGACGTGCGGAAGCTCGCCTCGATCGGCCTCGCCGTGCGGCGCGGTGTCACCCTGCACGGCTTCGCTCTGAACGTGGACCGTCGCGCGGAAGCGGGCTTCGCCGGGGTTGCGCCGTGCGGGCTCGCGGACGTGCGCGCGACGAGCCTGCAGTCTGCCGGTGCCGAGGTGCCGTCGGAGGTCGGGGAGATCGGCCCGACCGTCGCGCGCGCCCTCGCGGCGCGTCTTCGCTCGCCGTGGCGCGCGGATCCGATCGACGCGACCCAGCTCCGCGGCGCGGAGCTCCGGTGAAGGACCTCGCGAGCACGCTCGAACGCTTCTCGGCTGGCGATCGCCGCGCCCTTGCGCGCCTGATCACGCTCGTCGAGAACCGCTCGTCCGCCGTGCCCGAGGTGATGCGCGCTCTCTACGCGCGAAAGGGCCGTGCGCGGATCGTTGGCTTGACGGGACCTCCGGGCGCCGGGAAGTCGACGCTCGGCGACCGCATCATCGCGTGCTTGCGCGAGCAGGGCCGGAAGGTCGGCGTCGTCGCGGTCGACCCGTCGAGCCCGTTCTCGGGCGGCGCTCTTCTCGGCGACCGCGTTCGCATGCAGGCGCATTTCCTCGACGAGGGCGTGTTCATCCGCAGCCTCTCGACACGCGGACGCCATGGCGGCCTCGCTCGTGCGACGCGCGAGGTCGTCCAGCTCCTCGACGCGTTCGGCTTCGACGACGTGCTCGTGGAGACGGTCGGCGTCGGGCAGACGGAGCTCGACGTCATGCGCCTCGCGCACACGACGCTCGTCGTGCTGGTGCCCGAGGCAGGCGACACGATCCAGGTGATGAAGGCGGGGTTGCTCGAAATCGCCGATGTCTTCATCGTGAACAAGGCCGATCGCGAGGGAGCCGGCCGTCTCAAGAACGAGCTCGAGGTGATGCTGGGTCTGCGCGGGGAATCCCGCTGGAGGGTACCGGTCCTGTTGACGGAGGCGACGGCGGGGAAGGGGATCGTGGAGGTCGTCGAGCAGATCGACGCGCACGCCGCGGCTCTTCACGCGGCCGGCGGCGACGACGGCAGCGAGACGCGCGTACGCGAGTGGGTCGAGATCCTGCGCGACGAGGTCGAGCAGCGGCTCTCCCTGGTGCTCGAGTCGGATGACTTCGCGGAGCTCGCGCGTGACCTTCGCGAGGACCACACGGATCCCTACAGCGCGGCGCTCGCCGTCTTGAAGGACCCCGAGCGTCTCGCCCGTGCGCTCGCCGGGAAGCGCGACCGGAGCGGCTCGTGAGCGGCGCGGACGGACGGCTCTTCTGCATCGGCGACGTGCACGGCTGTGTCGACGAGCTCGGGCGCCTGATCGACGACATCGCGCCCGAGGCGAACGATCGGATCGTGTTTCTCGGCGACTACGTGGACCGCGGCCCCGAAGTCGCCGCGACGATCGGCTTCCTGCTCGAGATCCGGCGGCACCTCCCGGAGACCGTCTTCCTCCGCGGCAACCACGAGGAGATGATGCTCGGCTTCCTCGGCGAGGGCGGCGAGCACGGCGACATCTTCGTGCGTGGCGGCGGCGCCGCGACGCTCGAGAGCTACGGCGTCGATCGTCACGATCGCGGCGCGGCGCGCACGCTGCGCGAGAAGATTCCCGCCGAGCACCTCGAGCTCCTGCGCGACCACCTGTCGCTGTGGCACTCGATCTCGCCCTGGGTGTTCGCGCACGCGGGCGTCCGTCCCGGGACGCCGATGCGCGAGCAGGAGCGGGAGGATCTCCTCTGGATCCGCGAGGATTTCCTGTCGCGCGAGCACGGCCTCGACACGACCGTCGTCTTCGGACACACGGCGCATCGTGACGTCGTCTTTTCGCCGTCGCGGCGAATCGCGATGGACACGGGCTGCGTCTACGGCGGGATGCTCTCCGCCCTCGATCTGTCGCAGGGCGTTCTCCACCAGATCCGCCGCGGAGCCGGAAAAGTCGGCCGCCGCGACGTCGCCGAAGCGCTCGACCGCGCGATCTGAGCGCGGGAGCGGGCCGGCTCCGTCCTTGAAGGCGGATGGTCCGCGTTGCTACGAACGCCAGGCGAAGCGCTGCGCGGCGACGTAGCTCAGTTGGTAGAGCAAGGGTCTCATAATCCCTGTGTCGGCAGTTCGATTCTGCCCGTCGCCATGTGCTCCCGCGGTGCCGCGTGGAGGAGGGTGCGCAACGGCGCCCCTGCACCCCTCCGGCCGGCGGCGCGAGCGTGGTGTGGTAGGGTTCCGAATCGTGGATCCCGTGTTCCAGCTCGAGCGTCGCGTCCGCCGCGAGATCGAGCGAGGGCGGCTCTTCGCACGAGGCGACCGCGTCGTCGTCGCGGTTTCGGGCGGTCCCGATTCGCTGACACTCCTCGCCATTCTGTCCTCGCTCGCTCGCGATCTCGATCTCGGGCTCGTCGTCGCGCATCTGAACCATCGGTTGCGGGGCGCTGCGGCGGATCGTGACGCGCTTCTGGTCGCGGCCCACGCGCGCGGTGCGGGGCTTCCGGTCGTGATCGGGACGTGCGACGAGCTGGCGCTAGCGACGAGCGGCTTCGAGGAGCGTGCGCGCCGCGAGCGGAGCGCCTTCCTCGCGCGCGTCGCACGGGAGCACGAGGCGCGTGCGATCGCTCTCGGACACACGCTCGACGATCAGGCGGAGACGGTCCTGATGCGGCTCGGCCGCGGCGCCGGCCCGGCTTCTCTCGGCGCGATGCGGGCTCGCCGCGAAGACGGCATCGTCCGTCCGCTGCTCCGGATCCGCCGCGCGGAGTGCGCCCGCTACCTCGAAGCGCGCGGTCTACGCGGCATCGTCGACGAGACGAACCTGGACGTACGCTTCACACGGAATCGGATCCGCCACCAAGTCCTTCCCGCGCTCGCCTCGGGCCTCGGTGTCGACGCGGCGGAGCGGCTCGCCGATCTCTCACGCCAGCTCCAGGTCGAGTCCGATCTCGCCGAAGCGGCGGTGGGTGTCCTTCTCGATCGCGAGCCGGGGCCCGATCTCGCGATCGGGACCGTATGTGGGGCCGGCGAGGCGGCGGGGCGGATCGTGCACGCATGGCTCGTCCGGCGGGGCCTCCGGCTCTCGCGGCGTCAGATCGAGGCGGTCGTGGACCTCGCCCGCCGAGGCGGACCCTCGGATGGGATCGACGCGGGAAGCGGCAACCGCGTTGCGCGTTGCTACGAGCGTCTCGTGGTCGTTCCCCTCCCGCGGGCGTCCCGCGATCTCCCCTTCGAGAGCCTCGAGTGGACGATCCCGGGTGCGATCGACCTGCCTTCGGGATGGCGCCTTTCCGCGGCACCGTGCCCCGAACGTACCGTCGCCGCGTGCCCACCGTCGGGCGCGGATGCCGGCTGCGGTCTCGAGCTGACGATCCCCGCGGCGGCCCTTCCGGACGCGCTGACCGTTCGCCGTCCCCGACCGGGCGACCGGATCCGGCTCCGCGCCGGGCGGAAGAAGCTGTCGGACCTGCTCGTCGATGCTCGTGTGCCCAGGAACGAGCGTTCCTCGCTTGCGGTGGTGAGCAAGGGTGCCGATATAGTCTGGGTGCCGGGGATCGCAGCGGGCTGGACGGGCTCGGCGGCGGGCGCGGCGAGCGCCCTCGTGCTGCTGCGGGCCGAGCCCGTCGATTGCCGCCCCGGCGGACGCGTGGTAAAAAACCAGGAATTCCGGGTGTCTTTTGCATAAATCGGGATTGAATCAGTTCTCGCGAAATCTTGCGTTGTGGCTCGTCCTGGGGCTGCTCTTCCTCCTTCTCTTCCAGATCTTCAGCAAGCAGCAGGTTCGGGATCCGGAGCGCAAGTATAGCGACTTCTCGGCGGCTCTCGACCGCGGCGAGATCGCCGAGGTCACGATCCAGGGGAAGAACATCCGCGGGCGCTTCCAGAACGGTGAGCGCTTCAGCACGTACGATCCCGGCGACACGGATCTCGTCGAGCGCCTGCGCAAGAACAGCGTGACGATCCAGGCGAAGCCCGAGGAGGGCGACCCCTGGTACGTGATCCTGCTCGTGCAGTGGTTCCCGATGCTGCTGCTGATCGGCGTGTGGATCTTCTTCATGCGCCAGATGCAGGTCGGCGGCGGGAAGGCGATGTCCTTCGGCAAGAGCCGCGCACGGCTTCTCAGCGAAGCGCAGGAGAAGCACACCTTCGCGGACGTCGCCGGCGTGCAGGAAGCGAAGGAAGAGCTCGAAGAGATCATCGCGTTCCTGAAGGACCCGAAGAAGTTCACGAAGCTCGGCGGGCGCATCCCGAAGGGCGTCCTGCTCGTCGGACCTCCGGGGACCGGCAAGACGCTCCTGGCGCGCGCGATCGCGGGCGAAGCGGGCGTGCCGTTCTTCTCGATCTCCGGCTCGGACTTCGTCGAGATGTTCGTCGGCGTCGGCGCCTCGCGCGTCCGCGACCTCTTCATCCAGGGCAAGAAGAACGCACCCTGTCTGATCTTCATCGACGAGATCGACGCGGTCGGACGCCATCGCGGTGCCGGCCTCGGCGGCGGCCACGACGAGCGCGAGCAGACGCTGAACCAGCTCCTCGTCGAGATGGACGGCTTCGAGTCGAACGAGGGCGTGATCCTGATCGCGGCGACGAACCGCCCCGACGTGCTCGATCCCGCGCTGCTTCGTCCCGGCCGCTTCGACCGTCGCGTGATCGTGCCTCGGCCCGACGTCAAGGGACGAGAGGGAATCCTGCGCGTGCACATGCGGCGTCTGCCGCTGAACGAGGACGTCAAGGTCGAGCTCCTCGCGCGCAGTACGCCGGGCTTCTCGGGAGCGGATCTCGAGAACCTCGTGAACGAGGCGGCCCTCCTCGCCGCAAGGCAGAACAAGGAGACCGTCTCGCACCCCGACTTCGAGCTCGCGAAGGACAAGGTGATGATGGGCTCGGAGCGGCGGTCGATGATCGTCAGCGACGAAGAGCGTCGCAACACCGCCTACCACGAGGCGGGCCACGCCCTCGTAGCGAAGCTCGTCCCGGGCGCGGATCCCGTCCACAAGGTCACCATCATCCCGCGCGGCATGGCGCTCGGGTTGACCCAGCAAGTGCCGGTCGACGACCGCTACACCGCCAGCAAGGACCGCCTCGAGAACGATCTCGCGATCTTCTTCGGCGGACGCGCGGCCGAGGAGCTCGTCCTCGGTCAGGTGACGACGGGCGCCGGCAACGACATCGAGCGCGCGACGGAGCTCGCGCGGAAGATGGTCTGCGAGTGGGGCATGAGCGACAAGCTCGGGCCGATCACCTTCGGACACAAGGACGAGAACATCTTCCTCGGTCGCGACTTCAACACCGCGCAGGTCTACTCGCAGAGCACGGCGAACGAGATCGACGGCGAAGTGCGCGGCTTGATCATGCGCGGCTACGAGCGGGCGAAATCACTTCTCGCCGCGAACCTGCGAGCGCTGCATGCGATCGCCAAGGCGCTCCTCGAGCGCGAGGTTCTCGACAGCTCGGAAATCGACGAGCTGGTCAAGACGTACGGCGGGGATGGCGGCGACGCGGTTCCGGCCACGGCCTGAGCCACAGCCACCGACCACGGAGCCCGCGTCGTCCGCGTCGCGAAGCGCGGAGCCGGCGGGGGCTCGCTCGTCTTTCCCTCTCCCATGGGGTTCCACGGGACGCCGTGTGGGCGTCATGGGCGTCGTCAACGCGACTCCCGATTCGTTCCACGCGGTGAGCCGGACGGAAGCCCGCGACGCGGCGGTCGCACGCGCCCTTCGTCTCGTGGACGAAGGCGCGGACGTGCTCGACCTCGGCGGCGAGTCGACGCGTCCGGGTGCGGCGCCGGTAGCGGCCGACGCGGAGAGCGCACGCGTCGTCCCCGTGCTCGACGGCCTCCGGGGTCGCGTAACGGTCCCGATCTCCATCGACACCTACAAGGCCTCCGTGGCCCGCGCGGCGGTCGCGGCGGGGGCTTCGATCGTCAACGACGTGAGCGGCGGCCTCCTCGATCCGGCGATGCCGGAGACCGTGGCGCAGCTCGGCGTCGTCGCGATCGTGGGACACCTCCGCGGCACGCCGGCGACGATGCGCGAGAGGGCGCGCTACGCGGACGTCGTGCGCGAGGTCGCAGGCGAGCTCGCGGAGCGGGTCGCCACGTTCCGCGCGGCCGGCGTCGCAGCGGAGAAGCTCTGGATCGACCCGGGGTTCGGCTTCGCGAAGAACCACGAGCACAACCTCGCGCTCCTCGACGGCCTCGGCGAGATCGCAGGGCTCGGCCAACCGGTCGTGGTCGGCCTCTCGCGCAAGCGATTCCTCGGCGACATCCTTCGCGGCCAGGGGCTCGGAGGGGAGGACACGGACGACCGCCTCGAAGCTTCGCTCGCGGCGGCGACGCTCGCGGCGGCGCGTGGCGCCATTCTCGTACGAACGCACGACGTCGCGCCGACGCGGCGGGCGATCGCGCTCGTCGACGCGCTCCGCGGATCTCGCGAGGGGATCTGATGGAGGCGATCTACCAGAACCTCCGCTTCGCGGATGCCGCGGACATCCTGATCATCACGATCCTGATCTACTGGCTGATCAACCTGATCCGCGGCACGCGCGCGGTGCAGATGCTGATGGGCCTGCTCGTCGTCGGCGGTCTGTTCGCGGCTTCGCAGTACTTCGAGCTGTACACGCTCGGGTGGATCCTGAGCAATTTCCTATCCTCTCTGCTCCTCGTGATCGTCGTGCTCTTCCAGAACGACATCCGCCGCGCCTTGACGCGCGTCGGGCGCGGCGGGTTCTTCGGCGGCGACCGAGCGCGGCGTGGCCAGATGATCGACGAGATCGCGCGCGCGGCGGTGCTTCTCGCGAACCGTCGCGTCGGCGCGCTGATCGCGCTCGAGCGCGAGGTGGGCTTGACGGAGTACCTCGAGGCGGGAACGCCGATCGACGCGGAGGTGAGCCGCGAGCTGCTGACGGCGATCTTCCTGCCGCAGTCGCCCATCCACGACGGCGCGGTCGTCGTGCGCCAGGGGCGGATCACGGCGGCGGGCTGCTTTCTGCCATTGACCAGCAGCCCGATCGTCAGCCGCTCGCTCGGGAGCCGCCACCGCGCGGCGATCGGGCTCACGGAGGAGACCGACGCCGCAGTGATCGTCGTGTCGGAGGAGGAAGGGCAGATCTCCCTCGTCCGCGAGGGCCGGATCGCGCGCGATCTCGACGCGAATGGCCTGCGCACGAGCCTCGCCGAGCTGGCGCTGCCGTGAGCGAGCGCCGCGAGCGCCGCGCCCGAAGGCTGGGAAGCGGCCTCTTCTGGGCGGATCTCGGGACGTGGCTCCTCGCGTTCACGCTCGCGGTCGGGCTCTGGTTCTTCGTCAATGCCGGAGCGCGAACGAGCGAGCGGACGCTGCGCGTCCGTCTCGATCTCGTCCATCTCCCGTCGGGAATGGTGATCACGAATCCGGTTCCCGACTACGTCGAGGTGCGCGCCAGCGGGTCCGGGTTGATGCTTTCCAGCATCGACGCGAAGGACGTCCGCGTCAGCCTCGACCTCGGAGGCGTCCGGCCGGGGCTCGTGAGCTACACGCTGAGCGCTCGCGACTTCGGCCTGCCGCGCAACGTCGAAGTGGATCGCGTCACGCCCTCGCGCGTCAGTCTGCAGGTCGACCGTCTGAAGCAGCGCAACGTACCGGTGCGCCTCGAGTATCAGGGCGTCCTCCCCAACGACCTGCGCATCGTCGAGGCGCAGGTCCTGCCCGCAGGGATCGCGGTGACGGGCCCGCGCACGCGCATCGAAGATCTGCTCTCGATCGAGACGGCTCCGGTCGATCGCGCCTCGCTGAGCCCCGGCGTGAACGAGCGAACGCTCGACGTCCTGAGCCCGGGCGGGCTGCTGCAGATCCCGCGGACCGCGGTCGCCGCGCAGATCGTCGTCGAGCGCGACCTCCGCGAGCGCGTCTTCGAAGACGTCCCGATCGAGCTGAAGGGCGAGCGTCCGCGCTGGCGTCTCGCGCTCGAGCGCCTCCGCCTCGTCGTGCGCGGCCCGGCGAGCGAGATGGCCCAGCTCGAGCTCGCGCCGGGCGCCGTCTACGTCGATCCGACGGGCCTCACGGGAGACGAGCCGCGCGAGGTTCGCCCGGAGGTGACCCTGCCGCCGGGCTTCGAAGTCGTTACTCTCGAGCCGGAGACGGTCGGGCTTTCGCCCGTCCCGCCCGCGACCGATGATACCGGCGTGCCGGAGCCGACCGCCGGAAGCAGGGGAGAGAAAGCGTGAGCAAGAGCAAGAAGCTGTTCGGGACGGACGGCGTACGGGGCGTCGCGAACACCGAGCCGATGACGTCGGAGACGGCGCTTCGTCTCGGGCGCGCGATGGCGCACGTCTTCCGCAGGAGCCCGCGCCGGCACAAGGTGCTGATCGGCAAGGATACGCGCGTCTCGGGCTACATGCTCGAGACGGCCATGTCCTCGGGTATCTGCTCCATGGGCGTGGACGTTCTTCTCGTCGGCCCGATGCCGACCCCTGGAATAGCTTTCTTGACGCGCAGCCTGCGTGCCGACGCCGGCGTCGTGATCTCCGCCTCGCACAATCCCTTCCAGGACAACGGCATCAAGCTCTTCGCGCAGAACGGCTTCAAGCTGCCCGACGCCGTCGAGGCCGAGATCGAGGACCTCGTGCTCGGCGAGTCGATCGATCACCTCCGGCCGACGGCGAGCGAGATCGGGAAGGCCTTCCGGATCGACGACGCCCTCGGGCGCTACAACGTGTTCGCGAAGAACACCTTCCCGCGCGACCGGACGCTCGACGGGCTGCGGATCGTGGTCGATGCGGCGAACGGTGCGGGCTACAAGGTCGCGCCCGACGTGCTCGAGGAGCTCGGCGCGGACGTCACCACGATCGGCGTCGATCCCGACGGGGAGAACATCAACGCGGGATGCGGTGCGATGCATCCGGAAGGCCTGCAGGAGCGCGTTCGCGCGCTCGGTGCGGACGTCGGTCTCGCTCTCGACGGCGACGCCGACCGATGCCTCCTCGTCGACGAGAAGGGGAACATGGTCGACGGCGACCAGGTCCTCGCGATCGCGGCGCGCGAGATGGCGCGGACGGGAGCGCTTCGCCAGAGCGCGGTCGTCGCTACCGTCATGTCCAACCTGGGCCTCGAGGTCGCGCTACGCGATCTCGGGCTCGAGCTCCTGCGGACGCCGGTCGGCGACCGCTACGTCGTCGAGGAGATGCTGCGTCGGGAGGTCAATCTCGGCGGCGAGCAGTCGGGTCACGTGATCTTCCTCGATCACAACACGACGGGCGACGGGCTGATCACTGCCCTCGCGATCCTCGCGATCGTCGTCGAGGCGGGGAGGCCTCTCTCGGAGCTCGCGACGGTCATGACACGATTCCCGCAGACGCTCGTCAACGTGCGCGTCCGCGAGCGACGCGACGTCACGGCCGACAAGCGCGTCGCCGGAGCGATCCGCGAGGTCGAGGCCGGACTCGGCGATCGCGGCCGCGTTCTCGTGCGCGCTTCGGGAACCGAGCCGCTGATCCGGGTGATGGTCGAGGGCGAGCGGGAGGACGACGTGAAGAAGTACGCCGAGGGCATCGCCGCGGCGATCCGCGAGAGCGAGCCGGCCTGAGCGGCTCGCGACGGAGGCTCGCCATGCGGCTCGTGACCTCCGAGCAGATGCGGCAGCTCGACGCTCGCACGATCGCGCTCGGGACGCCGGGGCTCGAGCTCATGGAGCGAGCCGGCATGGGCGTGGTCGAGCGCATCCTCGCGCGCCAAGCGGCCGCCGTCCGTCGCGGCGTGCTCGTGGTCGCCGGCGCCGGGAACAACGGCGGCGACGGCTTCGTGATCGCACGCGGGCTCGCGCAGCACGGCTACCGCGTCGCCGTGGCCCTGCTCGCCGATCCCGAGAAGATTGGTGGCGACGCGCAGACGAACCTCGAGCGCTGGCGTCGTCGGCGCGGAAAGCTCCTCACGCTCGCGGATCGGCCCGAGGATCTCGGCGCTGCGATCGACGGCGCGGGCGTCGTCGTCGACTGTCTCCTCGGGACCGGTCTCCGTCGCGAGGTCCGCGGGCCTCTTGGCGTCGCGATCGAGGCGATCAATCGAGGGCGCGATGTGGCGGACTTTGGACGACGAGCGGTGGTCGTCGCCGTCGACCTTCCCTCCGGGCTCGACGGGGATCGCGGCGAGCCGCTCGGCTGCGCGGTGCGTGCCGATCTCACGGTCACGCTCGGAGCCGTCAAGCTCGGGCTCGTTCTGCCGGCAGCGCGCGCGTGGGTCGGTGATCTCGAGCTCGTCGACATCGGCATCGGCGAGCAGGCCTTCGCAGAGATCGAGCCGGTCGCCGAAGCGGGAGACGCCGATGCTTCGCGTGCGCTCCTCCCGAAGCGCGAAGCTACGAGCCACAAGGGGACGCACGGCCATCTGCTCGTCGTCGCAGGCTCGGTCGGGAAGAGCGGTGCCGCGATCCTCGCGGGACGCGCCGCTCTTCGGAGCGGAGCCGGTCTCGTCACGGTCGCCTGCCCGGAAGCCGTACGACCACTCGTCGCGGGCGCGCTCCCCGAGCTGATGACGGACGGCACCGGCACGTTCTCGAGCGCGGAGTGGCACGCGCGGCTCGAAGGAAGGAAGGCCGTCGTGGTCGGACCCGGTCTCGGGACGGAGCTCGCCGCGACGCGGCTCGTCCGCTGGCTCGTGCAGCGCTCGGAGCAGCCGCTCGTCGTCGATGCGGACGGGCTGAACGCGCTCGCCGGCTCGCTCGAGGTGCTCTCACGCGCACGCGGCGGCGTCGTCTTGACGCCGCATCCCGGTGAGATGGCGCGCCTCGTCGGAGCGACGGTCGGCGAAGTGCAGGGCGACCGCGTCGCGCAGGCGACGTCGCTCGCGAAGCGCTGCGGCGCGGTCGTCGTCCTGAAGGGAAGCGGAACGGTGATCGCGGCTCCGGACGGCCGTCTCCGCATCAATACGAGCGGCGGCCCGATTCTCGGTACGGGGGGCACGGGAGACGTCCTTTCGGGCCTCATCGGCGCTCTCCTCGCGCAAGGTCTCGCGCCCTTCGAGGCGGCTTGCCTCGGCGTCTACCTGCACGGTCTCGCCGGCGATCGGCTCGCGCGGCGCCTCGGCGACGCGGGCCTCCTCGCCTCGGAGCTCGCGGACGAGATCCCGCTCGCGCGTCGCGAGCTGCAGGAGGGCGAGCCGCGGCCGCTCGCGCGAGCCCCCGTCCGGCGTTTGCCCAAGAGGAGCCGCTGAGCGAATCGAACGGGGTTTCCACGCACGTGCGCGCGCGATGCAGCGGGAAGGGCAGGTTGTTAAGCTCGCGAGATCGTGACCCTGGAGACCCATTCGGAGGAGGCGACCGAGGACGCCGGCGAGCGCATCGGGCGCGCGCTGTCGCGCGGCGCCGTCGTGGGCCTGATCGGGCCGCTCGGGGCGGGCAAGACGGTGCTCGTCCGGGGCATCGCTCGCGCGTGCGGGGTCGACGAATCCGAGGTCGCGAGCCCGACGTTCCTGACCGCGGCCGAATACGGCGGACGCCTCCCGGTGGTGCACATCGACCTCTATCGCCACGCGGCCGTCCCCCCCGATCCCGAGTGGCTCGCGGAGCTGATCGATGGCGACGGTGTCGCCGTCATCGAATGGTTCGAGCAGCTTCCGGACGCCGATCGGCTCGACGCGCTCGTCGTCGAGATCGCGCCGGGAGCCGAGGACGATCATCGCACGCTCCGCGTCGCGGCGCGCGGCGCGCGCTCGGACGCGGCGCTCCGGGCGCTCGCGGGCGAGGGAAGCGGGGCCGCCGCGTGAGGCCGCTCGTCGTCCAGAAGTACGGCGGCACCTCCGTCGGCTCGATCGAGCGGATCCAGGAGGTCGCCCGCCGCGTCGCCCGGACGGCGAGCGAGGGCAATCGCGTGATCGCGGTCGTCTCGGCGATGTCCGGCGAGACCGACCGTCTCCTCGGGCTCGCTCGCGGGCTTTCGCCGCGGCCGACGGCGCGCGAATCGGACGTCGTCGTCGCGAGCGGCGAGCAGGTGAGCGCGGCCCTTCTCTCGATCGCTCTGCACGAGCGCGGCGTGAAGGCGTGCTCGTTCCTGGGACACCAGATCCGGATCCACACGGACGACGCGCACGGGCGCGCGCGCATCACCGCGATCGACGGCGACCGGCTCTGCGGCTTCCTCGACGGCGGGGACGGCGTCGCGGTCGTCGCGGGGTTCCAGGGCGTCAATCCGGCGGGAGACATCACGACGCTCGGTCGCGGCGGCTCGGACACGACCGCGGTCGCGGTCGCGGCGGCGACGTCCGCCGACGTCTGCGAGATCTACACGGACGTCGACGGCGTCTACACGACGGACCCGCGCATCTGTCCGAGCGCGCGCAAGCTCGAGCGCATCTCGTACGACGAGATGCTGGAGCTCGCGAGCCTCGGCGCGAAGGTCCTGCAGATCCGCTCGGTCGAGTTCGCGAAGCGCTACGGCGTTCGCGTGCACGTGCGGACGAGCTTTGCGGAGGACGAGGGAACCTGGGTGGTTCCCGAGGAGTCGACGATGGAAGACGTTCTGGTCTCGGGCGTGGCTTATGATCGCGACCAGGCGAAGATCACCTTGACGCGCGTGCCGGACCGTCCAGGCCTCGCGGCTCGCCTGTTCAGTCCGATCGCCCAGCAGGGAATCGTCGTCGACATGATCATCCAGAACGTCGGGCTCGACGGCTCGACGGACCTCACGTTCACGGTGCCGCGCGCGGACACCGACAAGGCTCTCGAGATCGCGAGCGAGGTGAGCCGCGAGGTCGGCGCGGGTGCGGCTCGCTCCGAGGGCGACATCACCAAGGTCTCCGTGGTCGGGCTCGGGATGCGCAACCATGCCGGCGTCGCCGCGCAGGTGTTCGAGACCCTCGGCCGCGAGGGCATCAACATCCAGATGATCTCGACCTCCGAGATCAAGGTCTCGGTGGTGATCGACGCGAAGTACACGGAGCTCGCGGTGCGCGTGCTGCACGACAAGCTCGTCGGCGACGGCGGGGCGACGACGTGAGACGCGTCGAGATCTACGACACCACGCTGCGCGACGGCTGCCAGGGCGAGGAGGTCGATCTCACCGTCGAGGCGAAGCTCGCGATCGCAGAGCGGCTCGACCAGTTCGGCGTCCGCTGGATCGAAGGCGGTTGGCCCGGCTCGAACCCGCGCGACGCGGCGTTCTTCGGGCCGGCGATGAAGCTCGGCTTGAAGAGCGCGCAGGTCGTCGCGTTCGGTTCGACGCGGCGGGCGAACGTCCGCGCCGAGGACGACGAGAACCTCGCGATGATCCTCCGCGCCGGGACGCCGGCCGCGTGCATCGTCGGAAAGACGTGGGATCTGCACGTCCGGACGGCTCTCCGGATCTCGCGCGAGGAGAACCTCGACCTGATCCGCGACTCGATCCGGTTCCTGCGAAAGAACCTCGACACGGTGATCTTCGACGCCGAGCACTTCTTCGACGGTTGGCGCGCCGATCCCGAGTTCAGCCTCGAATGCCTTCGCGCTGCCTCCGACGGCGGAGCGACGCTCCTCTGCCTCTGCGACACGCGAGGCGGGAGCTTGCCGGGAGACGTCGCGGCCGGCGTCGCGGCGGCCCGGTCGGCGGTTCCGACGCCGCTCGGGATCCACTGCCACAACGACGGCGAGATGGCGGTCGCGAACTCGATCGCCGCCGTCCAGGCGGGCTGCCTGCAGGTTCAGGGCACGATCAACGGCCTCGGCGAGCGTTGCGGAAACGCGAACCTCGTCTCGATCGTGCCGAACCTGCAGCTGAAGCTCGGCTACGAGTGCGTCTCGTCCGAGCAGCTCCGGAACCTCGCCGAGCTCGCGCACTTCGTCGACGAGCTCGCGAATCGCGAGCCGGCGAAGCAGCAGCCGTACGTCGGACAGAGCGCCTTCGCCCACAAGGCGGGGCTGCACGCTTCGGCAGTGCAGCGGCACTCCGAGACGTACGAGCACATCGATCCCGCGCTCGTCGGGAACCACCAGCGCGTTCTCGTCTCCGATCAGGCGGGTCGCTCGAACCTGCTCTACAAGGCGAAGGAGCTCGGCGTCGACCTCGCAGAGCTCGAGCCGAAGGTCGCGGAGGTCCTCGAGGAGCTGAAGCGCCTCGAGCATCGCGGCTTCCAGTTCGAGGGAGCGGACGCGTCCTTCGAGCTCCTCCTCCAGAAGGCGATCAAGGGCGAGAAGCTGAAGCACTTCGAGCTCGTCGGCTTCCGCGTCATCAACGAGAAGCGGAACGAGGAGGATCCCGGCGTCGCGGAGGCCACGATCATGGTGAAGGGGCCGGACGGCACGCCGGAGCACACGGCTTCGCTCGGCAACGGTCCCGTGAACGCGCTCGACAACGCGCTGCGGAAGGCGCTGGCGAAGTTCTACCCCGCGATCGAGAACGTCCGCCTCGTCGACTACAAGGTCCGCGTCCTGGACGACAAGCACGGAACCGAAGGCCTCGTCCGCGTGCTCGTCGAGTCGAGCGACCACGTCGACCACTGGACGACCGTCGGGGTCTCGCCGAACGTCCTCGAGGCGAGCTGGCAGGCCCTCGTGGACTCGATCGATTACAAGCTCTACAAGGACGAGAAGGCACGCCGGGGCCGGACGGCTCCGGTCGCTCCGCGGGCGAGCACGGGCTGAGGCTCGATGACCATCTGGTCCAGACTGAAGGAGGACGTGCTGGTCGCGCTCGAGCGCGATCCCGCGGCCCGTTCGGTCGTCGAGGTCCTGCTCTGCTACCCGGGCCTGCACGCGTTGCTCCTGCACCGCGTCGGGCATTCGCTGTGGCGGCGCGGGCTGCATCTGCCGGCGCGTCTGCTCTCGGCGTTCTCCCGTTTCTTCACGGGGATCGAGATCCACCCTGGCGCTTCGATCGGCCGCCGGTGCTTCATCGATCACGGGATGGGCGTCGTGATCGGCGAGACGACGGAGATCGGCAACGACGTGCTGATCTACCAGGGCGTCAGCTTCGGCGGGACGAGCCTCACCCGCGGGAAGCGTCACCCGACGATCGAAGACTACGTCGTCGTCGGCCTCGGCTCGACGGTGCTCGGACCCGTGACGGTCGGCCGCCACAGTCGCGTCGGAGCCGGCTCGGTCGTGGTTTCCTCGGTGCCGCCGCACTCGACGGTCGTCGGCGTACCGGGGCGTGTCGTGGGCGAGTCGGGACATCACTCGGCGAGCGGCGAGCCGCTCCTGAACCTCGAGCACGGCGAGCTGCCCGATCCGCTCGTGCGAGCGATTTCGGGCTTGACGGATCAGGTCGCGCGGCTCGAACGCGAGCTGAACGAGCTCCGCGGCGGCGCAGCGCGGCCCGGCGAAGCCGCGGCAGGTTCCTCGGAGCCGGCCGCTGCCGACACGGAGCCCACCGCGGCGGCCCTCCGGCTGGCGCGAGAGTAGGCGGATGTTCCTGGACCACAACGCCGGTGGACGCGTGCGCCCGGAAGTCGCCGAGCGGCTCTCGGAGCTCTTGCGCAGTCCCCTCGCGAATCCGTCGAGCCTGCATGCGGCAGGTCGGCGGACGAGGGCGCTCGTCGAGGAGGCGCGGGAGTCCGTGGCGGAGCTCGTCGGCGCGCACGCTTCCGAGGTCGTCTTCACGAGCGGGGGCACCGAGGCGAACAACCTCGCGATCCTGGGAGCGGCTGCCGAGGCCGCGCATCTCGTCTCGACGTCGATCGAGCACGCTTCGGTGCTGCGCGCGCTCGAGGGCGCGGAAGCCGCGGGGGCGACCGTGAGCATCCTCTCGCCCGGTTCGGACGGCGCCGTGGCGGCCGGCGAGATCGTCGCGGCGATCCGCGGGGAGACGGCGCTCGTCAGCATCGGCTGGGTGAACGGCGAGATCGGAGTGATCCAGCCGATTGGGGAGATCGTCCGCGGCGTGCGCGCCGCGAGTAATCGCGTCCGCGTGCATGCGGACGCGGTCCAGGCGATCGGGCTCCTCGACGTCGACGTCGCGGCGGCGGACCTGGATCTGGCGAGCCTCTCCGGCCACAAGATCGGAGCTCCCGCGGGCGTGGGCGCGCTCGTTCTCCGGCGCGGCACGACGCTCCGTCCGCTTCTGCACGGCGGGCCGCACGAGCGCGAGCGACGCTCGGGCACCGAGAACGTCCTCGGCATCGTCGGCTTTGGCCTCGCCGCGCGCCTTGCCCGGACCGAGCGCGCCGCGTTTCGCGAGCGCGCGGCCGCGATCAAGACGAAGATCGGAAAGGCGCTCGCGGCGAGCGCGAGGCCTGCGGTCCGGCTCGACCCGGCGGACGCCGTCCCGGGCACGCTCTCGGTCTCGTTCCCTGACCTGCGCGGCGACGCGCTCGCCGCGGCTCTCGATCTGCGCGGCGTCGCCGTTTCGACGGGCTCCGCCTGCGCTGCGGGAGCGCCGGAGCCGTCGCACGTGCTGCGCGCGCTCGGCTGCAGCGAAGAGGTCGCACGCGGCACGATCCGCCTTTCGTTCGGTCCCGAGCTCTCGCTCGAGGACGCGGAGCAGGCCGCGCGGATCATCGTCGAGGTCGTCGGTGCGGCGCGCGCACGCCGCCAGGGCGAGTCGGGAGCGGGTCGTGCGGCCTGAGGGGATCCGCGCGATCGTGCGCGACGTCACCGGTGCGGAGCCGCGCGATCTCGCCGGTGCGGGGCAGCTCGAGGAGGGAGCCCGCGTCGTCGCCGCCATGTCGGGCGGCGTCGACAGCGCCGTCGCGGCGGCGATCCTGCGCGGCGCCGGGCTCGACGTGGTCGGCGTATCGATGCGCCTCGGGAGCTCCTCGCGGCGCGCAGAGGGTCACGCGGGATGCTGCTCGCTCGACGACTTCGAGGACGCGCGCCGTACCGCGGTCCGTCTCGACGTGCCGCACTACGTCGTCGACCTGCGCGACCTGTTCCAGGAGAAGGTGATCGACGTCTTCGTGTCGACGTACCTCTCCGGCCGGACGCCGAACCCGTGCGTCCTCTGCAACCGCGACATCAAGTTCGACGCCCTGTGGGAGTGGGCCGAGACCGCGGAAGCCGTCGCGATCGGCACGGGTCACTACGCCCGGATTCGTACCTCCTCGGAAGGCTTCGCTCTCCACGCGGGCGCCGATCCGGCGAAGGACCAGAGCTACTTCCTCTTCACGCTGACGCAGAGCGAGCTCGCGCGAACACTCTTCCCGGTGGGCGGGCTGGCGAAGCCGCAGGTCCGCGCTCTCGCCGAGGCGCTCGAGCTGCCGGTAGCGCAGAAGCCGGAGAGCCAGGACATCTGCTTCGTCGCCGGGACGACGTACGCGGAGTTCGTGGAGAAGAACGCCCCCGCGGCGCGGCGGCGCCCCGGCGTCCTCCGCGCGACGGACGGACGCGATCTCGGACGCCACGAGGGCGTGCACCGCTTCACCGTCGGACAGCGGCGCGGTCTCGGCGGTGGCGCCGAGGAGCCGCGCTACGTGACGGCGATCGACGCGGAGAGTGCGACGGTGACGGTCGGCGGAAGGGGCGATCTCGACCGCTCCGCGTTTCTCGTGCAGGACGCACGGTGGACGAGCGCGCCGCGTCCGGGCCCCGCGCGCGTTCGCTTGCGGCACCGGCACGCGCCGGTCGGCTGCACGCTGCATCCCTCCGGGGCGACGACACGCGTGGAGCTCGACGCGCCGGCGGCCGGCGTGACGCCGGGGCAGGCTGCGGTCTGGTACGACGGCGACCGCGTGCTGGGGGGCGGATGGATCGCCGACCGCTGAGCGACGCGGATCGGACGGCTCTCGAGGAGCGTCTCGGCTATCGCTTTGCGCGCGAGGCGCTGCTCATCGCCGCGCTCACGCACTGCTCGTCGACGTCGCGCGTCGGCGCGCACAACGAGACGCTCGAGTTCCTCGGTGACGCGGTGGTCGGCCTCGTCGTGAGCGATCTCCTGCACGCCGCCTGGCCCGAAGCGGACGAGGGCAGCCTTTCGCGCCGGCGTGCGGCGCTCGTCAACGCGAAGTCGCTCGCGGAGCGCGCGCAGCGTCTCGAGCTCGGAGACCTCCTCGCGCTCGGTCGCGGCGAGGCGAAGACCGGGGGCCGCGAGAAGACCTCGATCCTCGCCGGCGCGTTCGAGGCGCTGGTCGGCGCGGTGTACCGCGACGGCGGCTACGCGCCCGCGCACGACGTCGTCACCCGGGCGTTCGCGGGCGAGATCGAGCAGAGCCTCGACGAGGCTTCGGACGCGGCGCTCGGCGACTACAAGACGCGGCTGCAGGAGCTCTGCCAGCGGGTCTTCCGCACGGTTCCCGCGTACACTCTCCTCCGGGCGACGGGTCCGGACCACGCGAAGGCCTTCGAGTGTCGCGTCGAGCTCGGCGATCGCGTGCTCGGCCACGGACGCGGCGGCAGCAAGAAGGACGCGGAGCAGGCGGCGGCGCGCGAGGGCCTTGCACTCCTCCAGGCGGAGCTCGAGGCGGCGGCACCGGTCGAGAGCGAGCGGCGGAACGCATGAGCGCCGAAGGATTCCGCGCCGGCTTCGTCGCCCTGATCGGCCTCCCGAACGTCGGAAAGTCGACGCTCCTGAATCGGATCCTCGGCCGGAAGCTCGCGATCGTCACGCCGAAGCCGCAGACGACGCGGACGCGCATCCTCGGGATCGAGACCCGCTCCGACGCGCAGTACCTCTTCGTCGACACGCCGGGCCTGCACCGGCCCCGGAACCTCCTCGGCGAGCGGATGGTCCAGGTCGCGCAGCAGAGCTCCGCCGACGCGGACGTCGTCGTCTGGGTGATCGACGCGGAGGCGGGCTTCGGCGAGGAGGGGGAAGCGCGCGCGAGCGAGCTGCACGCGGGCTCGAAGCCGCTCGTCGTCGTGCTCAACAAGATCGATCGCGTCAAGCGGCCGGAGCTGTTCGGGCTGGCCGAGCGGCTCGGCCGCCTCGCGCCCGGTCGGGACATCGTCCCGGTGAGCGCGCGGACCAGCGAGAACCTCGAGGAGCTCCTGAAGACGGTGCGGAGCCACCTGCCAGAGTCCCCGCCGCTCTATCCGAGCGACGCCCAGACGGATCTCCCGGAGCGCTTCTTCGCCGCGGAGATGATCCGGGAGCAGCTCCTCCTCGCGACCCACGAGGAGGTTCCGTATCAATGCGCGGTCCGCGTCGACGAGTTCGCGGAGCGCGAGGGCAAGGATCTCGTCGCGATCTCGGCGACGATCCTCGTCGGGCGGAAGTCTCACAAGGCGATCGTGATCGGCGAGCGCGGCTCGCGGTTGAAGTCGATCGGGCAGGCGGCGCGGCACGAGCTCGAGCGGTTTCTCGGGCTCCGCGTGTATCTCGAGCTCTTCGTCAAGGTGGACCCGGCGTGGTTCACGAGCGCCCGCTCCCTGACGGAGCTCGGGCTGTGAAGCGGGACGGACGGCTCGTCGTCGCGATCACCGGGCGACCGAACGCGGGGAAGTCGACGCTCTTCAACCGCCTGCTCGGGACGCGGAAGGCGCTCGTGCACGACTCGCCGGGCGTGACGCGCGACGAGAACCGTGCCCGCATCGAGCGCGGCGGCGTCGGGATCGAGCTCGTCGACACGGGCGGGATCGAGGAGCAGGCGGCGCGCGATCGCATCGGCGAGCGCGTCGATCGGCGGACTCTCACGGTCCTCGGCGGCGCGGACGTGATCGTGCACCTTCTCGACGGACAGGGCGGTGCGAATCCCGCGGATCAGGCGGTCGCGAAGCGTCTCCGCGCGCTCGGAAAGCCCGTCGTCTTCGCGGTGAACAAGATCGACCTCGCGAGCCACGAGTCGAGGCTCGCGGAGTTCGCAGCGCTGGGCGCGGACGATCTCGTCGGGGTCTCGGCGGCGCACGGCCGCGGCCTCGCGGATCTGTGGGATCGCGTGCTCGCGGTCGCTCCGGAGCGCGCGGCGTCGGATGCGAGCGGAAGCGAGAGCGAGAGCGACGGAGACGCGGCGGCGGAAGGCACCGAGCCCGCGGAGCCGACAGGCCCGCCGCGGATCGCTCTGGTCGGCCGCCCAAACGTGGGTAAATCGTCGCTCCTGAACCGGCTCGTCGGATACGAGAGGGCGATCGTCGATGCGACGCCGGGTACGACGCGCGACGCGCTCGACGTGACGGTGCAGCGCGGCGATCGCTCGTACGTGGTCGTCGACACCGCGGGGCTTCGCCGTCCGAGCCGCATCACGGAGGACCTCGAAGGCCACGCCGCGCGCTCGTCGCTGAACGCTCTCGCCCGCGCCGAGGTCGCCGTGCTCGTCCTCGATGCGACGCAGGGAGTGACGGACCAGGACCTCCGTCTCGCCGATCTCGCGTGGCGGCGCGGACGCGGCCTGATCGTCGCCGTGAACAAGATCGACCTCGCGCCGAAGCTCGCAGCGGAGCAGTGCGGCGACGAGATCGCGAGGCGCCTGCCGCAGTGGCCGCCGTTGCCGGTCGTGCGGGTGAGCGCGCTCGAGGCGACCGGGCTCCGGACGCTCTTCCGCTCGATCGACGTCGTCGTCGAGGGGCACCGCCGGAGGATCACGACGCACCGCCTGAACGAGGTCGTGCGTGCCGCCGCCGAGACCCAGCCGCCGCCGCAGGTCCGCCACCGGCCCGTGAAGATCCGCTTCGCGGCGCAGGTGAAGCGCGGGCCGCAGGAGATCGCACTCTTCGTCAGTCGCGAGGGCGCGCTGCCGGAGAGCTACCGCCGCTATCTCGTGCATGCGCTCCGCGAGGCGTTCGAGCTCGTCGGGGTGCCGCTGCGCTTGCACGTCCGGACGAGCACTCCGGGAGAGAAGAAGGCCGGAGCGCGATCGCAGCGCGCGCCACGGAGTGGCCGGAAGGGCTCCGGCGCGGTACACCCGGCGTCGTGAGCTCCCCGAACGATCGTCGTCCGTCCGGCCTGCTCGAGCGCGAGCAGAGCGTGCTCCTCGTCATCGACGTCCAGGAGAGGTACCTGCCGCACCTCGCCGAGGGCGCGCGCCTCGTCGAGGCGGTGCGGCGCCTGATCGCGGGGGCGAAGCTCGTCGGCGTGCCGATCCTCCTGACGGAGCAATACCCGCAGGGCCTCGGGCACACGGCGGACGTGGTTCGCGCCGAGCTCGGCGACGGCGTGACGGCGATCGAGAAGCGCTCGATGTCGTGTCTCGGCGAGCCCGCGTTCCGCCGTGCGCTCGACGCGAGCGGCCGGCGCCAGGTGGTCGTCGCGGGCATCGAGGCGCACGCCTGCGTCAACCAGACGGTGCACGAGCTCCTCGCGCACGGCGCCCTGGTGCACGTCGCAGTCGACGCGATCGACGCGCGTTTCGCGCGCGACCGCGAGGTCGCTCTCGCACGGGTCGAGCGCGCCGGCGCGATCGCGACGACGGTCGAATCCGTGCTCCTCGAGTGGGTGCGAACGGCGGACTCGCCGGAGTTCCAGTCGATCCGCGGGCTGATCCGCGATCCGCTGCCCGAGGGCTGAGAGCCCTCGGCCTGCTCCCGCTACCGCGGGGTCGCGTCCGGAAGACCGCCGTCGACGGGGATCGTCGCGCCGGTCGTCGGCGTCGCGCGCGTCAGGAAGAAAGCCACGGCTCGGCCGACGTGCGCGGCGGTGATCCGCGCCTGGAGCAGGTTCCGCTTCCGGTAGTAGTCCTCGAGGCCGGCCGCATCGAGGCCGCGGGCGCGCATGCGATCGGGGCCGACTTCCTCCCACAGGCCCGAGCGCCGCTCACCGTGGGAGAACACCGCGTCCGGCGCGACCATGTTCACGCGGATGTCGTGCTCCGCGAGCTCGAGGCTCGCGATGCGCGCCAGCTGATGGGCAGCGGCCTTCGTCGCGCTGTAGGCGCCGAACTTCGCTCCCGGCGCGAAGACGTTCTTCGTCGACACGAGTACGACGTCGCCGCCCGTGCCCTGTCTCTTCAGGTGACGCGCGGACTCGCGGAGGAGGAGCAGCGTGCCGTCGGTGTTGACGCGCTCGAGCAGGCGGAACCGGTCGACGTCCATCTCCTCGAGGGGCGAGACGTGTGCGAGCCCCGCGTTGATCACGACCGCGTCGACGCCGCCCCACGTCGCGGCGACGCGCGCGAACCCTTGCGCGACGGAGTCGGGATCGGTGACATCGAGCGGCACGCCGAGGACGCGATCGGGGTAGCGCTCGCCGAGACGCGCAGTGAGCTCGTCGAGCGGTGCGCCGCCGAGGTCCGTCAGCGCCATGTGCGCGCCCTGCGCGAGGAGAGCTTCCGCGATGCCCGAGCCGATCGCACCCGCGGCGCCCGTGATGAGCACGACTTGTCCCGCGAGGGGCGGGTCGATCGCGCTCGCGAGCTTCGCGTGCTGCATCGGGCGGTACTCCATGTCGAAGAGGTGATCCTCTCCGGGGGCGACATACGAAGCGCCCGTCGCCGCGATCTTCGCCTTTGCGGCGAGCGTCTGCGCGGTGATGTCGCGCGCGATGCACGCGGCCTCGGCGTCCTCGCCGGCGCAGATCGCGCCGAGGCCGGGCAGCAGGACGACGGCGGGAAGCGGCGCGAACGGCCGTACGCCCGCGGGAGTCCGCGCCGCGTGACGCGCGAGATAGGACTGATAGTCCTCCGCGTACCGCGCGAGCGCCTCGTCGATCTGCTTCGTGAGCTCGGCCTCGTCGTCCCAGCGCGGGGCTTCGACCCACGCGGGGAGGATCCGCGTCCGGATCAGATGGTCGGTCGTGAGCGGCGGAGAAAGGGCGAGCTCGCGCGCACCTGCGCTCTCGAGGACGTCGAGCACCTCGGCGTCGACGAGCGGGCGCAGGACGACGCGGCGGAACGGGCGGTCGGGATTCTCGGTGCGGCGCGCGAGCCGCCCGCGCACGAGCGGGGCGACCCAGGCGAGTCGCTGCTGCGCGACCTCGACGGAAGTCGAAGGAGACCTGGCCGCCCGTGCGAGCGGCCGCGCCTGCTTCGCCTGCCGCTCGAGGTACTCCTCCGCGCGCGAGACGAGCTCGATCATGCGGTCGTAGCTCTCGCGCGCCGTCTCTCCCCACGTGACGATCCCGTGATGCGTCCAGACCATCGCACGTCCGCGTGCTGCGGAGGCGGCGGCCTCGGCGACGCGCTTCGAGAGCTGGAACCCGGGGAAGACGTACGGCAGGACCACGACGTCCTCGCCGAGTGCCGCGCGTACGTGACGCTCGCCGTCGGGCTGGTTCGTCAGGGCGAGGACCGCGTCCGCGTGAGTGTGGTCGACGAAGCGCCCGGGCAGGAACGCGTGCACGGGCGTTTCGATCGAGGGCGTCGCGGCGCGGTGGTCGAAGAGGTGCGTGCGGAGCGCATTCACCATCCCCTCGTCGGGAAGGTCGTCGAGGCGGGCGAGGCTCCGGACGAACTCGAGGTCGACGGCGACGTGTCCGCCCGGCTCGATCGTCGCGAGGTCGTGGCCGGACGCCTTGATGAAGAGCGCGGGAGCCTCCTCGCTGAAGACGTTCCGCGCCGTCCCCTTGACGGAGGTGTTGCCGCCGCCGTGCAAGACGAGCGTCGGCTCCGTGCCGATGAGCCGGCTCGCATAGGTGCGGAGGGCGAGATCTTCGCCCCACGTCGCGCCGTATCGCGCGACGAAAGCGCGCGCGTCGTCGTCGGACCAGCGGTTCTGCATGGCTCGCCTACGCGCGCGGCGCTTTCGCCGGAAAGCGGGGCCTCAGCGGGCCGCCGCCTTGCGCTCGCCCTCGTGCTGCAGGGTCTGGAACAGGTCGTACGCGTCCTTCGGCTTCAGGTTCTCGTGCACGACGCCGCGAACGGCCTGGATCATCGCCGCCGGATGCGACGCCTGGAAGATGTTGCGTCCCATGTCGACGCCGGCCGCGCCCTGCTGGACCGCGTTGTGCGCCAGCTCGAGCGCCTCGCGCTCGGGGAGCTTCTTGCCGCCGGCGATGACGATCGGCACGGGGCAGCTCGAGGTCACCGTCTCGAAGTCCTCGTCGACGTAGTAGGTCTTCACGTAGGATGCGCCGAGCTCCGCGCAGATCCGCGACGCGAGGCGCATGTACTTCGCGTCGCGCACCATCTCGCGGCCGACCGCGGTCACGCCGAGCGTCGCGATGCCGTGGCGGTTCCCGAGGTCGACGAGCCGGGTCATGTTGTGGATCGAGCGCGTCTCGTGCTCGCCGCCGATGAACACCTGCACCGCCATTGCGGCCGCGTTCAGGCGGACGGCGTCGTCGATGCTGATCGCGATCTCCTCGGCGGAGAGCTCCTTCAGGATGCTCGGTCCGCCGCTCGCGCGAAGCACGATGCCGCCCCGGTAGGTCGGCGGGATCGAGGTGCGCAGGATCCCGCGCGTCAGCATGAGGGTGTCGGCGTACGCGGTCAGCGGGACGATGTTCAGGTCGACGCGCTCGAGCCCACTCGTCGGGCCCATGAAGTAGCCGTGGTCGAAGGCCAGCATGACGGTCCGGCCGGAGCGGCTGTCGAAGATCTGGGACAGGCGGTTCTTCATGCCCCAGTCGAGGTTGTTCGAGCCCTTCAGGAAGAACGACTCGCTCCGCATGGGGACATCGGAGTGGAAGTTCTTCGCTTCGGTGGAATCGGCTTCGGCCATCGTTCTAGCTCTCCATCGGTGTTGCGAGGGGAATTGGGATCGCGCGAAAACGCCAGTCTACCCAGGCGGGCCGCCCCAGTAAACGCGCGGATTCGGGCGTATGGCGCGAGCGCCCTAGCGATTGACGGGCGGCTCGGCGGAGACGCGGCGGACCGCGATGTCGAGGACCTTGCGGCGCGCGCCGAGCGGCGACTCGATCACGACCGCCGGGGGGTCGATTTCGACCACCGTGAACGGGCCGGGCTCCGCCATCAGCACGACGAGGTCGCCGAGGCGGATGTCTTCGTCCGAGCGCGCCGGGGGCTGCTTTTCGTCTGCCACGAGACGGGGAGATTAGGGTTTCTCCGCGGGCTTCGCAAAGAGGCCACACGCGCGCGACAAGGCGTGCCAGAGGTCGTCCGGGATCGCCGCCGTGAAGGAGCGGACGTTCTCCTCGAGCTCGGCCGGGGAGCGCGCGCCGGTGAGGACCGTCGTCACGGCCTCGTGCCGGAGCGGAAACTGGAGAGCCGCAGCGGGGAGCGACACGCCGAAGCTCGCGCACACGCGATCGAGCTCCCGGGCCCGCTCGATCTGCGGATCGGGCGCCGGCTCGTAGTCGAACGTCGCGCCCGGACGCGGATCCGCGAGGAGCCCGGAGTTGAAGACGCCCGCGGCGATCACCGCGACGCCGGCCTCGAGCGCCGCCGGAAGCAGATGCTCCTCCGCGGTTCGATCGAGGAGCGTATGCCGGCCGGCCACGAGGACGCAGTCGACGAGGCCGCGCTCGACGAAGCGCGCGAGCATCGCGGACTGGTTCATCCCGGCGCCGACCGCGCCGATGACGCCCTCGTCGCTCAAACGACGCAGAGCCCGAAAGGAGCCCGCGATCGCCTCGTCCTCGTGGTCGTCCGGGTCGTGCACGTGCGCGACGTCGATGCGGCCCTGGCCGAGCCGTTCGAGGCTCGCCTCGATCGAGCGCAGCGTGCCGTCGTAGCTGAAGTCGAACACCGGCCGACGCGGCGGGACATCGACGAACATCGCCCCTTCCTCGATGCCCGGGACGAGCAACCGCCCGACCTTCGTCGCAAGCACGTACTCGCCTCGTGGCCGCGCGCGCAGCGCGCGCCCGAGCCGCTCCTCGGAGAGCCCGAAGCCGTAGAGCGGCGCCGTGTCGAACCAGCGGAGGCCCGCTTCCCAGGCGGCGTCGATCGTCGCCGTCGCTTGCGCCTCGTCGACGGCGTGGAACAGGTTCCCGAGAGGGGCGCAGCCGAGCCCGAGGCGGGTGACCCGTACGCCGGTCCGTCCCAGAGCGACGAGCTCCCGCGCGTCAGGCACGGCGCCACTCGGACCCGTTCGGGAACGCGAGTGCTTCGAGGGACTCGGGGTGCATCTCGATCGAGTAGCCGGGGGCTTCCGGAACCACGTACCGCCCATCTCGCACGCGTGCGGGATGCACGAAGTGCTCGTGCAGATGATCGGCGAACTCCGTGCAGCGTCCGTCGAGCGAGCCGCTGACGGCGACGTAGTCGATCATCGAGATGTGCTGCACGTACTCGCAGAGACCGAGCCCGCCGGCGTGCGGGCACACCGGAACGTCGTAGCGAGCCGCCAGGAGCAGCACGGCGAGGACCTCGTTGAGACCGCCGAGCCGGCACGCGTCGACCTGGCAGTAATCGATCGCCTGCATCTGCAGGAGCTGCTTGAAGAGCACCTTGTTGGCGCAGTGCTCGCCGGTAGCGACGCCGATCGGTCCGACGGCGCGGCGAATCGCGGCGTGGCCCACGACGTCGTCGGGGCTCGTCGGCTCCTCGATCCAGCGGAGCCCGTACGGCTCGAGGTGCTTCATCCAGGCGATCGCTTGCGGGACGTCCCACACCTGATTGGCGTCGGCCATGAGATCGCAGCCGTCGCCGATCTCCTCGCGCATGACCGCGCAGCGACGCGCGTCCGAAGCCGGGTCGATGCCGACTTTGGTCTTGAAGCGCGTCCAGCCCGCGGCGCGCGCCTCGCGGCAGAGGCGTCGGACCTGCTCCTCGGGATAGCCGAGCCAACCGGCCGACGTGATGTACGCGGGATAGCCGTCGCGTCGCATCTCGGCCTCGCGCGCGCTCCTTCCCGGAGCCTTCGCGCGAAGCATCTCGATCGCCTCTTCGCGCGTCAGGGCGTCGGTGAGGTAGCGCCAGTCGACCGCGGCCGCGAGCTCTTCGGGCTCGAGGTCGCAGACGAGCTTCCACACGGGCTTGCCCGCGCTTTTCGCCCAGAGATCCCAGAGGGCGTTGACGATCGCCGCGGTCGCGAGGTGGATGACGCCCTTCTCCGGTCCGAGCCAGCGAAGCTGCGAATCGTTGGTGAGGCGGCGGTGGAAGGCGCCGAAGTCGGAGGTGATCTCGGCCACGTCGCGGCCGACGACGTGGAACGCGAGCGCCTCGACGGCTGCGCAGACGACCTCGGTGCCACGGCCGATCGTGAAGGTGATGCCGTGACCGGCGTGGGCGGCATCCGTTTCGAGGATCACGTAGGCTGCCGAGTAGTCGGGATCGCCGTGGACCGCGTCGGAGCCGTGCAGCCCGCGCGAGGTCGGCGCGCGGATGTCGAGGACGCGCAGATTCGCGATCCGCGTCATCGCGCGACTCCGCCCGGAACCTGAAAGCCGTGCGTACCACCGTCGATCTGCAGTGCGCTGCCGGTCACGTAGCCGGCGGCGGGAGAGGCGAGGTAGGCGATCGCGACGGCGATCTCCTCGGCGGTTCCGAGTCGTCCGATCGGCTGGCGCGCGACCAGCCGGGCGCGTGCGGCCGCGGGGTCGTCCGCCGCATCGAGGAGCCTGCCGACCCACGGCGTGTCCACGGTGCCCGGACAGACACAGTTGACGCGGATGCGATCCCCGGCGCAGTCCGCCGCCATCGCCAGCGTCAACGCGTAGACCGCGCCCTTGCTCGCGCCGTAGCAGGCGCGCCGCGGCAGCCCCGTCCACGAGACGATCGAGGCCGTGTTGACGACAGCGGGATGGGGCGACCGCCGCAGATGCGGGAGACACGCCTTGCTCATGCGCACCATGCCGAAGACGTTCACGTCGAAGACGCGCCGCCATTCGTCGATCTCGTTGTCCTCGACCGTCCCGTCCGCGCCGATGCCGGCGTTGTTGACGAGGACGTCGATGCCGTCCCATTCCCGGGCGGCTGCCGCGACCGCGGCCTCGACGCCGGCATCGTCGGTGACGTCGCAGACGATCGGGACGATGCCGGGCCGCGCCGTCGGCGGCTTCGGATCGAGTGCGGCGACGAGTGCGCCCTCGCGCACGAACGTCTCGGCCGTCGCGAGGCCGATCCCCGAGCCGGCGCCGGTGATCACGGCGCGGAGACCCTTCAGCTGCAGCATGCTCGCTTCCTCTTCTCCGTCACGCGGTTCGCTCGGCGTTCACCCGAGAACGTTTTCCGCGGCTGCCTGCATCTCCGCAAGGGCGGCGCCGGCGTCGATCGTGCCGCGCAGGGCGTGGTGCAGCGCTTGCCAACCCGCGTCTTCGATGGCGGGAAAGCGTGCGAGCGGCGGATAGGTGATCATTCCCTCGGCGATCGTCCGGCTCGTGATCGCTCGCCGCCGCGCGTCGATCTCGTCGAGCGGTTTCACGCCATCGTGGACGGCCACGTCGGCGCAGACGGCGCCGCTCTCGGCTTCGAGCGCATGGGCCTCCGAAGAGCAGAGGCGGCGCACGAGGCGAACCGCGCCGTCGAGGTCGCCGCAGGTCGACGGGATCGCCCACGAGTGACATCCGGCGTACGAGCGCAATCCGTTCGCGCCGGAGAGATACGGGTGCGGCTCGAGGTCGCGCCCGGCGGCGGAGGCACGGAGCTCCTGCGTCGCACCGGGCCAGGCGGCGGCGAGCGCCACGCGCCCGGAACCGAGAGCCGCGTCGACCTGGTCGTAGTGCCAGTCCGGGAGATCCGCCGGACTGCGATGGGCCACGGCGACGAGCGTCTCGACGGCGCGTCGTCCCTCCGGCGACGACAGCGTGGGCCGGAGGCGGTCGTCGAAGAGGCGCCCCCCGTGAGCGGCCACGACTTCGAAGAAGGTTCCGAAGAGCCCCGACTCCCGGCCGGGAAACGCAAAGGTCAGAGGGGAAGCGACGAGATCGTCCCACGTCGTCGGCACCGCGTTCCCGGCGAGCAGGGAGCGGTTCGCCCAGAGGACACGCACGTCGATGTTGCGCGGCACCGACAACAGCGAACCGTCGAAGCGACAGAGATCGACGGCGCGCGGGGCGAGGGGTCGGAGCGTCGCGTCGTCGACGAGGCCGTCGAGCGGCGTCAACCATTGGCTCTGCGAAGGAGCGTACTTCGAATGCGTCGACAGGACGTCGATCCGCTCCCCGCGGCGGAGCATCGACTCGACGGTGCGGTTCAGGGTCGGGTGATCGGCGTGGACGACCACCTCGACGTCGAGCCCGTCCAGGATGCGGTAGAGGCCGTCGTACATCGGGCCGCCGACGAGCGCGATGCGCAAGGTCACGGTCGTCCCACGGCATCGGCTGCGGCGAAGTGAGCCATCTGATCGGCGTGAGCCTTCTCGAACGAGGGGCGCTGCGGCGTCTCGTCCTTGTACGCGGCGAGCTTCTCCTTGGCGGACCTCGCGATCGCCGGCGTCGCGAGGAGAAGCAGCGCGGCCGCGGCGAGCAGGGACAGCCGCTCCATCCTCTGCCTCCTCATGGTTCGATCGAATAGCAGGAACGACGAATGGCAGGAACGACGGGACTTGACTGTCGCGCGTCCTCGCTCTCGGTGCGGCGAAAGGAGGGACGTCGCTCCCCGTCGGCATCGCCGCAGGCCTCACCGCAACGACGAGCGCGACGGTCCAACTGCGGGCCTCCAACGCCGAGTGCTTCTCGGCGACGCTGACGAGCATCGCCGTGCAGGAGTCGAGCTTCTTCGAGGCGAAGGAGGCGCGAGACGAATCAGCGGAGGGGGTGGGATTCGAACCCACGAGGGCTTTGAGACCCTGCCGGTTTTCAAGACCGGTGCCTTCAACCACTCGGCCACCCCTCCCGGAACCCGCTCGATTTCTGGGGTAGCGGCTCCTCGGAGGCGCGTCCAGCGCTCGGCCAGGGTTGCGATTCCGTGAAAATCCACCGGCGGGCGCGCCAGAGGGGCGGCGTCCCCTACACCAACGCCCGGGAATCGCGTAGGGGCAAAGGCCATGCACAACGCCAGATCCTCCGCTCCGGGGCTCCCCGGGCTCTCGCTTCTCGCTCTACTCCTCGCGCTCCCGACGAGCGCCGCCGCGCAGGACGAGGGCGCCCAGGTCGAGCAGATCGTCGTCACCGCGCAGAAGCGCGAGCAGCGCTGGCTCGACGTGCCGATCAACTTGACGGCGATGTCGGGCGACTTCCTCGACGACCTCGGCCTCTACGACTTCGAGCGGGTCGGAACGCTCGTACCCGGCGTCACGATCCAGGCGCAGAGCGCGAACAACCCCGGTTACAACGTCCGCGGCATCACGAGCGACGACGGCTCCTCGCAGTTCGAGGACCGCGTCTCGCTCTACGAGGACGGCGTCCCGATCAGCCGGAGCCGCGGCTCGTACATCGAGATCTTCGACGTCGAGCGCGTCGAGGTGCTGAAGGGGCCGCAGAGCACGCTCTTCGGACGCAGTGCGGAGATCGGCGCGATCAGCGTCATCTCGAACAAGCCGGACGACGAGCTCTCGGGAAGCGTCCGCCTCGGCGGCGGAAACCTCGGCTACTTCATCGCCGACGCGTACGTGAACGTGCCGGTGAGCGAGGGCATGCAGACGCGCTTCGCGATCATCCACCGCGACCGCGAGGGCTTCCAGGAGAACCTCGCGGGCGGGACGCTGAACGGCCTCAACGTCACCGCGATCCGCGGCAGCATGCGCTTCCTGCCGAGCGACGATGTCACGATCGACGTGATCCTCGGCTACCAGCACAACAACGCCCCGGGCACCGGCTTCAAGGCGATGAACCTCCCGACGATCGGCTCGACGACGTCGCCGTTCACGGCGGCCGATCTCGAGCGTGACGGACAGCTCGGTCTCAAGCGCAACGTCTACAGCGCGACCGGCTTGACGGAGTGGCAGCTGAACGACGACTGGAGTCTCTCCTTCAACACCTCGTGGCGGCAATTCGACACGGACGAGGCCTTCGACGCGGACGGCAGCGCTTCCCCGGCGCTTTTCTTCCACGAGATCGTCGAGAGCAAGCAGGCGAACCAGGAGATCCGGGCGAACTACGTCGCGCTCGAGGGCGACCTGACTGGGTTCATCGGCGTCGACTTCTTCTACGAGGACGGCTCGCAGGCCGTGCCGCTCGTGATCGACGACGCGACCGTGTTCCCGATCGGAACGGCGCCGCCGCAGGACGTGCCGGGGCTCCTCTACAACCCGGTCGACGGCTTCGTGCAGAACGGGAACGACACGCTCTTCGAGATGACGAACTTCGGGACGACGTACGAGCTCGATCTCTTCACCGACGCGACGTACCGCCTGATCGACGCGCTCGACTTCACGGCGGGCGTGCGCGGCATCTATCTCTGGAAGAACAGCGAGTTCATCTCGCCCGACGCGGTGAGCCAGCCGGGGACGGTCTGTCCCGGCCTCGGCGACCTGCCGTGCTCCGCGCTCTTCGATCTCGGAGGGCTCACGACGAACGGCGAGCTCCTCTCGAAGAGCGGCAACTTCGGCAAGGCGGTCGGTCGCGCCGTGTTCAGCTACGACTTCAACGACCGCTTCGACACCGATGCGACGGCCTTCGCCGGCTGGAACCGCGGCTGGCGCGCGCCGGTCGTGCAGGTCGAGGCGGACGGCAGCGAGATCGTGCCGGGGGAGACGGTCGACAGCTACGAGATCGGTGCGAAGGGCCTCTTCCTCGACGGCCGCCTGCAGCTCGAGGGCTCGTTCTACTACTACACCTACGAGAATTTCCAGTTGACGTTCTTCGACCGTTCCTCACTCGGCTTTTTGACGATCGACGGCGGGAACGCGACTGGCTACGGCACGGAGCTCGCGTCGAACTCGCAGATCACCGAGGACCTGAACTTCTTCGCCAACTTCGCGTGGACGCACGCGCGGTTCGACGACGACGTCTTCATCCCGGCGGGGACCGAGGGCCTGGTGAACCTGAAGGGCGCCCAGTTCCGCTTGACGCCGGAGTACAAGTTCAACGTCGGCGGGCAGTACTACCGGCCGGTGAACGACGACGTGAACGTCTACGCGACGACGTGGCTCACGTGGCAGTCGGAGATCTACTTCGAGACGAGCAACGACCCGCAGCTCACGCAGGGCTCGTACGGCCTCTGGAACACGCGCGTCGGCTTCAACGTCTGGAACGAGCAGCTCGAGGTCGCGATGTTCGGCTACAACCTGCTCGACAAGAACTACGTGATCGACGCGGGCAACACCGGCTACCAGTTCGGCATCCCGACGTTCGTCGCGGGAACGCCGCGGACCTGGGGCGGCGAGGTGACCTGGCGCTTCTGAGCGCGTCTCGCTCGCGGTTCCGCGGTGGAGGAGGGGTGGGTGCCGCCCCGGGGAGGAGGGGACCGGGGCGGCACCCGATTGTCGCGACGCACGCGACGGGGGACTCGCGTCCGTGCGGCGGGGATGACCTACTGCGGAGGGAGGTTCGGGACCGAGGTCACCAGCACGGCGCGTCGCGAGCCGCTGAAGAGGAAATCGCTGTCGAGAAACGAGTCGACCAGGGCGGTGTCGTGGTTGGAGGCCGGCCGGGCGCGCAGGCCGAGGAGCGCGCCGACACGAATGAACTCGGGGTCCTCGAGGCTCAGGAGGAAGGCGTCGGTGGAGTCGGGTTGGCTGCGCTCGTTCATGGGAGGCAGGTACATCAAGTCGCGTGCCAACCGAGCCGCTTCGGCGCCTCGCGGCGCCACTGGCAAGTCGCATGTCGCGTCGTGCGGCAGGCGACGCGGCGTAGGAGACCCCGGGCGCGAAACGGCGCGTCTTTCCGGGGCTTTTCGCGCGGCTCTCGAGCGCGTGCGGCGAAAGCGGTCGAGTCCGCGCGGATCGCGTGGCTTTGCCGCAGCGTGCATCGCTGCAGGCAAGCCATGCGGATCGCGCTGCGGAAGCTCTAGGTGAGAAAGACCGGAGAGAGAGGGATTCGAACCCTCGATACGGGGTTAGCCGTATACGCGCTTAGCAGGCGCGCGCCTTCGACCACTCGGCCATCTCTCCGCGCGGAGCTGCCACTTCATCGCTCCTGCATCACTGCATTACTGGAGAGAGGTCCGCGGTCGCAAGACTCCCGGTAGAACGCGTTGGCGTTGCGCGGGTCGTCGTGCCTCGCCGCGCATCGCCGTGCCTCGCGGGACCTCGCTGGACAGCCGACCCCCCGACGGGTAGGTACCCAGCCTGCGCACGCGCCCTTAGCTCAGCTGGATAGAGCGGCTGACTACGGATCAGCAGGTCGGGAGTTCGAATCTCTCAGGGCGCGCTAGCACTTCCGCGGGTTTTTCGGCGGTCAGTTCGGCAGCGCGGGCGCTTCGTCGGGGGACTGTGGCCCTTTTTGTGCCCCCTCTTTTCCTCCGAGGGTGCGCTCCAACTCGGCGATCGCGTCGAGCTTCGCCTGGTTCCGCACGTGGCTGTACCGTTGGAGCATCTGCTGCGAGACGTGGCCGGCGAGACTGCGGATCGTCTGCTCGCTCACGCGCGGGCTCTCGCAGAGCCGCGTCACGAAAGTGTGCCGGAGATCATGCCAGCGGAGCGTGAGACTCGCGAGGTCGGTGGCGCGACCCCACGCGCGCTTCCACTCCCCCATCGGCTCGCCGAGTTCGATCCCGTAGAGGTGCGGCTTCCGGCCGCCCGCGAGGGTGATCTTGTGCCGCGGGAAGACGTACGAGTCCGGCCGGGCTCCGGGGAAGCGAGCGAGCCAGAGGGTGAGCGCGCCGCAGGCGCGCTGGGTCAGAGGAACGACGCGGCCGGTGCCGGCGGCGGTCTTCGACTTCGGCACCACGAGGTGCCCGGAGATGATGACCCCTGCGTCCCACTCCAGGGTGAGGTCCCGCAGCCGTAGAGAGCGAATCTCCGACGCTCTGAGGCCGGTGTCGAGGCTGACTACGACAAGCGGCAGGAGGGCAGGGGAGCCGCTCTGACTGACCCCGTCGAGCAGTTTCGTTTCCTCCTCCCAGGTGATCGCCTGGCCCACGTCGTGGCGCTCGGCGAGGCGGTCGACCCCGTCCGAGATCGGCGCCCAGCACCGGAACCTGCGGAGAATCTGCTGGAGAACCCCGACCTCTTCCTCGGCCGAAGACCGGCTAGCCCTTAGCCTCGACGAGGCGGCTCGCCGCGTCGGGGTTTCCCGGGGCTTCCTGGAGCTCGAACGCCAGCGCGGCCACCTGCGCACGGTGAAGCGGGGACGTCGGCGCTTCGTGTTGGTCGAAGACCTGCACGTTTGGCTAAACCGTGGCGCCGAAGGCGACGTCCGGTGATCTGCGACGTTCTCGGTCGCTGCGAGGGTTGCGGCGAGCTTCGCCGCCGAGTCGATGTCCTGGAGCTTTCTGAAGCCGCCTTCTGGCTGATCGCCTGCCCCTGCGGCGAGCGGTGGGAGCTCGTCGTCGCGGATGCTGACGTCGCGCCAGACGAGGATGAACGTGACGAGGACGCCGGAGAGGCCGCATGAGCCCGCTCGACCGTGTCCTGGGCCGGCTTACCGGCGTGTCGCCCAATGGTCGCTCGGCCTGCTGCCCTACGCACGACGACCGCCACGCATCCCTCTCCATCGCTCAGGGCAACGACGGCCGAGTCCTCTTGAAGTGCCACGCCGGCTGTCCCGTCGAGACGCTGCTCGACGCGATGGGACTCGAGGTCCGGGATTTGTTCGTGCAGACGGACGGCGGCCGCCGGGTCGAGGCCACGTACGCGTACCTCGACGAGGAGTCGAAGCTGCTCTTCGAGGTCGTGCGGTACGCGCCGAAGGGGTTCACGCAGCGTCGCCCCGACGGGGCCGGCGGCTGGATCTACAACCTCCACGGGGTCCAGCGGGTTCTCTACCGCCTGCCGCAACTCCTTTCGGCACCAGGCAGAGCCGTGTTCGTGGTCGAGGGGGAGAAGGACGCCGACGCGCTCGCGGAGTTGGGCTTCGTCGCGACGACGAATCCCGGGGGAGCGGGCAAGTGGCGCGCGAAATACAGCGAGGCGCTTCGCGACTGGTCGGTCTACATTGTCCCCGATAACGACGAGGGGGGCGAACTTCACGCGCGTGACGTTGCGCGCGGGGTTCTTCCGGTTGCCCAGGAAGTCCGGATAGTGCGGCTCCCGGATCTTTCCGAGAAGGGCGACGTATCCGACTGGATCGCGGCGGGCGGCACGGCCGACGAACTCCGCCGCTTTGTTCGCGCGACCAAGCCGATCGCGTCCGCCGACGTCACCGAACGCCCCTCGCACGCCGAAAGCGACGGTCCCTTGGTGCTCCTCTCGGAGGTCACGCCGGAGGATGTCTCGTGGCTCTGGCCTGGCAAGATCCCCTTGGGGAAGCTGTCGATCCTCGAAGGAGACCCGGACACCGGAAAAACGACGGTCGCGCTCGACATTGCGGCCCGCCTCTCCTCGGGACGCTCGATGCCGTGCGAAGGCGTCGCTGCTCCGCCTGCGGGCGTCGTGATCATCACCGCGGAGGATGGACTCGCGGACACGATCCGACCTCGACTCGAAGCTGCTGGCGCAGATTTGCAGCGCATCGCTGCCTTTCGACTGGACTCGCTCCCAGACCTCACGGCGTCGGGGCTTGCGGCGATCGAGGCCGCGATCCGTCGGGTCGACGCCCGCCTCGTCATCGTGGACCCGCTCGTGGCCTTCCTACCGGATCAAGCCGACTCGAAGACGGACCACCGTATCCGGCGCGTCCTGACGCCTCTCGCCGGCTTGGCCGAGCGGACGGGCGTCGCTGTCCTCGCCCTCCGCCATCTGAACAAGTCGGACGGGAACAATCCCAAGTACCGCGGCGGAGGTTCCATCGGCTTCACGGCCGCCGCGCGATCCGTGATGCTCGCGGGCGTCGATCCCGGCGAGGAGGCGCGCCGCGTGCTCGCTCGCGTGAAGGGCAATCTTGCTCCCCCGTGGCCGTCGATCTCGTATGAGCTGGAAGCCGGCGACGGAGCCGTCCGTGTTGTCTGGGGCGCGCAAGTGGAGTGGAGTGCCGCCGACGTCTTGCGCAGTCCGACGCGCGACGCGGGAGACGGTCCCGCCGATCGGCACGCGGTCGACGACGCATCCGACTTCCTGACGGAGGTCCTCAACGCCGGATGGAGATCGTCGAAGCAGATCAAGAAGGAAGCCGGCCAAGCGGGGATTGCATGGCGCACGGTCGAGCGGGCGAAGACGAAGCTCGGCCAAGCCGTCAAGGCGAAGAGGTACGGGGGCGACTGGGGTTGGGAGCTGGTCCGCACAGATGAGGAACACCGCCATCATCCGCTCCCTGTGGCGGAGTGGCGGAGTGGCGGTCTTGGCGAAAAACCCACTCAGATCATCGACTCCGCCACTCCGCCACTCCGCCAAGGTGAAGGAGATTTGGCGGTGTTGGAGACGTGCGGGGACGGCGTCGAAGTATGAGTGCCCTCGCGGTCCTCGACGAACTCGCCTCGCTCGGAGCCGCCGTCTACCGACGTGGCGATCGAGTGCGGATCGAGCCGGGTAGTGTCGTCACCCCCGACCTCTTGGCCGAGGTTCGAGCCCACAAGGCCGAGCTTCTCGCGGTGCTACCCGAGGCGCCGGCACCACGATGGGAGAACCGATCGAAAGAGTCGGCGACTCTTGAAGCTGGGCCTCGCCGTCCCCTCCGAGTCGTCGTCGACGACGTCAAGCTGCGGAGGACGCCTTTCGACCTCACGATCGGCGTGCGCGTCATCGACGCGAAGGCATGCGTGCGCGCCGATCTGGCGCAGCTCGAAGCCACGGTCGTCGAGTATTCGAGGGTGTGGGCCGGACCCGACGAAGACCCACGTCTCGCTCGCGAGCTCGGGGAGCGAATCGAGGATCTGCTCGAGCGTCTCGAATCGTGCGGCGCCCGCGTACGCGTCGTGGCTCTGTCGTGAGGGAAGATGTCCGAACCGCGCCGCCAACGGGATGAGCGAGGCCGTTACGCGCCCGAGCAGCGGGCCGCGGAGAAGCGCGAGTTCGACGAGCTGCTCGGCACGTTCGTCGCCCTGTTCGACGAGTCCCTCCGTCTCCAGCGCGGCCGACGCCGGCCGGGACGCCCACGGGTGCCTCGGCTCACCGAGCCGACGATGATCGAGACCTTCCGCGGGCTCGGACTCCCCTTCGAGGCGGGCACCATGCGGAAAACTCTGGGGGTGAACGGAGACGGGGAACCTACAGCTAGCAGCCGAACCCGCGCTCGCCGGGGCGGCTACGCCGATCTCCACAGAGACGATCCCGTGGCCGCGGAGCTGAGAAACGCCTTACGGAAGCTGGGCCTTTGGCGGGGATCGAACCCGACGACGAAACCCGTCAGGGGTCCACGGAAGTGAACGGCCCGACGTGCCCGACGCACCGAGATCGCGAGCTTGTCTGTCCCGCCTGTCTCGCCAGGGAACGAGGCCGGAGAGGGGGCAGTTCCACCTCGAAGAAGAAGGCTGCCGCCTCCCGCCGGAACGGCAGGAAGTCGCAGAAGCGGCGGCGGAAGCGGTGCCGCGAAGCCGCGCTTCGCCGCGCCGAACGCCGTCGACGGGACCTCGAGGCGAAGGAAGCGGCGGCACGTGCCGCGGAGCGCGAGGCGGAACGAGTCCGTCGTCGGCGCGTAGTACAGGCCCGCGACCGGCTACTTGAGCGCAGACTTCGCGAACAGGGCTGCGAGCCGCGGAGAGCAAGCCCGATGACGACTCGCCCCGCCTTCAAGCTGGACCGTCGTCATCGGACTTAGTGGGGCAGCCTTCCACGACCTCGAGATCCAGTCTCAGGAGTCACGCGCCCGCCTAAGAACGAGCGCGCCGCGCTAGTCGCCGAAAGGGCGGAAGGACTCGACGACGAATGAGCACCGGTCCGTCATTCGAGCAGCTTCGCCTTCGCCTTCTTGAACTCCTCGTCCGTAAGCGCACCGGACCGGTGGAGTTCCGCCAGATCCCGCAGCTCTCTCACGGCTGATCCGGTCTGACGCACGGCCACCTCTGAGGGGCTCTTGGGGTCGATGGACGTCTCGGCGATCTCACCGGAGGCGGCCCCGAGAGCTTGGGCGTCTTCGGCGAGCCGCCTGATCTCGGCGCGATCGTACTCGTCCGAGCAGAGATACGAGTCACGCCAGAAGGATGGGATCCACGTCTCCTCCGTGGGGGCGGTCGGGTACTCGATGACGACGTCATCGGTCACGGCCTCGTTGATGATGATCGCTGGCAGGAGAAGGACCGAACCCGTAAGAGCCATCGTCTGATTCGCGGTGTGGGTGCCGAGGGGCTCGCCGCAATAGGGGTCCTCGTAATAGAGAGCCATGGCCTTACGGTGCTGCTCGTGGGCGCTCTCGGATTGCCCCTGACGAACCAGCGACGAGGCGCGAACCGCATGCAGCTCCCAAGAGTCTGGCCACTTCTTGAGACCTTGATCCAGCATGCGAAGTAGCTCGACTTCCGAGAGGTCGCCTCCCCGTACTGCGTACTCGCGCTCTACCATCCACTCTTCGTACGATTCCGGATCAGGTTCGTTGAGGGCAGTCTGAATTCTGGTCTGGGTCGAGGCGCAGCCAGCTCCCAAAACCAATGAGAGAAGAGCGCATGTGGGGGTTCGCATCGCTCACCCGTCGGTGACGGCGAACGGCGGGACGAACTGCGTTAGGTCGAGCGTCGCGTACCCCGAGACCATCGCCGTTGGCCCTCCGCCGTTCGGACCGCACGTGGCCCCGCCTGATTGGATCGTGAGGATCGACAGGATGGTGCGCGGAGCCGGTGGAGTCGTGGCGTAGTAGAGTTGTCCTGCTTCAGTCGGAACGTGACAGCCGGGGTTGACGGGATTGGAGAGTAGACCGGGGCCATGATCTCAGGCAACAGCGGGCTGCCGAGCAGCGCTTCGGTGTTCGGCCCGCAGTGCACGGGCAG
>Ga0194128_10000470_pt1 | contig 73737 bp, 67 predicted proteins | sample TA2KigCa65mmetaG_FD_148650 | JGI IMG/M metagenome (GOLD analysis project Ga0194128, IMG submission 148650) | Freshwater microbial communities from Lake Tanganyika, Tanzania - TA2015037 Kigoma Deep Cast 65m | ecosystem: Environmental > Aquatic > Freshwater > Lake | place: Tanzania: Lake...
GGGGACGGCTCAATCGTTGCTGACGCGTTTCTCCAGTGGGTGCCGGCCGAGGGGTGCTGCAGCGTTGGCCGAACAATCCGACCACCGTGCCTTCGGGCCGTTGCTCCAAAGTCCAGCTCGCCACACGGACAGCCAAGGCACTGTCCAATTCGAAACCTCTGCCACCTCCATCTCCAATGCATCCCAAATCCTGGGTGGCCGGATGTTTGGAATAATCCAGCAGCGTTGTATCCTCGATGATCAAATATTCTCCGGGTTCACGGCAACGGGCTTGAGTCCGTTCCAGATGAGGACCAATGATGCGATCAAAGGTGGCGCCACTTCCCGAAAAGAAACGATAGGCCGCTTTTGAGTTCGGCCCAGTCAGGGAAGGCTTGCGGCAATGTTCGGCCAGGATTAGCCGCAAGTTTTTGAGCGATGTTCACCAAACGTTTATTACGTCGCTTGTCACCTAATTGGGCAAACGCAAATTCGGATTGCGCCCACTCTGCCGGAGGAAGTAAGGAATGAATCATCCCGGCATTGCGAGCCAGGTAGAGAAAAGTACAAGTCGTATAAGTATGTTTTTATTAAATAGTTATAAATACTTCTTATTCAATACCAACAAGATGTGGGTAATGAAAAGGGTTCAAACCCCGGGCTATTGTCATTCGGTCCCTCCGGGACAAATGCTCTTTGAATTACCGAAAGGCATTAGCGTAAATCTTTTAGTCAAAGGCTCCTCACGCCGGCTGCTACCCAATCATCTATGACCTTAGTCAAACAAAGACTCGTCATCGTGGGCAACGGCATGGCCGGGGCCCGCGCCGCCGAAGAAATCCTGAAACGCGCGCCGGATCGGTTTGACATTGCAATGTTCGGCGCCGAGCCGTACGGGAACTACAACCGCATTCTCCTCAGCAACGTGCTCAATGGCAGCCAGCCAGCCACGGAGATTTTCATGAATCCGCTCGCGTGGTAGGAAGAGAATCGCATCCGTCTCCACGCGGGCCTGAAAGCTTCGCGCATTGACCGCGAATGCAAAATGGTCATCGGCGGCGCACTCAGGAAAGATGCGATTGCCTATGGCGCGGATGGGATCGCTTCGGACGTCCCAGTTGTCGAGGAGCCGTACGATCACGTCATCATCGCGACCGGTTCGCGTCCGTTCGTTCCGCCGATGGAAGGTTTCGGCGGGCCAGGCGCTTTCCTGTTCCGCACCATCGACGATTGTGACCGCATTGCCGAGTTCGCCAAAGCTTCGAAGCGCGCCGCGGTAATCGGCGGTGGCCTGCTTGGACTTGAAGCAGCTCGTGGATTGATGACACACGACGTGCACGTCACTGTCCTCGAAGCTGCGCCGCAATTGATGATCGCTCAACTCGATCCTGAAGCCGGCGAAATGCTCAAGAAGACCATCGAAGGCATGGGCATCCGAGTGTTGTGCAACACCATCACAGCAAAGATTGTCCGGACCAACGATCGCATTACGCACCTCGAATTCAAGGACGGCGCCACGATCGAGACCGATATGGTTGTGGTCAGCGCCGGCATCCGGCCCATCACCGAGATCGCCACGGCTTCCGGTCTGACCGTAAACAAAGCAGTGGTTTGCGACGACCAGATGCGGACGAGCGACCGCGCCATTTTTGCGGTGGGCGAGTGCGTCGAGCATCGCGGAAGAATTTACGGTTTGGTGGACCCGATCTGGGAACAGGCCAAAGTGCTGGCGGACGTGCTCACGGTATTCAACCCGAAGGCTGAATACCTCGGATCAAAGCTGGGCACCAAGCTCAAAGTGATGGGCGTCGAGCTCGCATCGATGGGCGAAACGAAGCCTTCGTTGCCGGGTGACGAAGTCGTGGTCTATCGCGAACCGTCCCGCGGCGTTTATAAGAAGTTGATCGTGCGCGACAACGTCATCGCCGGTGCAATCTTGCTGGGCGAAACCGACACGGCCGGCGTGCTGATGCAGATGTTCATGGCTAACGCCGCCGTCTCCGCCCGCCGCGCCGACCTTTTGTTCGGCAGTTCGAGCGGCGCGCCGGTCCTAAGCGTATTCGATCTGCCCGACCACGCGCAGATTTGCAATTGCAACGGCGTCAGCAAAGGCCAGATCAAGGAAGCGATCACCATCGGCAAAGGCCATTCCGTTTCGAAAGTCGGCGGATGCATGAAAGCGGGCCTCGGCTGCGGTTCATGCAAGTCACTCGTCGCGCAGCTCATCGAGGCTTACGCGGGCGAAGTGAAGGACGATCCGAGCGAACATTATTACGTCCCGGGCGTGCCCCTCGAGAAATCGCAGCTCGTGGCCGAGATTCGAAAGCGAGGGCTCAAGTCCGTCAGCGCCGTCTTCCGTGAACTGGCCGGTGGCAAGGAAGACCCCGGCAGGAAGGTGGGCCTGGCTTCGTTGCTGAAAACACTCTGGCCCGGCGAATACGACGATGAACGTGACGCGCGTTTTATTAATGACCGCGTCCACGCGAACATTCAGAAAGACGGCACGTTCTCGGTCGTCCCTCGCATTTACGGTGGCGTCATGTCGCCCGCTGAGTTGCGTCGCATTGCCGACGTGGCCGAGAAGTTCGAGGTGCCGATGGTCAAAATCACCGGCGGCCAACGGCTTGATCTGCTCGGTGTGAAAAAGGAGAACCTGCCGAAGATTTGGAAGGAACTCGGCATTCCCAGCGGCCACGCTTACACAAAGGCGTTCCGCACTTGCAAGAGCTGTGTGGGAACGGATTTCTGCCGATACGGCCTCGGCGACTCGATCAAGCTGGCGCAGGAAATCGAGCGGCGCTTTCAGGGCATTGAATCCCCGCACAAGATGAAGCTCGCGACTGGGGGCTGTCCGCGCAATTGCTCAGAAGCGTACGACAAAGACCTCGGGGCCGTGGCGATCGAAGGCGGCAAGTGGGAGATTTACGTCGGCGGCGCAGCGGGCGGCAGCGTGCGCAAAGGCGATCTGCTTTGCACCGTCGAGACCCATGCCGATGTGCTCAAGTACATGGGACGGTTCATGCAGTATTATCGCGAGCACGGAAAGTATCTCGAACGCAGCTATGGGTTCGTCGAGCGCCTCGGCATTGAAGCGATCCGCAAAGTCATCGTGGATGACAGCGAAAGCATCTGTGCGCGTCTCGACGCCGATATCCAGAAGGCGGTGGACGCTTACAAAGACCCTTGGAAGGAAACCGAATTGCCGGGGTACCCCCCAGCAGTTCAGTGGTGCGGAACTGGCGCACGTCCTTGCAGCAGCCGAAAATAACGGATGATCATGAAGCAACGGAGTAATGGGAAACCGGTGCCGTGACTCATCACTCCTACACTCCAACACTCCTCCTCCTTTTGCTATGAACACAACTTCGCAAACAGTAAATCTTGGCAGTATTGAAACAATTCCAGTCGGTCAGGGCCGTTGCTTTGTCATTGACGGCCACGAGATTGCCGTCTTCCGCCAGCGCGACGGCCGCTTATTCGCGACGCAAAACCGTTGTCCGCATAAACAGGGCCCGCTGGCCGAAGGTGTGATCGGCGCCGGCCAGGTCGTCTGTCCCTTACACGCTCACAAATTCGACTTAACCACCGGCGCGGGCAGCCAAGCGGGCGAATGTTTGAAGACGTACCGAGTGAGCGAATCCAACCGCGAAGTTCTCCTGCACCTTTAAGTCAAATCTATCGTCAAAGTCATCAATCTTCAGTCTTCATATTTATCCTGGGCCTTTTAAGGTGTCTCCATGACACGTCGCAGGTTCATTCAAAACGGTCTTGGCGCCGGCCTAGCCACGCCGGTGTTGGCAGCGTTACGGCGCGAGCAAATGGAAGAGGCAGTTGAGATTCTCACGCGGGCGACAGCCAGTGGCCAAGTTGCCGCCGCCGTGTTGCATGCGGTTCAGGGGAAGAATTCGTTCACGCGATCTTTCGGAAAGGCGGCCAACGCCGATGCGATGTTTCTCCTGGGTTCGATCTCCAAGCCGATCAACATGACGGCGCTGATGACTTTGTTGGGTGAGTTCAAACTGGATGATCCGGTCAGGAAGTTCCTTCCACAATTTGTCGGCGACCATCGCGACAAGGTGACTATCCGACACCTGCTGACTCACACAGCAGGGTTGCCCGATCAGTTGCCAGAGAATAATGAGCTGCGAAGCAAGCACGCGCCGCTTTCGGAGTTTGTGGAACACGCGATGCGCACGCCGCTGCAATTTCTTCCGGGTTCGAAATACCAGTATTCGAGCATGGCCATCCTCCTGGCGGCGCGAGTGGCGGAGCGGATCAGCGGAACGGAAATTCGGACTCTGGTGGGGCGCGCAGTGTTTCAACCGCTCGAGATGCAACATTCCGTCCAGGGACTTGGCCGGTTCAAACTGGAAAACATGGTCTTGTGCCAGACTGAGCGCGCCGCCCCGGAATCGGGCGCTGGTGATCCCAAAGCGAAGGACTGGGATTGGAACAGTCCCTGGTGGCGGCAATTCGGCGCCCCCTGGGGAGGCACTCACGCCTCGGCGCCAGACATCGGGAAATTCCTGGCTGAGTTCCTGGATGAAGCCGGTGCTTGCCTGAAACCGGAGACGGCCAGGCTGATGGTCAGCAACCACAATCCACCGGGAGTTACGCCACGCGGGTTGGGATGGAACGTCGGACTGACAGCCGGGAGCAAAGGGTGTTCGGAAAAGACATTCGGTCATACGGGATCAACAGGCACGATAGCGTGGGCTGACCCGGCCACTCACACGATCTGCGTCGTGTTGACGTCTCTCCCGGCACAAGCCGTGCAACCACATCCTCGCGACCTGGCCGCAAACGCCGTCGCCGCTGCAGCAAGGTAGGCTGCGTGGCGCCGCCTCAATCTCGTCTGTTGGAACAGCCTTCCATCGAGGCTCGCAATGCTTATCTGGCGAAAGTGACCGCTGGCGATCCGAAACTCAAGGAAGCCGTCGAAGCTCCGCTGGCGAACGATCAGGCGGACACTTTTCTCGATCAAGGCGCTGCCGGGTTGCTCCGCGAATCCATGGAAGCTGAGGGGAGGCTGACCATTGCTGAGGAGCGTATTGGTGACTTCATCGGACGGTATAAACTCCTGGAAAAGATCGGTGAAGGAGGTTTTGGAGTTGTGTATCGCGCTGAACAAACCGAACCGGTTTGTCGCCATGTCGCGCTCAGGAGAAAGATCGCTCCCGACGTTACGCGACCGCACAGCAACTTGCCGAAGATCTCCACCGGTATCTCAATCACGAACCTGTCATCGCTCGTCCGCAGAACGTTGCCTATCGGCTCCAAAAGACCATTCGCCGCCATCGCGCCGCGTTTGCGATGGCTGCAGCGATTCTCCTGGTTGCGGCCGCAGCACGGTTGCCAGCGTGTTGCAGGCCTTGCGAGCGACCAAAGCAGAACGAAACGCGGAGGATGGACGAAAACGAGAAGAAGTTTTGCGCGTCAACGCGGAGCGGGAGCGCGAATCAGCTTTGGCATCGAAGGCTCTTGCTGAGCTAAATGAGTATGTAGCTGATGTTAATCTGGCTCATCAATCAATTCTCAGCGGAAACCTGGCGCGAGCGCAGGACCTTCTCGCGAGGCATCAGTCCGAAAGTAAGAAACGATTTGAATGGCGGTATCTCTGGCATGCCGCACAAGGAGACGAACATCAAATCATCGCCAAGGAACCGTCGAGGGTTCTTTCTATTGCGAACTCGCCTGAGCTCCTGGTGGTAGGTTTGCGCGAGGCCGTGAATATATACGGTTCGAAGACGGGCAGCCTCATAAAGTCATTAGCGAAGCCTGGAAACTCCGTCGCGATATCCTCCGGCGGTTTGCTGGCGACCGCAGGGAAGAACAGTGTGCGAGTGTGGCGAACTTCTGATTGGGCCGAGACACTTGCGTTAACAAACTATTCGGCTCCGATCGCCTTCTCAAGTGATGGACGTTGGTTGGCTGCGAACTCACGAGGAGGAATTCGCGTTGTGGACAGCTCCACGGGCCAACTCGTCGCCGAAATTCCCGACAGCATGCCGCCCTTTGCGTTTAACCCGGCCGGCCATGTCATCGTCGTGGACACTCGTGAAGGGATTCTTCTCTGGGATTTGAAGGCGGGCACGGGACTGCGGCTGCTCAATGATTCGCAAGGCGTCTTCAACCACGCCGGCTTTGGGATGCGAGATAGACATGCGCTCGCGTTCTCGCCGAGTTTTCGATCGACGTTGCCTACAGTTTTTTTGCTGCGTTCGCGCTTTCACAGGATGGGAGTGTTCTGGCTGCGGGCTCCGAACCGATCAACGATCCCGAGAATGCAATTCGTTTTGGGGACACGACGACTGGAAAAATGGTAGGTGTTTGCAAAGGGCACACCCAAGGCGTTCGGTGGCTGGCGTTCGCTCCGGAAGGCGAAACCCTCGCGTCGGTCAGCGATGACAGCACGGTTCGCTTTTGGAACGTTCGCACGCAGCAGGAACTTCTCTCCATCCAACAACTGACGAATCCGATGAAAGATATCCGCTCCAGGAAGACATCAAAGAGCGACGCGATTGAAAAGACCGAAGGTGATCTTGTCTTGCGTGAAATCTGGCGCATCAAAGACGAGTTGTCCGCCGCGCGCGGACACGACGTGCATCGTCTCTTCGCCGAGGTGCGCAAGCGCGAGAAGCGCTCCGGCCATCCGCTCGCCAATCTGCCCATCCAACGCCGAAAAGTGACCTGAAGACGAGGCTCACCGCTACAGAAAAGTGGTGGAATGATATTGAGAACTCCTGTGTCGCAGAACGGGGCCAAGAATTGTCAAACTCGAATGAGAGTTATGGGTGTTTTCAACATTCACCGAAGAGCGAGCAGGAACTGGTGCTGGTCGGCTTTTACGTCACCCTCGCCGGTCAGCGCCGGATTACTTCAGCTTCTTCCGATTTTTCGATGGCGGAAGCTGACGTTCCAGGCGAAGCAGGGCGTTTTCCAACCGAAGCGTCAACTTTTCTCGTTCATGTTGCTCGCGTTCACTGATGCGCTGGACTTCAAAGGCAAGCTGACGAAGCGCTTCGTTCGTTTCGTGAAGCCCACGTTCCAAGCCTGCAACATCCTCCTTGAGTTGCCGAACGTCTTGCTGCAGGAAGAGCGCCTGCCGGACAAATTCAAACAGCGGCTTGAACACGGCGGATGATGGCCCAGGTTTCGTCCAACTTGCGGCGACTCGATGCCCGCAACCGCCGGATTTCCGCATCGGTCTTCTTCATGCTTTTGCGTACGGCGGCCATCTCCTTAAGGCAGTCTTCGATGGCGTCGGCGCAGCCGGCATCTGGCCCGCTCAAGCCGTTCACTGCGCCTGTCTTTGTTGTCATGGGGATAGCCTAATTTCTCACGGAGCCGGTTTCAATGCACATTTTGGATAGGATAAAGGTCCCGACTTTTGGCATTTTAAGCACCCGGCAGTTTGCGATGTTAGAAAAGTTCCGTTTCCAACCTCTGATAAAAGGGTCAGTTCTCACAATCGGCAATGGATTACGGCTCCATTGCAAATTGGCAGCGTAAGTCTGGCCTGACAATTGACGACAGAAAAACTTTCGATAGAAACATCAGAGTTTCATCTTTTTGTCGGGAATGTTTCTGTCGGCGGGATCGCTTTGAGAACCAGTGGAATCTGGTGTCGCCGAAACAAAGCTCTTCCTTTCCCAAAAAGTCCATCAAATCATCCCGGCTTTTGAGGCCTTGGAAAACTTCGGTTGAGCTTGGTTCGGCAACGGGTTTCACCGCCGAGCCACTTCCGCAATTCCGACGCGAGCAAGCGGTGTTCGGTCCGATTGACTCGTAAGAGGAATATATGCTTAAACGAAGATGCCCACACCGGCCTGCGTGGGCGGCAGCAATGAGCCAGCGCCGCCAAGGATCTGGAATATTCTAATCTTCGCGCCCTTTGTGATCTTCTGTTCACAAACCAGGTTGATGGCGACGGCACAAAACAATCCAACGGGCAACGCGCAACGCGGCGATCAGTTTTTCAGACGAGTTGCGCACTTTGTCATAGCACTGTCTATGCGTCCGGTTGGCTCAGTGGAAGGAACTGTTTTTGGTCGGGGTCAAAGGCGAACAATTCGGCGGTGGCGATTTCAAAGAACCAGCCGTGCAAGTGAAGCCGCCCATCATCGAGCCGCGAGTTCACGCCCGGATAGGTCTTGAGGTTCTCCAAAGCAAAAAGGACATTTTCCTCCGCGGCGGCGGTCTGGCGTGCGAGCGGGCTTGCCAGGTGCGTGTAATTTTCTTCGATGACTTTCCGGACGGGCTGCGCGAGGTCGAGCCAGCTCGCGAGATGAGGCATCGGTTCGGCCAGCGCGGGGGGATCGAGCAAGGCGGCCATGGCGCCGCACTGCGAATGGCCGCAAACAACAATATCACTGACCTGCAGCGACTGAACGGCGAATTCAATCGCGGCCGCGGTGGAATTCGTGCTGCCGGAGACGGTCGCCGGCGGCACGATGTTGCCCACGTTCTTGACGACGAACAGATCTCCCGGCGCGCTATGGGTGATGAGTTCGGCCAGGACGCGCGAATCAGCGCAGGTGATAAAGAGCGTGTGCGGGTTTTGTCCCTCGCGCGCGAGTTTGCGAAACAAGGCTGAGTACCGTCCGAACTCCTGGCTGCGGAAACGATGCACTCCATCGATCAGTCTTTGCATAAACTTAGCCCGTGCTTTTCATGCCGAAGGCGATTCCATTAACCGTCAACGCGAGCAGCCGGCGCAACGATTCGGGGCGTTCCTTCGGGTCCAGGCGCCGCCACGTGCGGAGGAAGCGGATTTGCAAATAATGAAGCGGGTCCACGTAAGGATTGCGCAAGCGAATGGATTCGCTCAGCACAGGATGCTGGCCGAGGAGTTGGCTGCGTCCGGTAATCTTGAGCACCGCGTTGACGCTGCGATGGAACTCGCCCGCGATCATCCCGAAGATTCGGTCACGCGTGCTTTTCGAACGCACGAGGCTGGCATAGCGCTCGGCGATGTACAGGTCGGTTTTAGCCAGTGACAAGGCTGCGTTATCGATCAGCCCAGCGAAGAATGGCCAATGCCGATAAAGTTCGCGCAGTTGCGGCAGACCGCGATTGAGCTGGGCGAATTCCTCCACCGCGTGACCCAACCCGTACCACGCGGCGAGGAAATGGCGCGACTGGGTCCACCCGAACACCCACGGGATCGCACGCAACGCCGTGATATCCCGAGTCTGGTGCCGCCGCGTCGGACGCGAAGCAAACCGCAGCAGTTCGAGCAGATCGAGTGGCGTGGCCTCCCAGACGTACTCGGTAAATTCCGGCGTCTCATACACGAGCCGCCGATAGAAAATCCGCGACGATTCGGCCAGTTGATGAACGGCCTTCTCGCCCGCCGCGAAATGGTGAGCATCGCGCGCGTCGAGGCAATTGGCGGCGATCACGGCGGAGGTGAGCTGTTCGAGATTGCGTTGCGCGATGGCGGGATTGGCGTATTTGAGCGAAACCACTTCTCCCTGTTCCGTGATGCGCAGATGCCAATTGTGCGAAGCATGAGGCTGCGCGCGCAGGGTGCGATAGCTGGCCCCGCCGCCGCGATCGATCGTGCCGCCTTTGCCATGAAAAAAGCGAAGCTGAATGCCGAGCTGCCGGGCCGAAGCCACCAATTCCTTCTGCGCCCAGTACAACCACCAATTTGCCGCGACGTAGCCGCCGTCCTTGTTCGAGTCGGAGTAGCCGAGCATGATCTCCTGGGTATGGCCGCGCGCTTCCAGGTGCCTGCGGTACGAGGAATCGGCGCACAACTCCGCCAAGACTCCGGGCGCATTCTGCAGGTCTGAAATCGTTTCGAAAAGCGGCACAAGATCGATTTGGGTCAGACCTATCTCGCGCGCCATCCGCCAGACCTTGAGAACGTCCCCGGCATTGCGCGTCATGCTGACGATGTAGTGGTCGGTCATGTCAGGGCCGAATCGCCGCTGGATTTCGAGGATCGTGCGCAACTGCTCGGCCACGCTTTCGGGCGCGCTGTCTAGCTTCCCGCTGTGCTCCCGGAAATCAAGCTCGGCCAGGCGCACGCCGAAGGTTTGAACTTGATCAATCAAACGCGATATTCGTCCCCCGGCCGCGCGGCTGGCGCCTTGGCGGCGGAGTCGATCGCGGATTTGCCGGAGATCCCTCGCGATTTGATGCGCGGTGGCTTCACCGGCGGCCAGCCGTTGACGAATCTTGCTCACGTCGTGGCGAAAAACCTCCCGCGGCTCGAACTCTGTTGCATCCATCTCGGCGCGGGGCACCTTGCTGTCGTTGCCCGCGGCGTGCGTCAATTCACTCTGCAAACACTCCAATTCGCGATCGTACAGCCGAACGACCAGGTCGCGCTGAGCTGCCACCGTGGCGCGGCTCACATCCGGCGTCACAAACGGGTTGCCATCGCGATCACCGCCCACCCAACTGCCGAAGCACAGGAAGGCCTCCCGACGCTCGACTCCTGGAAAATGCCGGCGCAGCTCCCGGTCGAACACGGCGTAAAATTCCCCGATGGTTTGAAAGATCGTTTGCTCGAAGAAGAAGAGGACTGTCGCCACTTCACGCATCGGAGTTACGGCGCGGTCGCGGACCTCTTCGGTTTGCCAGAGCGCTTCGAGCACTTCGTCCGGTTCGTCCAGATGATTGCGCAAACGTTGCAAGTGGCGGAGGGTGACGCGGCGTTTCGGTTCGGTGGGATGCGCGGTCAAGACCGGTTGGATTTGCAGTTGGTCAAGGACCTTCTGCAACTCATCCGCCGAAATGCCGGCGCGTTTCAGTTCGGCAAAGAGCGAGCATAGAGATTGGACCGGTTCGGGCGTGCGTTCGAGATGGCGCAGGCGTGCTTGCTCTTCGCAAACGTTGACCACCTGAAAGAAGAGCGAGAAGGCATGTCCAAGCCGGTATGCTTCACGGATCGAAAGCGACTGAATGAGCCGCAGCTTTTCCCTGATGATCGTGGGATCGTGGCGTGCGCGGACAGATTTCGAGAGCAACCGGACCGCCTCGATTTTGGCGAACAGTTTCTCGCCCTCTTGCTCGCGTATGATGCGGCCGAGGCGTGTGGTCAGGCGGCGGACGTCTTGTCGCAACTGTAAATCCATAAGTCGGGTAGCTGAACCAGGCACTTTGCCGTGAGGCTCGGATGAACCGTGCCCTGCGGCCGGACGGCTTTGGGTTCGTCCCGGTGCGCCGTAAGGTGCGGATTTCCTGCCGCATTGCAAGCCTCAGATGCATGTGGCGGCCCACCGACCATGAACCGACTGTTGCGGTATGTAGTCCCAGCTTCAGCCTAATGCCTTTCGGTAATGCAGAAGGCGCTTGTCCCTTCGGGACAACCATTTGCCACACGGCCTTGAATTGCCTAAAGGCATTGGGCTTCAGCCGGTGCGATTGCCCTCCGCAAATCTGTTTCGCTACCAGCAAATGCGGCCGCCTAAAGGCGGGACTACATACCCAACGGTTCATGGGCAGAACCCGTCGTTTGTGGGAACTTGAGGAGCAAGACGAACGAATGTAAAAAAAGTTTTGCGGGTTCTTCTTCGATTTTTCGCTTGTTACGCCAGCAGAATGCCGAAACCGTGAAGTGAACCAAGTCGTCAAAGAACTTATGATTAGAACCAAAACAGTAATCCACCTTGTCTCCGCAGGATTGTTGCTCTCCACCGCCTCCGCCGACGATTGGCCGCAATGGCAAGGTCCGCAGCGCAATGCGATCTCCAAGGAAACCGGTCTCCTCAAGGAATGGCCGAAAGATGGTCCGCCGTTAGCCTGGAAGGCCAAGGGTCTCGGCGGCGGCGACAGCGCTCCGTCAATTTCGGCCGGGAAACTCTACGGCATGGCCAACCGCGGCGCGGATGAAGTGGTTTGGGCGCTTTCAGAAAAGGATGGCAAGGAGCTCTGGGTCTCACGTCTGGGACCCGCTTTCGAGCAAAGAGGCATGCCCCAGTCAAAGGAGGGACCGGGCGGCACTCCAACCGTCGATGGCGAACGGCTCTATGTCATCGGCATGGGCGGCGACGTGTCCTGCCTCCAGGTCAGTGACGGCAAAATCCTTTGGCAAAAAAGCATGACGCGCGATTTCGGAGGCCGCGTGCCAACCTGGAGTTTCCGGGAATCACCACTGGTTGACGGCGACAAGGTCATATGCACTCCCGGAGCCCAGGAGGCAATGCTGGTGGCCCTCGACAAGTTAACCGGCAACACAATCTGGAAGAGTCAGATGCCAGCTAGCCCCGCCAGTCCCGCCGGTGAAACGGGTGGCCCCGGTGGGGGTCGCCGTGGTTTCGGAGGCCGAGGGGGTGGCTCAGGGGCAGCTTACGCTTCGGTCATCGCCATCGATTTCGAAGGGCAGCGCCAGCACGTCCAACTCACCGCGAAGGCACTCATCGGGGTCTCCGCTTCCGACGGCAAGTTCCTCTGGCGATATGACCGGCCCGCCAACGGTAACGGTATCAACTGTTCCACACCGCTCTACCATGATGGAAAAGTGTTCGCTGCTTCGGCCTACGGCGCGGGCGGCGGCTTGGTGAAGCTGAGCAAAGACGGCAACGGTGGCATCAAGGCGGAGGAAGGCTGGTTCTCAAGGAATATACAAAACCATCACGGTGGCGTGGTTCTAATCGACGGCGCCCTTTACGGAGGGAATGGTGGCAATGGCACTGGCTACCTGGTTTGTCTCAACTTTCAGACAGGCGAGGTGCTCTGGAACGAGGGCGACCCCGACAAGCGTCGCGTGCGAAAAGGTTCCGTAGCGGTCGCCGACGGCCGCATTTACTATCGCAACGATACCGAAGCGCGGGGCGCCGCAGACGAAATGATATTGATCGAGCCCAGCCGCAAGGAATACATCGAACGCGGCCGGTTTCGGATACCCGACCCGAGTGGAGCCCATTCCTGGTCCCACCCGGTCGTTGCCAACGGCAAACTGTACGTCCGCGATCAGGATACTCTCTTCTGTTACAACGTGAAGGCTGCCGTTAACTAGAGCTTGTCCCAAGACGCGGTTGCTCCCGGTTGCCGCACGCCAAGGAACGGCTCGGCTGGCCAGTGCGGGTCTCGATCGGTGAGGCCGACAGGCGGGGCGGCCAAAGCAGCGCACGGCTCGTCCACGCACTTGCAGCACCGGACGGAAACCGTTTTCCTGGGATATGATGCGCGGGCAGGCGCGGGAGTTGGTGCGCGGCGGGAATGATGTCGTTTGCAGCATGGATTACTGCTGGCTCGGCACAACCAACGTCGACAAGAACGCGAACACAATGGCGGTGATCAAGGCAGTGGCGCCGCAGGAGCATATTCCAAATGCACAAGAGCGCGTCGTGCCGCAGTATATGGTGCGAGGGATGGAGGATCGTCTCGTCCGGCATGAGGGCGCGCAGGCGTTTGCCGATGCTTTAAAGGCGGTTGGTCAGACGGTTGAGTATGTCCCAGGTGGAAGGCGCGGGGCATGCGTTCTTTGATTGGAAACCTGATCTTCGCGTTCTTGGCGATCTTCTGTTCAAACCACAAGCCAAGAGTTTTCGCAATGATGCACGACTTCAGCTATTGCATTGCAAAGATCGCAAAGAGAGGACGTTGAGAAAGGGATGCTTCTCATCCGCCGGGTGAATCGTCGCTGCAACCTCAAGTGTTTGTCTTTCTTTGTGTTCTTTTGCTGATATGTTCGTTGGCGTGATGCAGGCCCTCGCCCACAGCCAATGTTCGGCACTCTCGAATCGATGAGGTGAAGTTGAAGCCAGAGCTGAAACACGGTCGAGAGAAACTCCGCGACGCGTGTGCCGACAAACGCACATCCCATTGCTGTAACGCCCGCCGCAACAATCAGCGTCATCTCCCATAGTTATGAATAATGACGAACCCATTTCGACTAGCATGCCAAACATTCGCCGTGGATTCACGCTCATCGAATTACTGGTCGTCATCGCGATCATTGCCATCCTGGCGTCGTTGCTTTTGCCGGCTTTGGCCACTGCCAAAGAGCGGGCGAAGCGCACCTCCTGCTTGAACAATCAGCGGCAATTGGTCCTGACCGTCCAGATTTACGCCGGCGATAATTACGAGAAGCTCCTGGCGGGAGGCACCGATGCCAGCGATCCTCGGGATACGCACACGCCGATCTTTTCCAAGGTGGCGACAACCAATCTGCTGCGCTATGCCAGCGACTTGAAGGCCGTGGACTGTCCCAGCCTTGCGCCATGGATGGCAAAACAGGAAGGCTGGCGAATGCACGAGGGGTGGGGAATTGCGGTTGGTTACCATTACCTGGCAGGTCACGAAGGAACACCGTGGGAGCCGGTGTCCGGCATGACCAACCAATGGGTTTCACCTCAAAAAACGGATGATGATCCCACGCTCGCGTTGGTTGCGGATTTGAACGTCTGGGCGCCGAGCTTTCAGCGCATCCTCGCGCCGCACACCGGGCGCGGGCCGGTGGTAAAGGAAGAGAGTTATTTCGACGCACGCCCGCAGGCGTATCAACAAAGCCCGCCGGACATCGGCGCGAAGGGAGGCAATGTGGCGTTGCTCGACGGTTCGGCGGCTTGGCGCGACATCAGGCAGATGAGAGCGTATCGGGCGTCACGATTGTGGGAAGCAGATGGAGCCTTTGGTTTGTGGTGAAACGTAATTCGTCCGCCCCTCGAACTCGTGTATGGAATCTCTGCTTTAGCCGGCATTAGTCTAATGCCTTTCGGTAATTCAAAGCCCTTTTGCGAATGGTTGTCCCGGAGGGACAGCGGGAGAATAGCCCGGCGTTTCAAATGCGAATTGCTGATTGGCAATCGGGCAGCAGCTACTAAAAATGATATGAGAACCTATCGGAACTCGCTCCTGGCGTGCATTGTTTTGCACGTTTCCATGTGGATGACGCTGGCAGTTGATTGGCCACAGTACAACGGGCCGCTTGGCGACAACAGCTCGCCCGAGAGCATTCGAACGAATTGGGCGGCGGAGCCACCGCAAGTTTTATGGCGCAAACCAATTGGGCCGGGATGGAGTTCAATCTCGGTCAGCAATGGCCGCCTCTTCACTCAGGATAGGCGCACGACCGCGAGCGGTCAGCGCGAATTCTGTGTCGCGCTGGACGCCATGTCTGGCACGGAGCTCTGGGCACGGCATCTTGATATCGCCGATTACAGCGACATTTCGCAAACCGACCGCCGAGCTGACGGACCGAGATCCACACCCACTGTCGAAGGAGATTTCCTTTACGTTTCCACGTCGCAACTCAAGCTCTACTGCCTCAAAGTGGCGGATGGAACCATCGTCTGGAGCCGCGATTTTCAAGCAGAACTCGGCAGCCATAATATTCCATGGGAAAATGCGGCTTCACCTCTGTTGGTGGGTGAGTTGATTTACGTCAACTCGAACGGCGGCTCTCGCCGTCTCATGGCCCTGAACAAGACGAACGGGCAGGTTGTCTGGAGCAATCTGACGGATGGACTGACCCACGCCACTCCGGTCTACGCAACGATTCATGGCGTTCCTCAAATCATTTTTCTGACCCGCGCGGGATTGGCATCGGTCCTCCCCGATACCGGCGCCTTGCTTTGGCGCCTTCCGTTTTCACCTTCTGCCACTTCCACCGCGGCTTCGCCTTCGGTGGCGGGCGAGTATGTTTATGCTTCCGCAGCCTATGGCTCGGGCACCTGGATCGCGCGCGTCGCAAAGAACGGGAATACATTCACGGCTACTCAATCAGCCCAGCAGCGCGGGACCACTTACCAAGCCCATTGGTCGACTCCTGTAGTCCACGAACGGTTCTTCTACACCATACCCTCTCCGAACACAGGCCAGGGCCGGCTCGCATGCCTTGACGCAGCCACTGGAATGAATCGCTGGGCGCAAACGGTTGTCGGTTCCGCCGGGATTTCCTATGGCAGCGTGATTAAAGCAGCGAATACGTTGATCGTGCTGACTGAAGCTGGCGAGCTTGTCCTCGTGGAACCCAATCCACAGGCTTATACCGAAACTGCGAAATTCAAGATATTGAATCTGTACTGTTGGAATCGCCCGGTCCTTTCCAACGGCCGAATCTACGCTCGCAACTCGTCGGTCAATTCCGAAATCCTAGCGATGGATGTTGCCGTGGCCTCGGTCGCGGTTCCGCCACTTTCAATTGCCGCTTCGACTATCGATGGCGCCACGGTGGACCTATTAATCCGATCCACCACCGGGGAGCCCTTGAACGCGGATCACGCCAATCGTGTCGAGCTGATTTATAGCAGCGACGTGCACACCGCCCTGGCGAATTGGATCAAGCTGGAAGGGCCATTGACCGCGACAGACCAGGGCTTGCGAGCCCATGTTCCGCTCCTTCCGGAACGGGCGCGCTTCATCAAAGTCCGGATAAAACCGTGAATGGCCGAAGTGCATTCACGCTCATCGAGCTATTGGTGGTGATCGCCATCATCGCGATTCTGGCCTCGCTACTTCTCCCGGCTCTGACCGTTGCCAAGGAACGCGCGAAGCGAACCGCTTGCTTGAACAACGAGAAGCAATTCCTCCTGGCGATTCAGCTTTATGCGGGTGACAACGATGAGAAACTCCCACCGGGCGGAACGGACAACAAGAATCAGGACGACACTCACACGCCGATTCTCTCCAATCAGTCAAAGACCAACCTTCTGCGGTACATGTCCGAGATGAAATCACTCGATTGTCCCAATCTGGCGATTTGGATGGAGCGAAAAGATAACTGGAGAGTCCACGATACTTATGGCGTGGCGATCGGTTATCATTATCTGGGTGGTCATCCCAGCACGCCATGGGAACCTCCGCCCGGGACAACTAACCAGTGGATATCCCCTGCCAAGATGACCGATTCGCCGACTCTTCCCCTAGTCGCGGACTTAAACGTTTACTGTTACAGCTTCCAGCGGATCCTTGCTCCACACAGCGCCCGCGGCCCGGTCGTGCGTGAGGAGAATTATTTCGATGCTCACACCGAAGCGTACAACCAAACTCCAGCGAGCATTGGTGGACAAGGCGGAAATGTTGGTTTGTTGGACGGTTCGGCATCCTGGAAATCGATCAAACAAATGAAACCGTATCGTGCGTCACAGCTTTGGGAAGCAGATGGAGCTTTGGGTCTGTGGTAAGACTTCTACGAAACAAATGTCGTGTGTTGAACCCATGGACCGGCGCTCCGGTTCATGGGGAGCTTTCACGTTCTTTTTAACGCGCATTGGGACGATGAACCAACACGTGGCAGGGCGGCGTTGCTGCGCCGCCGCAATTACTGTTCGCAAGCTGGGGAGCACCGCAGCCGCACCTCGCGGTTCATGGAGAGATCTCTCCGAAACACATTTTCGCGCATGGCGCCCATGAACCTGACGTTGCGGCCTAATGCCTTTCGGTAATTCAAAGCTTTTGCGAATGGCTGTCCCTCCGGGACACGTTGCTCCTTGAAATTACCGAAAGGCATTAGGCTTTAGCCGGAGCGAATGCAATCCGCAAAAACTGTTTCGCTGCCAGCAAATGCTGCCGCCTAAAGGCGGGACTACATACCGAGAGGTTCATGGAGAGCTTATTCAGTAATTGCTGACGGAACGGATCAGCAAGGACGCCACCGCATCACCGAGTTTTCATAGGAGTTCCTGGAAGGAAGATAACGGTGGATGGAACGAACGGGCTGGTGGATTTCGGATGCGTCAAGCGGTTTTCAGGTGACTTCATCGAGCTGATGCATGCCTTTGAACGGCGCGCTTGGCTCGAGGGCGAGCGTGAATCCCGTCGGATGCTTCAACTGATCTGGGGCCGGAAATTCACAAACAGTCAAGGCTAGCCGCCAAGCTTTTTCGAAAGGTGCTCGAGTTCTATGAAATGCTTTTTCCATCGCCCGGATCTGGCAGCACGATTGTCGATTTCAGTGATCTGAAATTCCTGAATATGATGGTTCGTCTTTGGAAGAATTCCCCGCAACAGGGGCGAAGGCTGAAGAACACACGACACAAGGCGTTGAATGGCCTCGACGTGACCTGGCCCACGAGTCAATCAGATTACCAATCCCCGACGCTGCCGTCGGCATAGAACGTCCGCAGCACGTGCTCTTGTTGAAACGGATGTTTCGCTACCTCCGCTTCGTTGATCTCGATGCCAAGCCCGGGAAGTTTCGACGGTCTGACGATGCGCCCTTGCTTCTCCACGGTGAAACCTTCTCTCACGATATCCTGTCTCCATGGGACATCGCGATGCACCGTCTCGCAAATGATATAACTGGGCGTGGCAAAGCCAAATTCGAGCGAAGCTGCCGTGCTGACCGGGCCTTGCGGATTATGCGGGGCCATCGCCACGCGATGCGCTTCCGCCATCGCGGCAATGCGTCGCGCTTCGCTGAGTCCGCCGCAATGTGTGATGTCGGGCTGGATCACGCTGCAGGCGCGCTTTTCCAGCAGTTCACGAAAGGCATGCTGGCTGACTAATCGTTCGCCTGTCGCGATCGGCGTTGACACGGCGCGCTGCACTTCCGCGATGCCGTCAACGCTTTCGGGCCAGCAAGGTTCCTCGAAGAAATAAAGGCCAAATGGCTCGAGCGCTTTTGCGAAGAGAAGTCCCATTCGCGGCGACGGGCGGGCATGGCAATCGACCATGATGTCGATCCCATCGCCAACCGCCTCGCGCATGGCCTGGACGCAAGCCTCTGCATATTTGATTGGCCTTAGGCCTTCGATTGGCATTGTCTCGGGCACGGCCATCGATTTGAAAGCAGTGAATCCATCGGCGACGGCTTGAGCGGCCAGTTCGGCGAACCGTTTGGCATCGGATGGATGTGTTTCATAGAAATCTTCCATCTTGCCGCCGCCAAGATGTGTGTAGAGGCGAACGTAATCGCGCACCGGCCCGCCCCAAAGTTTGTGGCATGGCACGTTGTGGATTTTGCCGACGATATCCCAGAGAGCGAGATCAATGCCGCTGATGGCGGTGGCGCGCACGATTCCATTCCCGTGCCAGAAGTGTTGGCGATACATCATCTGCCAAAGGTGCTCGACGCGCGTTGGGTCCTCGCCGATGAGCAGTTGCGAGATATCTTCGATTGCTCCGAGAATTGCGCGCGTGTGCCATTCGAGCGTCGCTTCGCCCCAGCCCCACAGGCCGTCCTGGTCGGTGAGCACTTTGACAAAAACCCAATTGCGCATGCGTGCATGGCAAACCAACGTCTTAATCGCCGTGATCTTCATGTGCCGAGCATTTCAGCATCGCTCAATACGCAAGTAAACGAGCAAAATGAAACAGCGCACGAGTCGAGGATTGAAAGTGGTTTGCGTCATATGGGCTTGACTGATAGTTTTCTTTGGCATGAAAACCTTGGATAAGATAAAGCTTGCGGCCGCGCAGCTCACGCCAGATGAACAATCCGAGTTGTTCCGATGGTGGACCGATTCAGACGTTTTTAAGAAAAGGCATCTTGAAACACTCAGGAAAGAAATCACTGTCGGAATTGAGCAGTTAGAGGCGGGGCAGTTTCAAACCTGCGACGAGAATACATTCAACCGCTTGGCGGACGAAATTAAGACGGAAGGCCGAAACAAGTTGCGCCGCCGCATGAAGAATTCCTGAGGATGGGCTCGTACCGTATCGCGAATCGGGCTCGATTGGACCTCGACGAAATCTGGTTGATTATCGCTGAAGACGATCTTTCTGCAGCGGATTCATTGAAACGATAACTAACAAAATCAAGCTCGTCGCCAAAGCGCTGGCTTGGGGTGTCGTCGCGAAGGTTTGACGCCTCACCTTCGGAGTTTTCCAGTTGCAAACCACCTCATTTTCTATCGGCCCATGGACGGAGGAATTGAGGTCGCTCGAATCCTGCACGGCGCACGCGATCTCCCAGTCTTGTTTGGTTTGCCTTGAAGCTAACGAAACAATAAGCGTGTTACCTCTTCCGTCTTGGTGAGCGTTTCGTCGATATCCTTTGTTGAATGCGCGAAGGAAATGCTTCCCTGTTTCAAGGGCAGCGGAAAATGGTAAATCCCCCGTTTGATCAGTTCGAAGCGGTATCGTTTGTCCAACTCGAAATTGTGGTGCGAGGCAAGGTCATGGAAATCACGCGGCGCGTGGTCCATGAAATAGAGACAGAACGCGGAACGCTCGCGAGCTAGATAGAAAGGCTCCCCAAACTTTGCCCAGATACAATTCAACCCTTCGGCCAACGTTTGGCCAAGATTGCCCACATGGTCGTAAACACGATGCTGAGACGAAGCGAGTTTCTTGATTGTGGCAATCGCCGCCGCGACGGGAATGGGATGGGCATTATATGTGCCGGCGATTAAAACTCGCTTGGCCTTCTCTGGGTGCGCGAAGTAATCCATGTAGCGCGCTTTCCCGCCGATCACTGCGAGCGGGTAGCCATTGGCAATCGCTTTGCCAAAAGTTGAAATGTCAGGCTGCACACCGGACAAACCTTGGTAACCGCCCAGCGCGTGGCGAAAGCCCGTTTTCACTTCGTCGAAGATCAACAGGAAACCGTGCGCATCCGCGAGCTTCCGCAAGCCTTCCAGATAGCCCGGCTGCGGTTTCACGATTCCAATATTCTGAAGGATCGGTTCCAGAATAATGCAGGCGATTGGATAACGTTTCGCGACGTACTCGACGGAATCGAGGTCATTAAAGTTGATAACGTGAACTTGCCGTTTGTGACTCTCCGGAACGCCCGCCGACAAACCATCGAATGGATACTCACCCGGGCTGACGCGAGGTCCGATGTCCGGAAGGCTGCTGATGACATTGGCCGCGACTTCGTTGAACCAGCCGTTGTAACCGCCTTGAATGATAACAATGTGATCGCGGCCGGTGCAAGCGCGAGCCAAGCGAACGGCAAGATACGTGGCCTCGGATCCCGTGCTGGTGAACTGGACCTTCTCCACGAATGGCACGTGTTGGCAAATCAGTTGCGCCAATTCGCCTTCCATGTCGGTGGGGCCGGCGCCCATGAGAACGCGCTCATCCTGCAACGCCTGCGCGACGGCTGCGTTCACGTCGGGATCGTTGTGCCCCAGAAAAAAAGCGGCGAAGGCGGCCTGATAATCGATGTATTCATTGCCGTCGATGTCCCACACGCGGCTGCCGCGTCCGCGATGAAAGCAAATATTCGGATCGCACCTGCGGTTTAGTGAGACTACACCGCCCGGAATCCATTGTTCATTCTTTGCGATAAGTTGACGGGATTTATCCCATGAGATCATGGCGAAGTGGCTTACGTGAAATGAGCGCGAGATTCAATCTTCGTTTTAGAAAGCGTCCGACCATTTCATCTAAATTGAGGCACACGACATTGGCACAGTCCGCAGTTGGCAGGTTCGCCCTGCCTTAAAATTGCCTTGCTCAGTCTAAAGGCGAATGTACCAATGTCGTAAGTCTCGATTTAGATTGTCGTTGTTTTTCGGCGATTCCCTGTTTAGACGTTCTCCAATCTTTGACCAACGTATGAGCACACGCGCTGCCCAAGAATTCCGTTACGAAAAACTGACCTGGCCCGAAATCAACGACGCCGTTGATCTCGGCAAAGTTTGCATCCTGCCGTGCGGCGCGGTCGAGCAGCATGGCCATCACTTGCCGCTCGACGTCGATATCATCTGCCCGACCGAGATTGCGCGCGGGGCCGGCCGGGAAATTCCGGACAAGATGCTTGTGCTGCCGACCGTTTGCTATGGTTACACCGGGCACGTCATGGATTTTCCGGGCACGATCAACAATGACTTCGAGCACTTCATGCATCATGTCCTCGATATCACCAAGTCACTCGCCTACCACGGTTTCAAAAAGATCATCCTTCTGAACGGGCACGGTTCGAACATGCCGAACCTTGATTTGGTGGCGCGTCGTGCGAATCTGGAAACGGACGCTGAATGCGTGCTGGCGGCCTGGTGGAATTTGTTGACGGTCGATAAGACATTCCTGCCGCGCTGGCGTCAAAGCAAGTTTCCGGGCGGTTGTTCCCATGCTTGCGAACTCGAAACGTCGCTCTATCTCTACTTGGATGGCGGCAACGTTCGCAAAGACCTCATCAAAAGCGGTACGATTAGCTTCAACGACGAAAACAATCCATTCAACTGGGTTGATTTATTTGCGGCGGGTCCGGCCACGGTGATCTCCTGGACGAGCAGTTATTCCGGCACGGGCGTGTTGGGTGATGCCGAACTCGCGACTCCGGAAAAGGGCCGCGAAGCGTACGAAGAATGTGTGAAGCAACTCGTCCGCTTCGTGACTTACTTCAAGGATCGTCCAAAAGATCAGCGACGTGACCTGCATCGCAAGCCACCGACAATGCCGATCCCCTGGGGGCAACGATCGGTTCAAGAATAGTCGCAGTAACTAGTAAAACAGCGCGTCTCACCTGTCATGATGCACCTCCGTTTGGAAAGCCGAGACGCGCTGTCCTACTAGGGTTGACCGCGATCAAGGCGGGTCATTGAATGGCGCCGATTTCATCGAGCGTATCCATTCCGCCAGGACTGGCAGCAGGGAGGGGCGACAGCTCGTTGTGAAATTGGACTGACGGCATCCGGAAAAAACCCGCTTCCTTGAGGCGTCGGTAGAGAATCGACTTCTCCGGACTGCCCGGAACAACGATTCGAGCCGCTGTAATCCCGAGATCACCAGCGGCTAATTGACCGTTAATAATGCCAGCTTGATCGAGAGGCGTCGCAAAACGCGCATCAAACAAGCCGCGCGAATTTCCGCCGGGGCGATGGCAGATGGAACAATTCATATCCAGATAAGAACGAACGCTTAGTTCTGGCGGCGCGCCTTGATCGTGCACGTTGCGCAACGCGGGAAGTTCGGAAAAATCGGCGCCGCTTGGAGGTGAGGCGAACAGGCCCACTTTATTCCACTTCGCAATCTGATTCTGGCCGTCGGCGCTGACGCGATTGAGTTGTCGCGTGTTGGCATCGACTATGTAAGCGCTGTTGAAACTTGGAATGGTGAGCCGGTCATCCACAGCCGGGTAAAACCAGTGATAGGCTTTATTGCCCGAACTCTCGAGCGAAGTTAATGCGCCGTCTTCCATCAATTCCGCATCGCCGTTATCCAAACTCACGCGATATGACGCGCCATATGAATACGGCCGTCCGACGACAATGATGCGTCTCTCAATGAGCCTTGCAGGACTTGCTGTCGGATTTGTTATGGTCAGCCAGTACGAGCGCAAAAAGATCGTTCCAACGGGGAACTCCCAATCGCCCTCTTGGGAAAAGCCGATTTTGCCGCCGCGTGGCAACGCAAGCGCGGGCTCGACTTTGATTCCGGGATGCCACTCAGGAACGTTCACTTCATAGGCAAGCAATTGGCCGCTTTCAAGAAACGAGCGCAGTTTTTCCGGTGGCGCGATCGCGGACCAATGTCTCGGAAGCATGCTGGCTCGGTCCGGCAAGCCAAAGATGTTTTGACTCTCTTTGGTTGTTACCGAGGCTTTGCTTGTGCGCGCCGACTCACTCTCACCGACGTATCGGATGCGCACAAGCGATCCACTTTGAGGTTGGAATTTCTTCGGATCACGCCAGATCGTTCCCCGATTCAGCACGAGCAACGAGCCGTCTGGCGCGGCCTCGACCGTGATTGGTCCGTTGAAGCCTTTGGCAAACGTCATTGCATTGGTTGGCGCATCGGGATCGATGGCCTTCAGCCAGTGGTTCATGAAATCGACAAAGAAGAATTTGCCGCGCCATTTCGGGGGGAAAGTTAAATGGTTGGATCGTTGAATGGTTAAATTGCGTTCGCCTTGCGGCTGCTGCTCTCGATTTAACGCATTTAACGCATTTAACAATTTAACTTCCTCTCTCGCATAGAACGTCCCGTCGCAAATGCTCCGTCCAATTCCAGGGGGATATGCATAGAGGGGCTGTTGGAACGTGGGGACCGTCGAACTGCCCTCGGCTCGAGGCCAACTGTAATCGGCGCCACGAAGCAATTCATTGACTTCTTCGAAGGCGCTGCCGCCAGCGTCGGTAAAGAACATTCGTCTCGTCTCGGGTTGCAGTGCGAGACCGAATGGGTTGCGGATGCCAAGAGCCCAGATTGCGCGATATTTGCCTTACGTGGCGTTGAAGAAGGGGTTGTCTTCCGGGATCGAACCGTCGGAATTAAGCCGCAGAATCTTCCCCTGAAAAGTGTCGAGCTTTTGCGAAGGTTCACCAGCCCTCTGCTCTCCAATGGCCACGTAGATTTTGCCGTCGTTCCCGAAACGCAAAGGCCCGCCCTGATGTCCGGCCGGTTGAAAACCGCCCAATTTGCTTTGATCATCTCCTTCCAGCAAGACTTGCTCGCTTGCCGGATCGGCTCGGTCGCCGTTGACTGTGAACCGACTGAGAACGTGATGGATGTGGGGCCGATCGGTAACGTAGAGAACGAACAGATTCGGCGTGCTCGGAAAATCGGGATGCACTGTCATGCCGATCAATCCGCGTTCCCCAAAATCGGTGACGTGCAATTTGAGCAACGGAGTTTCGAGGAGTTGGCCGGCTTTCCAAACACGCAAGGCGCCAGTCTGTTGCGCGATGAGCACACGCCCGTCTGCTATCGGCGCGATGGCAGTCGCGCAGTCGAGGTTAGTGGCCAATGTATCCAGCACAAAGCCGCGCGGCAGTTCAATGGCATGGTTGACGACGCAAAGGGCGATTCCCGAAAGGGTGGAGGCTAGCCAGGACAGCCAGTGATGGGGTCTGTAGGACGGGCGTCCCGCCTGTCTGAGATTCGTTGGTCCACCAGGACAGGCGAGACGCACTGTCCTACCGGAGGCCAGGTTCAATACGCCGGTCGGTGGCATGTTGCCTCAGGGCGCAACGACCCGCCAGGAGCTTCCCGGCCTCGGTGGATTCACGCCGCGCGCTTCATTCAGTTTGGCGCCCTCCATAAACCAGACGCCCAATGTTCCATCCCGTTCGTGTTGGAAAAGGAGATCGGGTAAGCCATCGGCATTGCGGTCCGTGATGCTGACAACTCGCCAGGCCGAGTCGCCAGGATGGCTTGGAGCCATTACGCGAACGGTCTTGGTAACCGCGCCGTCCAGGCACCATACGCCCAAAGTGCCGCTTGTATGTTGAAAGACCAGATCAAGCTTGCCGTCCTCATCGAAGTCGCCAGCTCCGGCCACTGCCCAATCCGCATCCACGGGATTCCCCGAATTCAGCGGCAACGCGGTATCGATGCGAAGCCTGTCAACAAGCCCGATAGTCAATCTTCTGTCGGCCGATTGGAGAACGACATCGGTGTTGCCATCCTCGTTGAAATCGCCTGTGGCCGTGATCTTCGTTTCTTCGGTGCGAACGATTTGGACCTTCAGCAAGGCGCCATCCAGCAGAACCCTGCCATTCATGAACCAAACCGCCAATGTGCCGTCGGCATGTTGGAGAATGAGATCCTCCCTTGCGTCCCGATTAAAATCACCGCTGCCGCGAATTCTCCAGCCCGGTGCGGAGGGGGAACCTGGAATGAGCGGACCGAAGGAAGTCATTTCCGTACCGGTTAGGTGCCAAGAGGCCAGAGAACCGTCGTTATTCTGGAAGACAAGATCGGGAGAACCGTCCCCGCTAAAGTCGCCCTTAACGGCGAGTGGGGTTCGGATGAACAGATTGGCTTCGCTGCTGCGCAGTTCCCCAAAGGGATGGCTGACGTTCACCGCATATTTCGCGGCGTCGCGGGGCTTTAGATCCCGAAGGGTCAAGACCGAATTCGTTGCCGCGGCAATCGCTTTGTCGTTTTTGAACCATTGGCAGCTAAGCGGTGGCATTCCCTCGACACCGACTGTAAATGTGACTGTCCCGCCGACATTCGCGGTTTGAGTGACAGGCTGGCGCAAGATCGATAGAACCAAGCCCACGGCCAATCTTGCTCGAACGCTTTCCGCGATGCCAAAGGCATTGCTCACGACGACCCGATAATCGCCCTCGTCGTTTAAGCTAAGATTCTTCAATTCGAGAACTCGGTTGGTGGCGCTGGTCAAGAATTGATGGTTGCGAAACCATTGATAATCGAGTGGCGGACTGCCATCTGCTTCAACCATGAAACTTGCCGACGAACCGCTTTTTCCAAGGGTTCCGACGGGTTGCAGGCGGATCGAAGGTGGGGCATTGACCGTCAATCTCGCGATCAAACTCGTCACAGCGCCAAACATATTTGTTACGACGTACCTGTAAACAGCCTGATCGGAGAATTGTGCTTGGGGAAACGTCAGGACGGCGTTGGTGGCGTTCGTCAGGGCAATATCATTCTTGAACCAACGATACGCCAGAGGCGCGTTGCCGGCCACATCAGCTGAAAACTGCGCCGCTATTCCCACACCAACGATTTGGTTCTGAGGTTGTGAACGAATAGAGGGGGGAAAGTTAATCGTCAACCGGGCTACAGAACTTGTTGCAGCCCCGAAATCACCCCGCACAACGGCAAAGTAATTTCCGGCGTCCGATGCTTGGATTCGCGGGAGCGTTAAGTCCTGACCTTGGCCGTTGAGCATCGATTGTTTGTCCTTGAACCATTGGTAACGCAACGTACCAAAGCCAGTGGCTCTGACACTGAACAGGGCGTTGGAACTCAAAACTAGAACTTGATTAGTGGGGTGTGAGGTAATGACAACGGGAATGTTGACTGCCAAAACAGCAGGAATACTGGTCACTTTAGCAAAGGCATTGCTTACGACAACGCTGTAGGAACCGGCATCGGAGAGCTGTGCATTGGTGAAGGTCAGAAACGAGTTCGTTGCAGACGGTATGGCATTCGTTCCTTTGAACCATTGAACGTAGATCGGCGGATCTCCTTCGACTCCGATCCCCAAAGAGGCCTCGCGATCGATGAAGACATTTTGACTGACAGGTTGAGCGGCGATCCTTGTCGGAACTTGAACTGTCAAGCGGGCGACGGCACTGGTCATCTTGCCAACGAGGTTCGTAACGACGGCAAAATATTTTCCGCTATCTGAGCTTTTCGCGTTAAACAAAGTCAGAATGGAAAATGTAGCTCCGGGGATGGCCGCTCCGTTTTTGAACCACTGGTAGGATGGGGACGGCGCTCCGTGAGCGTCGATGCTGAAGGAAGGGAAAGTTCCAGCAAAAACCGTTCGATTCGTGGGTTGCAACCTTATCTCCGGCGGGAAATGAACGGTTAAAAAACCGGGAGCGCTTGAGGCTGTTCCCGCGATGTTCGTAACGACAACGTGATAGCTGCCAAAATCCGATTCAGTCACAGCACTCAGAACAAGATTCGATCCTACTGCGTTGGTTAGCACCAGGCCACTTTTGTGCCATTGGTAACTGAAAGGCAGGCCGCCACTGGCGCCAACAGTGAAGGTGCTGCTCGTTCCAATGAGATTAGTTCTGCTGAGCGGATGGACGGTGATCGATGGCGGGACTGCGCCGCTTATGGTCAGCGCAGCAGATTGGCTGCGGAAGCCGCCTTGGGTTGTGTAAATCACTGCGCTGTAGTTGCCGATATCAACCGCTTGGACATTCTTCACCGTAAGAACATTCGACACGGCGTTCGGGATTAGCACTCCATCCCTAAACCAGTAGTAGGCTAGCGGCAATCCACTTGTGGCTTGAACGGAGAACCTGGCATCGGCTCCAGCCTTAACGACCTGATTGGTCGGTTCCTGACTAATAAAAAGAGGCGTTGTAAGCGTTAGTCGAGCTGGAGCACTGGTCACTGTTCCAAAATCATTGCTGACTATCACAGTGTAAGTGGCGGCGTCCGATTGATTGAGGGTTCCCAGCCCCAAAATACTAGCAGTCGCTCCAAGAATGTTGGCGCCGTTTTTCTGCCACTGGAAACGCAAGGGGAAGCTTCCTGTTGCTTCGACGCTGAAGGTCGCACTGGCTCCAATCCGAGTTGTAATACTTTGGGGTTGGCTGGTGATTGTAGGCGGGATGGTAAAAGACGCAATAGCTGCTGTAACGAAGACAAGGTTCAAGTTCATTAGAACCAAACGAACTAATCCTCGTTGACTTTGAGGTTCTAAGCTGAGAACGGGTGGCTTCACGCGTTCATTCGTATAAACCACTTTCCTGCGGATGGCGAGTATAGAAAGTCTGTAGAAAGCTAGACAGCTTGCGAAATCTTGGAACAATGCGCGGCGTGAAACAATCAATTGTTACTTTGGACTTGGAAGGGGTTTTAGTCCCGGAAATTTGGATCGCTGTTTCCGAAAAGACGGGCATCCATGAATTGCAGTTAACCACACGCGATATTCCCGATTACGATGTATTGATGAAAGGGCGGCTGAATATCCTTGATCGCCACCAGCTTAAGTTGTCCGACATCCAAACCGTTATCGGCTCGCTGCGACCTTTGGAAGGTGGCAAAGAATTTCTGGACGAACTCCGTTCCATCGTCCAAGTGATCATTCTGTCCGATACGTTTGAACAATTCGCCAAGCCACTCATGCGCCAGCTCGGCTGGCCCACGCTTCTCTGTCATCGCTTGGAAGTTGAGGCGGATCGCATCGTTAATTACAAGTTGCGTCTTCCCGACCAAAAACGACGAGGCGTCGAAGCGCTTAAGAAACTGAATTATTTTGTTATCGCCGCCGGAGATTCATTCAATGACACCGCCATGCTGGGCGAAGCTGATTTAGGACTGTTGTTTCGCGCACCACCTGCCATCCAAAAACAGTTTCCGCAATTTAGAGCCGTCGAAACTTACGTTGAACTGATGGAGCTCATTAAAGAAGGGTTACATGGTTAAAGGGTTAAAGGAGTTAAATAGTAGCAATCGGTTCGCATCTGTCCAACGATGGAACCTAACGATTTTAACGATGTAACCTTGTAACCATTTCACCCATCTTCCGCTTTCGAATCGCGGCTCGTTAGATCGCGGAGGGCCTGGCCGACATTTTTCCCTTCGTACAGCATGGCGTAGACTTCATCAATGATCGGCGTTGTCACTCCCTGTTTGCGGGCTAGTTGATATGCCGAGCGCGCAGTTGGATATCCTTCCGCCACGGTGATCATGTTGGTCAGAAGGTCACAAAGCTTTTCGCCTCGTCCAAGCCGCTCGCCCAAGCCTCGGTTGCGGCTCAGTCGTGAAAAACAAGTTACGGTGAGGTCGCCTAATCCGCTCAACCCCGCAAACGTTTCGGCTTGTGCGCCGCACGCTACGCCGAGCCGGCGCACTTCGACGATTCCGCGTGTAATGAGCGCCGCCTTCGAATTGTCTCCGAAGTTCAGTCCATCACATGTGCCTGCGGCGATAGCAATGACATTCTTCAAGGCGCCGCCCAATTCCACACCGGTTACATCTGTGCTTGTGTAAACGCGGAAGGCCGGCCGATGGAAAAGTCGCTGGACGATTTGAGCCGATGCCGCATCGCGACTCGCCGCAACGATGGCGGACGGATAATCTCGCGCCACCTCCAGGGCCAGCGTCGGACCGGAAAGCGCCACGGGCTGGCATCGCGGCGCGGTCTGTTGCAAAACGCCACACATGGTTAAACCACTGTCGTCCTCGATGCCTTTCGTGACGCTCACCACCGGCCGGTCGAAGCAGTCCAAGCAACACGTCACTTCGCGAAAAACTTTGGATGGCACCGCGACCACAACGCATTCCGCGCTGGATACGGCGACAGGCAAATCGCTTTGCAGCACGCAGTTCTTCGGCAATTGAACTCCAGGCAAATAACGGTTGTTGCAACCGGTCCGCCGGATTTCTTCGAGACGGTTTGGATTGTGACCCCAAAGAGTCACTGTGTGGTCAGCAAGGCAAAGAAGCCGTGCGAGGGCCGTGCCCCAACCACCAGCGCCGAGCACAGTCACGTTCATGGCGCCGATTGCGTTAAGTTCTTTGACCCAAAACGGCTTTCAGTTCCATTCATCAGCCTCTGAATATTCCCTTTGTGTTTGTAGATCGCTAATGCGCTCAGTCCCGCGGTGACGACAATCAACCGAGTACTATTCCCGGTGAGCCAGACGCCAATGGGCAAAACAATTGCCGAGGCAATCGAGGCCAGCGATACATATTTGCTAAGCACAAATACGGCTAGCCACGTCGCAAAGGCAATGGCGAGCCCCGACGGCACCAGTGCCAGCAACACCCCGGCGGAAGTTGCGATTCCCTTTCCTCCCTTGAACTTGAGCCAGCAAGTATAATTGTGGCCTAGAATTCCGGCGACGCCGGCGATGAGAGCCAGACGTTCCGCCAAATCTCCAAGCGGTCTGGAATCGACCATTTGAAGAAAGACCCACACAAGAAATGTGCAGGCGAGGTATCCCTTTAATGCATCAGCGAGGAGGACGACACACCCGGCGGTCTTTCCGAGAATTCGAAAGGCATTGGTCGCTCCAATATTTCCGCTTCCCATCGTGCGCACGTCAATGCCTCGAGCTCTGCCGACGAGATAGCCCGTCGGAATCGAGCCGAGCAAATACGCCGCGATCACAACGCCAACCTGAAGGCCATGTTCCACAGAGTCAATCTAGGCAAACGCAAGTTCAAGGTTCAAGGCTCAAAGTTCCAAGTCGTCAGCAGATGAACACACTCGGCAAATCGAAGCTGGTAAGACCGATTACACTCGGTCCCAGTTGTTCTCTTGAACGTGGGAGGGGTTGAAATAAATGGTCCCACGGAAACGCCGGGAAGTGAACCTGTTCGGCGATCCATCGCTTTCCCTGTTGAGCGATTAATCCGCAAACGTATTCGCCCATTTTGAGGGTTTGCACTTGCCCAAAGCGCCATCCACAATTAAGGCAGCTCCTGCGCCCGCGTGCAGCTTTGCGCATAACTCCTTCATGTCGGGACACATTTCAGCGAGGATGCCGGCGTTGCTCAGGTTCTGCAACGGCTCTTGCGAATCCCGCTTGCTCGGCGCCAAGACCAGAATCCGTTCATCGAGTGCCTGGGGTGGAACCTTCTTTGCCATAGAAGAAAATAGCGCGCTCTCATCTCCTCACAAGTCCTGAAATTCCTGAAATTGATCTGGCAAACTGGCAAACCTTAATTTGATTCGCCGGACAACCCTAAGACCATTAAGCTGATCGCGTGTCATCACAGCTCAAAGTGGCAGTCATCGGAACCGGCGCGCTGGGGAAAGAGCATGCCCGTATTTACGCCGACCTAGCCTCGGCCGGACAGGTCGAGTTTATGGGCGTCTATGACACGTTACCGGATGTGGCTCGAAAGGTGGCCGCCAAACTCCGTGTGCCAGCGTTCGCTTCGTTGAGTGCCGCCGCCGCCGCCAGCGATGCCCTTAGCGTTGTCACACCGACGGCAACCCACTTTGAAATTGCGAAGGCTTTGCTGACAGAGGGGAAACATCTGCTCGTCGAAAAGCCGATGACGGACAAGGCGCAGCAAGCGGCCGAGCTGGTTCAATTGGCTCAGGAACGTCAACTGATCCTGCAGGTCGGTCACGTGGAGCGTTTTAATCCGGTTTTTCGTTATCTCCAAAACGTTGCAACGGAGCCGCGGTTCATCGAAGCACACCGGCTTTCCCCATTTCCGGCGCGGAGCACGGATATCGGTGTGGTGCTCGATCTGATGATCCATGACCTTGACGTGGTTCTCGCCTTTGTTAAGGCAACGGTCGAGAGTGTCGATGCCGTGGGCATTCCGGTATTGAGCCGTTCGGAGGATATTGCGAACACTCGTATTCGTTTTGCGAACGGCTGCGTCGCGAATTTGACGGCCAGCCGCATTAGTCCCGAACGGATGCGCAAAATACGGGTCTTTAGCGGCGGAGCATTTACGAGCTACGTCTCGTTGGATTATCGGGCGCAGGAGGGATTCATTTACCGGATCGCTCGCGATGGCGAGGAGGAATCGTCCTTGCTTCGAAAATTATTGGCGGCTCGCGAGTCGACGATTGTGAGCGAATTTGGCGGCAAACGGATTGTCCGCGAGCCAGTCCCTCTTGAAAAAGAAGAACCGCTGCGGTTGGAATTGCGCAGTTTCATCGAGTGCGTCCAATCGAAGCAAACGCCCGTGGTCAGCGGTGAATCCGCTCGAAGGGCGCTGGATTTGGCCCTGGAGATAACGCGGCAAATCCAGGCAGGATCGCCGCAAACTTAATTGATGCTTGGTAACGACCTGTCTTCTTTGAACGAATGAGCATCCAGCTCAAGGGCGCGGGATTAAGATGATTCCCAGGCGTTTCATGCTCATCGCGGGCGAGGCGAGCGGTGATGCTCTCGCCGCGGAGCTAGTGTCTGCGCTGCGAAGCCATCCAATTGTCCAAAGCATGCCGTTTCTCCCGGAGTTTTTTGGCGCAGGCGGACCGCGCATGGCCGCCGCTGGGGTAAATCTTTCGTTCGACTTGACTCAGCACGCTGTCTTTGGCCTCTCGGACGCGCTGCGGCAGTACTTCAAGTTCAGAAAATTGTTCAACCAACTCTTCCAATTGGCTCTAGACCGCGAACCCGACGTCATCATTCTCGTGGATTATTCCGGCTTCAACCGCCGCTTTGCCAAGGCCGTGAAACATTATGTTCGGAGGCGCTGCGATTGGTTTCACGATTGGAATCCGAAGGTTGTCTATTACGTCTCGCCACAAGTTTGGGCTTCACGAGAAGCGAGAGCTTGCCAACTCGCTCGAGATGTCGATCTCCTGTTAAGCATCTTTCCATTTGAAAAAGAGTGGTACTCGGCTCGGACTCCCCAGTTGCGTGTTGAGTTCGTCGGCCACCCTCTGATCGATCGCTTCTCGAGCGTCGAAACGCCGCCGACAGTGAATCCGGCCGATGCGCTTGGCCGTACAGATTCTAAGTCAGGGGATCACGCATTACCCATCACGCATCACGCATCCTCCCCACCTCTCATCCTATTGCTGCCCGGGAGCCGCAAACGCGAAATTGAGACGCATCTCCCGATTATGGCCGAGGCGCTCAAGCGGATCGGCCGCCACAGGCCCGCGCGGTCCCGTTTGGTCCTTCCGACGGCAGAACTGGTCGAAGCAGCTCTGCGAAGTATCAAGCCGATTGCCGGCCTGGAGATTCGGGTCGATCGGTTAGGCGAATCCCTGGCCGAATCTGCGCTTGCTCTCGCGGCTTCAGGCACCATCACGTTGGAATGCGCCTACTTCCGAGTGCCAACCGTGGTGGTCTACAAAACGTCGTGGCTTACCTATGAGATCGCCCGCCAAATCATCCGAGTGAAGCACATTGCGATGCCGAACATCCTCGCCGGCGAGGAAGTCTATCGCGAACTCATCCAAAATGAAGCGACTCCTGAGCGCGTCGCCAACGAAGCGTTGGACCTGCTTAACAATATTCCTCGCAGAGAAACGATGCAGCGGAACTTGGCCCGGATTATTCAGTCACTCGGTCGGCCCGGCGCCAGTGCGCGGGCCGCGGATGCGATCCTGGCACTAGTCGCGAAGGACGCGTCCTGATACTGTTGGCGCGCGCGAAAGCGGGAGCAAGCTCCGCGCACTCCAGACGCTTCGCGCGGTCGGACGCAACGATGACGTTCGAGCGTCGCCGGAACGGATTGCCTGACAGGTGAAGTGAAAGAACTCTGCAGATCGGTGCGCGATTCACAGCGCGGCAGCGATGGCTTCAATCTCAATCTTCGCTCCGATAGCAAGCCGGTTTACTTCGACGCCTGTTTTAGCGGGAGGTGACTTTGGAAAGAATTCCGCGTAGATCTTATTCAATTCGGTAAGTTCGGCGACATCGGTCATGTAAATGGTCGTCTTGACTACTCGTTGGAGGGAAGTTCCGGCGGCTTGCAGGATCGTGCGAAGATTGACCAACGCTTGCCGGTATTCTGCAAGTTGACCACCGCCGACAAGTTGACCAGTCTTCGGGTCGATGCCAATCTGGCCAGAAACATAGATCGTGTCGCCCAGTCGGACGGCGTGATTGTAAGTTGGGTTTGCGGTTGGCAAATCCGGAACGGAGATAATTTGAGGATGGGTCATGCAGCAGAGTGTGTGTCGCAACTGAGGGTTCGTCGAGGCAATCATTGCCGACATTCATGCGAATCTACCGGCACTCCGTGCGGTTCTGAAAGACATTGGGGTTCAGCGCTGCACTCACATTGCCTGTCTGGGTGACATGGTCGGTTACAATTTCGAACCTAAAGAATGCCTCGACATCATTCGCGAAATGGACATTCCATGCGTCAAGGGCAACCACGACGCGTACTGCAGTGATGAAGTAGCGCCTGATGGCCTGAACCCGCGCGCCTCCGAGCATGTGGAATGGACGCGGCAGCAATTGACCGAGGATGATCGGGCTTGGTTACGCAGCTTGAAATACGCGGAAGGGCTGGCTGATTTTACCATTGTCCACGCGAGGCTAAATCTTCCAGAACGATGGGGTTATGTATCCGACAAAGTCGCCGCAGCCGAGAGCTTTGCCCATCAGAAGACCCAGGTCTGCTTCTTTGGGTACACGCATGTGCCGGTGACGTTCATCCGTGAGAAAGGATTCATGCGTGCTCCCGTTGTTCGAGGAGGAACTTACACTTCGTTCAAAGTGGAGCGCCAAAACCAATACTTCGTAAACGTCGGCAGCGTCGGTCAGCCCCGCGACGGGGATCGAAGAGCAGCGTACGTGACCTATTACCTCGTCGAACAAGTCATCGAATTACGCCGCGTGCCTTTTGAAGTGCCACCGAATGATCCAGGGAACGCATCGGTCCCGGGGCAGCCCAACCGGCCTCGGCCACTTGTCACCAAGACTGCTATGCGCTGAGTCAACCGCCTGACGCGGCCAGTTTTACCTTCAAGGTTTCCTCAGCCGATAGAATCTGGTTCCACTCGCGGGAGTTACCGTGACCGAGTTTTGAGCGGCGTTCACGACAGGAGCAGGAGTGACTACTGTCCAGTTGGCGGGCGCCAGTGTGCTCGTAGATTCCAAGACAAAACCAGGTGCCGACGTCGGCCACGAGAGAACGGCGTTGCTGCCCGCGCGCGTGACGGCAAGCTTCGGATTTGCGCTTGAGGCCGAACTCAACAGGAGCTGGTTCAACTGTTCTTGTGTGTACTGGCTGAGCAGCTTGGGATTTGTGCTGAAGAGAAACAGGTCAATGGTCGTGCCGCCTTCGCGATAAGAAACCGTAAAATCCAGCGGTTTGCCCACTTGGGCGGCCGTCACTTCATATTTGAAATGGACTCTGGGTTCCCCTTGTGTTTCGGGATTCAGGAATTGGCTCGACAATAATTCGTTCCAATGAAAGTTACCTTCCCAGTAAGCGCGTCCGGCTTCATCGCCTTGGGACCGGTTCACGCGCGTGTCGCCTTCACGGATAAAGAGATAGCCGGCCGCGTCGCAGCAACCTTCGGCATAGCCGCCCCGGTCGCTCAGCGGCCAGTCCGTCTGGGGATCTTTGCCAAAGTCCGGCGGAACAAAAAACGAATCTTCATTGAGGTAGTGGGCTGGATTGCCGCCATTTTCAAACATGGTAAAGCGCATGTAGAGGTAATAGGTGCCGGGCTTTGAGAATTGCACTTTGTAAGTGACTTTATCAATGTGTTGCGCAAAAATCGTTTGTGTCCAGAGCGCTCCCTTTTTGGAGGCCGTGGTGTTGGCGCCGAGAACAGGATTGCCCAACGAATTGGTGACCGTGCCGCTGCTGTCCACCCGCGTAAACCCGACTCCAGCCGCTGGGTCGGTCTCGGCATCGTAGTCTTCCCCCTCAAGGACAAGGTACGACCACGCGCTGGCGCCAGTTCCCACAGTATTGCTTGGATCTTGCACAGTCACGTCGCTAACCGCTGGCTTGAGAAGGAGCTGGTCCAGCCGCTCTTGTGTGTACTGGCTCATCAAATCGGGACTGGTGCTGAAGAGAAACAGATCGATCGTCGTGCCCCCCTCGCGATAAGAGACTGTGAAGTCGAGCGGTTTGCCCACTTGGGCGGCCGTCACTTCATATTTGAAATGGACTCTGGGTTCCCCTTGTGTTTCGGGATTCAGGAATTGGCTCGACAATAATTCGTTCCAATGAAAGTTACCTTCCCAATAAGCGCGTCCGGCTTCATCGCCTTGGGACCGGTTCACGCGCGTGTCGCCTTCACGGATGAAGAGATAGCCGGCCGCGTCGCAGCAGCCCTCGGCGTAACCGCCTCGATCACTAAGTGGCCAATCTGTTTGAGGATCTTTGCCGAAGTCTGGCGGGACAAAGAACGAATCTTCGTTCAAATAGCTGGCGGGATTTCCACCATTCTCGAACATAGTAAACCGCATGTAGAGATAGTACGTGCCGGGTTTGGAGAACTGGACCTTGTAGGTGACCTTGTCGCTATGTTGCGCAAACGCCGTTTGAGTCCAGAGCGCTCCTTTCTTCGAAGCGGTTGTGTTCGCGCCCAAAACGGGATTGCCTTGAGAACTCGTCACCGCACCACTGTTATTGACGCGCGTAAACCCAGCTCCGGCCGCGGGATCGGTCTCGGATTCATAATCCTCGCCCTCCAGGATGAGATAGGACCATGCGTTTGCGCCTGTGCCGACGACATTTCCTGGATCCTGGATCGTTACCGCCGCCTGGGCGGGGAGTATTCCAAACAAACCCGCAATACCGCCTGCCAATAGACTCGAAAAGGATTTCTTCATAATGAGCGCATTAAGTTAATTTTAGCGACCCTAGTGACCGTATGAGATGCACCAAACGCGATTGCGGTTACTTCTAATGATTTGTATTCGTATCAGTCGGATCAAGGCTGCCAGTCCATCAAGCCGGGGAGCAAAGGTCAAGGATTTCGACAGCATTCTGCCATGAGTGAAAGTCCATGTGTCTTCGTTCGGCTTTTTGGTCTTGCGTTTCGGAACGATTTTCCTAGCTCTTGTACGTTCCACAATCAACCAAGACACTGCTATGCGAAGACGCCAATTCCTCAAGCATGTTGCCCAGACCGCAGCGACTGTCTCCACGATGTCCGCCTTTTCCGCCGAGCGAGTTATTGGCGCCAACGATCGCGTGAATGTCGCTCTGATCGGTTGCGGCGGCCGCGGCAAGCTCGTCGCGCGATTGATGCGTGAAGTGCCGAACGTCGATTTTGTTGCCATGTGCGATGTCTATGATCCCTCAGCGAACTCAGCGAAGGAATGGGCCGGTCCGATGGCTAAAGCGTTCCGCGACTTTCGAAAGGCTCTTGAGATGAAAGAAGTCGATGCAGTCGTCGTCGCCACACCGGATCACTGGCATGCGATCCCGACAATTCTCGCCTGCCAAGCGGGCAAGGACGTTTACGTGGAGAAGCCGCTCGGTCATACGATTCGCGAGGGACGCGCTATGGTCGAGGCGGCGCGACGCCACAAACGCGTGATTCAAACTGGCATGCAACATCGGTCAGCCCCGCATTAAAAGGAAATCGAGGAAATCATTCAGAGGGGTCAAATCGGGGATGTCCATTTCGTTCACGTCTGCAATTATTCAACCGTCTATACGGCAGCCGGCGGGCCGCCGCCGGACTCTGATCCACCCGAAGGATTGGACTGGGATTTTTATCTGGGACCGGCGCCGAAGGTTCCATTCAACAACCTCCGCTTCCGCACGTATCGCCGGTTTTACGATTATTCGGGCGGGTTCATCACGGACTTGGGCGCGCACCGGCTCGATTCTGTTCATCAAGTGATGCACGATGACAAGCCGCTCTCGGCCATGGGCGTGGGCGGATTGTACGGGCCGAAGAGCATTGTGGACACGCCCAATGTTCTCCACGTTACCTGCGAGTACAAGAACTGGACGCTGAGCTACGAAGGAATTCAGCTCAATGGATTCGGCGCCGGCCCGCGCATGCCCGGCGGACGTAAACCTTACAATGCGCAAGGCGCTTTTGATCGTCCACATGGCGAAGCATTCTATGGCACGAAGGGAACGATCTTCTCGGATCGCGTCGGTTGCGAAATCTTTCCCGGAGGACGAGGCACCGCTGGCCAACCCAAATCCGTTGTGGGCCGTGACTGCACGGATTTGCACGTGCGCAATTTCATCGATTGCGTCCGTTCGCGCCAAAAACCTTCAGCCGATGTCGGGATTGGCCATAAATCGACCATCGTTCCGCACTTGGGAAATGTCTCTTACAAAGTTGGCGGCCGGAAAATTCGTTGGGACGCTGACAAGGAACAGATTCTCGATGATCCGCAGGCGGCCGCGCTACTTGATCGTCAGGCACGCAAGCCGTGGGATTTGATATGATGCGTCCTCCACTGTGGAACCAAGAACTGAGCTCTCTTGCTCTTGATCCTGCGCAAAAAAGCAAGAGCAAGAGCAAGATCAAGATCAAGATCAAGGATCATGATCGAGATCGTTAGTTTATCGCACCACCGCGTGCTTTGAACCGCCGAGGCTCCAGAGATGCTTCTCAGTGCGAATGAATAGCTGGCCCAAAGCTACTGCGGGTGTCGAATGGCAAAGTTCCTTAAGCGCGAATCGATGCAGAACGTTGAACGTTTCACTGGCTTCCACCACCACGACTTCGCCAGTTGTCGAAACGCAAAACAGACGGCCATCTATCCAGATGGGCGAACCGAAGTAATCGCCTCCAACCCGTTCCTGATAACGAATAGCGCCCGTCGGTGCATCGAGACAACTTACGATGCCGCTATCGCTCCAGAGCCAAATATTGCTGCCGACAGCAATTCCAGTCGGCACGTAAGGCGCGGATTTTTTCATCTGGTAAGCCAGTTCGGCTTTGCGTCCTGTGTTCGCATCGCCCACCTTGACCGCGGTGACAAAATTGCCGCCTCCGCCGCTGCCGCAGGAGCCGAAAATCAAATCACCGGCGATGATTGGCGAACTGACGCTTCGTTTGTCGAAAGCTTGGTCGTAATCCCAGAGCACCTTGCCCGTGTCTGGATTGACCGCGTAAATGCCATGCGCCTGGCTGTTGAAGATGAGCGCTGGTTTTCCATTTTTTGGTTCATAGACGCATGGAGTCGAATAAGCGACGACGGCGCTGCGACGCGGCGTTTGCCAGACTGTCTTTCCAGTTTTGGCCTCCACCGCCAGGATCGAACTTTCGCCGCTGCGCGGATGTTCCTTAACGAATTTGGTATCGTCCTGTTCGTTGCCAAGAATCACTTTGCCTTCGAACAGAATTGGCGACGTGCCACAGGCATGCTGACTGACGAACCGGCCAAAATCGCGTTGCCAAAGTTGATTCCCGTTATGGTCCAGCGCCGTGAGCAGATAATGCTCGGGTTCGTTCCATACCACATAAACTCGCTCGGCATCGACGGCGGGAGTTGCAGAGGCGAAGCTGTTGTACTGATGCCGCGTAAATGGCGTCAGCGAAAAATCGCGGCGCCAGAGGATGCGGCCGTCTTTGGCGTCGAGGCATAGGGTGGAAACACCTCCCGATTTGTCGCCCGTGCTTGTCAGAAAAATCTTGCCGCCCCACAGGACTGGTGAGGCGTGACCCGTGCCGGGCAATTCGATTTTCCAATTAATGTCGGCGTCGGTGATTTTCGTGGGAATCGTTTTGGCGTGGCTAACACCCGTGCCATTCGGGCCACGAAAGCGTGTCCATTCTTGGGCGCGAAGATCGAGCGCGCAGCTTAGGAGCGCTAGCCCAATACATAATGGTGAGTTCATAGGTTGTCGCGCCATATAAAACAGAGCCGGCGCCAGGAAAGAAAGCAAAGAAAACGGATCGCAGAGGAGCGGAGCAGACTAAATCAAAACAACCAACAATGGCACAACCGCTGTGGGCAGGGCGCGTCACTCCGTGCGCGCCGTGATGGGGCGATTACGCTGCGTCCAGTGCAATTGCGGCGCGCACGGAGTGACGCGCCCTGCCTTGGAACGAAGGTGAAGTGTGCCAATGCAGAACTTTGCGTTGCCTGAGAACTACGCTTGCTTTCAGGTTGTGCCGAGAACAGAGACGCGATAAACCTCGCGGCATGAAACTTCCCATTTCGCTTTTTGGAGGTGGCGCCATTTGTCTTGCGATCTCGATAGTAGCGCTTTGGTCGCCGGTTGTTTTCGGCCATGAGCAAACACGGCGCGCGCATGAAGCTTCGCTTCCGCAAAGTGAGGCAAAGATTGTTGCGAGGGTGGGAAGTCTGCGCAAAGTCGCGTCCAATCAGTTGCGGGCTGCCGAGACTTGTCAGGTCACCATCCGCCTGCTCGATGCCCAAACGAGCCAGCCGGTTCCAGGTCTCGAGACCGAGATGACGCGCGCGAGTGTGGACCTCTCAGGGAAAACGAAAACGCAAGTCGATCTGCGCGCCGGAAAGCACGAGATTGGCGATGCGATACCATTATCCAGACCTGAGAATGTGAAAGTTACCGGGCGCGCGAGTGGTCGCCACGACTACAAACGCCTCGAATTGGTCCACAATGGTCAGGTCATTCATAGCGTGACAAACCGCGCCGTGGGCGGACATTTTGAAGCCGGCTTCGACTTCACTTTGGCTGTGGATAAACCCGGATGGATCGCGTTGCGCATTCCCGGCGGGACATTCGGATCGACCGGGGCTGTTGTCGTGCCGCCAGCGACGCCAATTCGCGGGAGCGGCGACGCCAAAAACGAAATGGGCGAGCCGCTGTTCGCGCACACCAGCCCGATCTATGTCGAATTCGAGGGACAACGTATTTTTAAGAAAGACGCAGCTGAAGCATTGATTGCGGAGATGGATTCGGCGCTGAAGGCGATTCCCACCAAGGCCAAGTTCGCCGATGACAATCAGCGCGATAAAATCTTAAAGATTTACCGAGAGGGAATCGAAACGCTGCGAAAACGGCTGAGCGAATAAAGAGTACATAAGGGCAGGTGCGGCGCAGCAGCGCCGCCCTGCCTGCCGCGTTGATTGGTCAAGGGATCGACCCTACGCGAAGGAACAATGGTTGAGTTCCAGCTAAACTGAAGTCCAGGTTGCGGCTCACGATTCCATCAGCGCCTCCGACATCATCAACGACTGTTTGCCACATTGTGAGATGAGTGCTGGCGAGGGTTTTGTAATTCTGCTTTGCCGAGCCTTCCCAAGAGACCTTTACGGTTTGCGGGCCGGCCGGTTTTGCCTCGGAAATTCGAATCGTCTTGTAGCGTTGGACCTCTTCTCCCATGGCCCATTTGGCAGCGCGAACGAAAATGAGCTAGCCCAGTTCGGTTAGGGCAAGGAACACGCGGCGCGATCCACCGGAACCGTTCTCGTTCGTGAACATATGAACCATTCGCGCGCCTGCAGCTTGGCCGCTGGCCAGCATGCCACCTTTATCAACAACCGCGAGGCAAGTGCGCTCTTCAGCGCCATCAAGGACGCCCAGCACCGTCACACCCGTCGCAGCGTCTGCCTTGGCCTGAGTGCACCAGCGATATTCGAAGTTCTTCTTGCCACCGGTTGGAACAAAACGTTCTTCATCGGGATAAGGCTCGCGGAAAATCTTGACGCGGCCTTGGGCGTCCAGAGGAATTCCGGCCATGATCGGATGATCGGGAGCAATGACCTTCATGTATTTTGTCGCGGGCGGGCTGCCCGCTTCGTTCGGGTCGGTGCTTTGTGTTCCGTTGTACATGAAAATGCTGCCGGCTCGACCTGCGTTATTACCGAGCGTGACGTGTTCCCCCATCATGAGCGGAACACCGGCCGGCGGCGTCGGAACGTCGGCCGAGGAACTGCTGCCCGACCAAATGACCAGACCAACTTTTAAAGTTGGCATCCTTCGGTTCGAGATAAGTCGCTGCGTCAGCGCCAATCATGGCGTCGAGGATAAGCCGGGAGGAATATCCGTAGTTGCCCAGCAGGTTGCCCATCGCCACATCACCCGGCGTGGTCATGCCAGGACCTTTCTCGTCGATGTTATCAGCGCCTTGGTCGGCGCAGATGTTTTTGCGAGTGCTGATGATGATGACGCCATCCAGAGCTTCAACGCAAGTGGCAGCGGTAAGGGCCAGCGTAAGAGCGCCGGCCAAAGCGAACTGTTGTTTCATGCAGTTACCTTCTAATCGCCCCGGATGAGCGGCAGTTCTTGTCACCCACTTTGGGGGAGCGGAGCGGGCAACTTTTGTGCTTGGTGTGACATCACCTTCAGGACGCGACTCTCCCCCAACGACCTACCCAGTCCCTTCGTTCCTGAAGATCCTACTGAGGCGTTATCTTGCTCGTGCAGTTATCGGAGCGTCAATGGCGAATAAGCTGGTGTAGCATTTGCCCTAACGAGGTTGCAGAGCACAACCTTCTTCACCAGGTTTCCGGATGAGGTTGGTTGTCGCCATTCCAGCGACGGCGCGCTTCCGGTGCGGCCGCATATACGCGGTTGGATTTTCCGAACTCGACGTGCCCGTCCCAAAAGAGATGATTGGCGCCGGTGCCATGGACAAAAAGTGGCGCCTCAAAGGTAGAGACGAACTTGGGCCATACGCCCCAGGCAGTGCTGCAGGGTGAATCGCCGACGGCAATCATGTCGCTTGGCGCAACGACCGTAGTTTCGGCCACGGACAATTGAGGATTCAACAGGCTCACGGCGCCAAGGCCGAGCGGTTCGAAGGGATGCGATCCGCTGCCACCCGAATTGTAACCATAGTCACCCCGCGCTGAAATGCTCTGAACGCCATTCTTCCCGCGCCCAACATAATCGGTTGATCCGTCGCCCATCATTACATCGATAGTACGTTCTTCAGCGCGGAGGCGCGAGGCCGGGCACCAGTAGAGCCGGTTTGTCCAACTATGGCCGCTGTAAGGTTCCGACGCATCGGACCAAAGAAACGGCTGTTCTTTGGCGACGGTCGAGTGGGTGTCGGTCGTCAGTGGGTAACGGCCGTAATTCTCTACATAGATATTCAGAGCAAGCCCGACTTGCCGAAGATTCCCGGCGCAGCGAATGATCTTCGCTTTCGTTTTGGCCTGTCCGAGCGCGGGCAAAAGCAATCCCGCCAACAACGCAATAACAGCGATGACCACGAGCAATTCGATAAGCGTGAATGCATCCGCATTCCGCTCGAATTGGAAGCGAGATTTCATGTCCCAATCTTACTCGTAATCCTAATCCTAATCTCGTTCCAGCCATTCGTTGCCAAGCGAAAGCAGGTTCAATCACGCTTTCGGAAATCCATTTCGAGAAATGCCGAGCCCTACTTCAGTCCTGACCGGAACCGCCAATCGACGTGCCCATTATAGGCCATTGTTTCATTCACGAGCGTGTAAAGGTCAGGGTCATATTCTCTCAAGGCTTCGCGCGTATCGATTGGATGTGCTGCATCGTTCGGAGCCGCATCTTGCCCCAAAGCATCGTAGTAAGCCAGCACACCTGCTGTCCAATATTGGACGCCGTCGTGAACTGCCGAGCTGCCCTTCCACTTCCCCCCGCCGACCGCTTTCTCATAAAGACTTTTCACCTTCTCTCCGAATTCGACGTCGAGACGCTTGACGCGCAATTCGTACTGTTGCACAGCGCGGCCGCGATTCTCCCAATTCGGATCGACGGGACGGTTTGCGGTCACGTGAAAGAGCGCATGCGCGAAGACGCGGATGACCTGATTGTCGCCAATCAGCGGGTCGCGCGGATTGCCGAGCGCGTTTTCTTCCGCCACCACCAAAAGCTTCGCGTCCGGTCTGTACTCATGAAAACGCGCGAGGGGGTCGAATTTTTCGGTCCTTTTGGCGCCCTGGAATTCGGGCAAGTCGATCATTCGTTCGTTACGCCCGAGCACCACGAGTTTTACTTCATCAGCGATTAGCGCCTTGAGGATGTCGTGACGGTAGGCAAACATCTTGCGGATCGTATCATTCGCCTTGAGCAAAGCTTCGTCGCTGGCGTGACGTCCGAGCACTGTGAATTCGCGCGCCCACGTGAACTTCGTGTAGTACGGATCGATCTTGAACTTGGCTGGCGGCGGCCCGACGTTCGGCAGCTTCTGCAGCCAGCTGTAACGCCAGTCCTGTTCCGGATTGAGATTGAAAATGCTCCGAACCAATTCATAAGTCTCTGGATCATACGCTTTGAGCTGTTCGCGCGTGCCGATAGGCCCGTGGTTCCAGTTATTGACGCGGTTGCAGTCGAAGTACGACTGCGCAACCTCAGCCCAGAATTCGCCGGGGTTCGAGCCGGCGTAGCTGTTCTTCCAAAGGCCTTTGTTTATCGCGGTCCGGTAAACGGCGTTCCGGCGTTCGTTCCAGGTCGGGTCAATCGAGCGCAGCGTGCTGTCGATGGTATGACAGAATTCATGGACGCCAATGCTCTCGTCGTCGTAACGGTCAATCGGCAAGCTAAGCAAATTCTCCTCGCCAAAGCTCGTCGGCCTTCCACCGGTGCCGCGCACGCGTTCATTTTGATACGCCGGGTTCGGATGATTCCGATATTCGGGCATGTCCGTGTAAACCTGGTCCTTGCCGATAATGATGAGATACATCCGATTCTTGACCATCGCCTCGAGGATGTCGGGACGGCCCGCTAGCATGTGCGTGACGATGGCATACGTCCGCTGCAACGCCAGGTCCGCTACCTCGCCAGCGGCCAAGACGGGCATGCCTTTGACGTCGATGTATTTCTTGTAGAATTGGCGGGCAACATCGCGGTCCCGTTCGGTGACGATCTCGAAGAATGAAGCGGGTGGAACGGTGACTTCGGGAGTGTCGGCTTTGCTTTGGGCATCAGCGGCAGCCAGTGGCAGCAGAGCGAGAATGCTTAGGACGATGCATTGAATTAATTGGAGTCTCATAAGCTTGATTCAGCGGCAGTGGTAAATTCCTGCGGGAGCATCGTTGCATTGGATTCTCGAGGCGTTAGTGTCCTTACATGACAGTGGAACTTCCTGATAAGCACCTGCAGGGCCTAAGAGTAACACCCGACCGCCTAAAGCTGGAGGCTGGAATTGGTCTTTATCCGAGTGGTGAGGTAACGCTTGGACAGGCCGCACTAGTGGCTGGGATTTCTCAGACGCAGTTCCTCCATGAATTGGGTAAACGCCGCATCTCGATAAACTATACGTTGGAAGATTTGGAGCATGACTTAGAGACGATTCGCGCCGTGTACGCGGGAACTTGCCCCTCTCCCCATCCGATGGGGAGAGGGTTAGGGAGAGGGGCAACTGCGACTGCATACTTTTATGGTTACTGGCTTTGATGCGCGCTTGCGCTTCCGCCGTTGCGATTCGGCGGTTCCTTGCCGAGCAAATGTCGCACAAAGAAATCCTGCATCCGTCGCTGGCCGTACGTTCCGCCCATGCCGTGGCCGCCCCCGGGAATAACGAGCAAATCAAAATCTTTGCCCGCTTTGATCAGCGCGTCTGCAAACCGCAGCGTCGATTCCGGCGGGACGTTCGTGTCCATTTCGCCGACAATCAGGAACAACTTGCCACGGAGTCGATGGGCGTTGTCGATGTTCGAGCATTCCGAATACTGAGGCCCGACCGGGTAACCCATCCATTGCTCGTTCCACGAAGCTTTGTCCATGCGGTTGTCATGGCAACCGCATGACGCCACCGCAACTTTGTAGAATTCAGGATGAAACAGCACGGCGCCCGCGGCGTTCTGTCCGCCGGCGGAATTGCCGTAAACGCCAACGCGCGTCAGGTCCATGTACGGATACTTCGCCGCCGCCGCTTTCATCCAGCGTATGCGATCCGGAAAGCCGGCGTCCTTGAGGTTCTTCCAACAAACATCGTGAAAAGCTTTCGAACGATTTGCCGTGCCCATGCCATCGACCTTTACGACAATAAAGCCGAGATCGTTCAACGACTGATAGCGCGATGCGGCACTGAACGATTTTGGCACAAACGAGCTTTGCGGACCTGCATAAATATCTTCGATGACGGGATATTTCTTCTGCGGATCGAAGTTCCGCGGCCGGGTAATGATTCCCCAAATATCAGTCTGGCCATCTCGGGCTTTGGCGACGAATACTTCAGGCGCTTCCCAACCAGCCGCTCGCAGATCGGCGATGTCCGCTTCTTCCAGCCCGCAAACGCGTTGTCCATCCGAGGCTCGGCGTAATTCATGCACGGGCGCCTTATCGACGCGCGAGAACGTATCGATGATATATCGCCGATCGGGTGAGAACTGAATGGTGTGATTGCCGTTGCCTTCTGTCAGTGCAACGAGACCGGTCCCATCAAAATTCACGCGATAGTAATGGATGAAGTAAGGGTCTTGGTCTTTGTTTTTGCCGCTGGCTTGAAACCAGACTTGGCGATTCTCCTCGTCAATCCGGTCGATTCCACGCACGACCCAGTCGCCTTTGCTGATTTGGTTCGCGATCTTTCCTTGTTTGGCATCCACCAGGTAAAGGCGCCGCCAGCCATCCCGCTCGGAGACGTAGATGATATCATCGGTCTTGTCGAGCCAGTTGACTCTCCTCAGACCTAGACTCTCGGTGTGCGCGGTCCAAATGAACGTCTCGGATATCTCATCAATCAAAAGGCGAGCTTCGCCGGTTTCCACATTGACTTCGGTGACGCGGAAACGCTGGTGGCCGCGGTCCACTTGCGGATGCGCAACGCGGCGGCCATCGTGGCTCCAACGCAAGCGCGGTGTTTCCCATCCGTGTTCAAAGCGGTCGATTTCGGGTTTAATCTGCTTCTGTGTTTCCACGTCGAACAGATTCAATTCGTAAGTCGTGAGCTTGTCCCCGGGCAATGCATAGGGCCTGCTCTGAAGTTTGGCCCGGCCGCCGCCGCTAGGAGAAGATTGAACCAAATGCACTTCCTTGCGATCACCCGGCTCGATGCGAAAAGCCGCGATAATCTTGGAATTCCGCGACCATTCAACTCTCCCGTAAGCGAAGCCTTCCTTGCCATCGCGGCTGAGTTGGGTTTCGCCGCCGCCGTCTTTGGTCGAACGGACGAAGAGATTTTGGTCTTTGACAAAGGCGGACCATTGGCCGTCGGGCGATTTATCGGTGAATCTCCTCGGCTCATTCGCGACTTGAGATTGCTGTCGACGTCTCGCCGACGGAGGATTCTCGGTCGGATCGTCGCTGAGAAAGCGGCCTGCGTTGTCATCCGTTTTGGCGCACTCGTAAGTTGCCAGATCGCATTTCCACATCGCACCGCCGGCCTTGACCACAATGGCTTTGGCGTCATCAGTGAAAGCAATCGAATCGAATGGAAGGCGGTCTGCTTTATATTCGGCTCCCGCGGCCTTTGTCAGACTAACGGCCAGTTTTTCGTGATCGAACGCCGTCGTGCGCACGCCCCGTTCCGCATCGACCACGATGAACTCTTTGGTGCCAGCACGGAGATCGTTACGATACCAAAATCGGGTATTGTTCTGAAACCAGCGTGGTGTGATGCGGCTTTTGAAGACGTTGGTATTAGCTTGGCCAAATCCTGAGGGTTGACCCTGGGCTTCAATCAATAAGTTGCCAAGGAGAATACCGAGCAGGACGCAAATATTGAACTGTGTTATAGCACGCATAGATTCATTTGAGATTCTCCGACTCTTTAGCCGCCGAATCGCTCGTTACCTCCGGTGTCTCGGCACATACCAGAACTTTCGCACTGTCTGGCCAAGCCTGTCTTCTCCCTCTCCTCCATCCGATGGAGGAGAGGGAGAAGATCGTGCAACGTTCGACTGATCTTGCTGAAGGCTATCTTCGTTCAATATATTCGGTTTGCTGGTTGTTTGAGTGCCGGCAGGTTACTGCTGCGTTTGCGCCAAATACTCCAGCAGCCCCTTCAGGTCATCCGCCGGCAATGGCTCGAGGCCCATCGGCATGATCGACAGTTGCGAACCTTGCAATGAGGCAATGTCCTTGCGCTGAATCACATGCTTTTGACCGGTCGTGTCGAGAATCTCGACCGACGTTTGCGTTTCGACGTCGAGACGGCCCGAATAAACCTCGCCGTTTTTGGTCGCGACATTCCAAAGGCGGTAATTAGCCTCGACCGAACGGTTCGGGTCTAGAATTTCGAGCAAGATATCGGCGCGATCACGCGAGCCAATTCCGGTGAGGTCCGGACCAACCTTTCCGCCTTGGCCATTGAAGAGATGGCACGTCGCGCAGTTCGCTGCATAAACTTCTTTGCCGCGAGCGGCGTTGCCGCGTTCCTTGGCCAGTGGCAACAGCTTTTTGACGATTTCTTCACGATCCGAAGAGACGCTCCCGCTTGTGGTGGTCGAGAGTCGTTGCGCTCGGCCGGCGATCATACGATTTGGATTCTGTTTCAACTGCGACCAATGTTCGGCGGCAAGATCGGTTCTATTGATGTGTCCGTCGGCGACCGCATCGAGCAAAGTTAGCGTCCACTCGGTCCGGCGCATCAAGGCGGCGATCGCCGCGCCCCTGGCTGAAGGCGTGAGCTTGGTCCAATGTTCAATGATCGCTTGACCGGTCGCCGGACCGCGGGTTTCCGTGAGAGCGTTGACGAACCCCGCGGCTGCCGCAGGAGGAGTCAACAGATCGACTTGCTTGAGGACCGTATCGATCATATCGCGTTTATCGTCAAGAGCCAAAAGCCGCTTTGCCGCGGCGGCGCGTTCGGTATCAGAGGCGGCCGAATTCGCGATCTGCTGCTTCAACGTTTCAAGAATCGCAACCAAGTTCACGCCAAACGCATCAGGCTGTCTCCAGCGCAGCCCCAACGCGAGCAGGCGATCACGCACCGATTCAGGTGTTGCGTCCGTCACGGCCTTGAGCGTTGCCTTGTCGGTTTCATTGAGGGACGGAACCTTGTCCTGCGGCCATCCCGAAACCAACCCATCGAGAACCACTGCCGCCAGCGTTGGTGAAGCGCTCTTCAAGGCTGCCAGGATCGACACGACGCTCTCGACCGGGCCGCGTTGTGCGTAGTGGGTTGTCACAACACGTACGACCCGACCAAGTTCTCCGGCTAATTCTGATCCGGGCGCCGTCGTCAATTCGATGTCATCAAACCAAGCCGTTCCAGTTGCGCGACCCCACCCGCCGAACAGGCAGTTCACAGTCACTTGCCGCATCTGGCCAGAATTGAAATTCAGCTGGACTTGTGTCCAGTCGTTGTCGCCCACAAGCGCCTTTGTCCCACCGCGGACGGGGTCCTGCATCTCATGGATGTTCAACATCGCGCCACGCGCTCCGCCGATCTTCTGGACATTTTCTGTTTTGATCCAAGCCGTCAGCCGATAATCCGTGCGGGGGCGGACCGGGACCTGCGCGGACCAACTGACGTCGCCACCTTGCTGCGAAGAAATCTTCACGCTGCGGCTGCCCGTCCGGCCAACGTCCGCGACCGCGAATTCACCGCGCCCACTGTGTGTTGTTGTCCTCGGTGATGCCGAGCCCCCATGTGTTGTTGTTGCTCGACCGAATGAATTCCAATGCCGAGCCGTCGGGCTTAAACCGAAAGATGCCTTGGCCGAAGCGCAGTTGTTTGTCGCCGACCGTTCCCTGAAACCCGGAATAACCAACGACGCCCCAAATCCAGTTGTCGAAGCCGTAACGCAAGTTGCTGGCGGTTGCGTGCGTGTCGCGCATGCTCCAACCCGTGAACAGGACTCGACGTTCATCGGCTTTGTCATCGCCATTGGTGTCTTTAAAGAATTCCGTCTTTCCGGAATGGATCACGATCACGCCGCCATTCGCGAAGACAAATCCCGTCGGAATGCTGAGTTGATCGACGAACACCGTGAACTTGTCGGCCTGGCCATCACCATTGGGGTCTTCGCAAATCTTCAAGCGGTCCCGGCCTTGTCCTTCAGGCTGCAACTCATTTGGATAGTCCACCGTCTCGGCGATCCAAAGGCGTCCACGCACGTCCCACGCCAGCCAGATCGGCTTGATCACATCCGGTTCCGCTGCAAACAGACTGATGTCGAATTCCGGGAACGCGACCAGGTGTTTCATCGACTCGGCAGGATCCAACGGCTTTTGCATCGTGCGAATGGGTTCGCCTTGGGTGCCCCATTGTTCACTGGGCGTGTAGTTTGGCAGCGGCGGAGATTCCACATATTCAAATGGCTTCAAGCCGGTCCGCGCTTTGAGGCGAGTTGGCCGATGTCCAGCGGATGCCGTTTTCGGCCAGCTTTTGAAATCCGACATTCGACCAAGTGCGTTGGTCATGTCCCCAGGCGGTGTAAAAGACACGGCCCTTTCCGTGCTCGCGCACCCAGGTCCAAGGCTCGGCGCCTTTGTCGTCGCGACGTTCGGCGAGCACCAGACGATTCGTGCCGTGCTTAGTGTGAACGTATGTTTCGTCCCAACTCTCGATTGGCTGAATGTCTTTGAGGACGGGATGATCTGAATGGACAATCGTTTCCTTAAAAACACCAGTGCCGGGACTCTTGAATTGCGCGCCAACCAATTCGATGTACTTCGTCGAATTGAGGAAGCAGTACGAAGCGCAATGCAACGGAACAAACCCTCCCCCCGCCGCGACGAAATCGACGAGGGCTTTTTCCTGGCTTGGAGAAATCTGAGTGTGATTCGCATAGACGAGCAGGCAGTCGTAGCCAGCCAGCTTGGTTGGATTCAGGTCGTCGAGCGCGTCGGTGTAGGTCAGTTCAATGCCTCGAGGCGCCAGGACCGGTTGCATCTGTTTGAATCGATCGGCGGGGCGATGATGTCCGTTGTCGCCCAGGAAAAGGACTCTCAGCAACGGCTGCGCGTGTATCTCGGCTGCTTGTAAGAGCGCGTGCGCACTAAAGCCTAGGAGAATCCCAGAGAGATAGGTAGCTCGGAGGATTAAAGTCTTCATGTTTTGCGTATGGTGGTTTGGATCGGTTAGCTGCGCTCGCGCTCGGTCCTGGTCCCGTCTGACATAGCCCAGATTTTTCAGTCCATCAATATTTTGGCAACCATCGCAACCTCGCTGCTGCCTGGTTGCGGCAATGTGTCGTCGGTTGAAAATGTTGGACGATGCCGAGGCCCTGCCGATTACAAATCGGCGATACGGCAGACTGAAAGTCTGCGCTACGTGACACGTGCAAGACAACAGAATAGAACTCCGCGTTACCAATGATGGCCTGCACGCGTTGATGAGCTTCGCCAAGGCTAAAGACACTGCGTCGATGTAAAACTCGCGGTTAATCTGGTCCAATTAACCGGTCTCAGTTCAAGGGTCACCATGAGCTTCTGCGTATTTGTGTTGAGAATTTTGCCGTCCCTTGCTCCGACGGCGCGGAAGGATTGCATCTCGCGTAATCCCGACTTAGCATGCGCGCGTTACAACGGAATTCCCGGAGAGTTGCATGAACGACATGACCATTGACCCGCAATTATTCATCGGCAATCGCACGCGATTGAATAACTTGATGCTTCCCAATTCGCTCGCGGTGTTGAATGCCAATGACATCTATCCCACCAATGCTGATGGCGCCTTCCTTCTCCGTCAGAACGCCGACTTGTACTATCTAACCGGCATTCGACAGGAGGAGACAATCTTGTTGCTTTATCCCGACGCGCACGAAAAGAAATTCCGCGAAATCCTTTTCTTGCGCGAAACGAACGAGCACCTCGCCATTTGGGAAGGGTACAAACTGACCAAGGAACATGCGCGCGAGATTTCCGGAGTTCAGCGGGTCGAATGGCTCTCCCAGTTTCGGCCCATTTTCCACCGGCTGATGTGCGAATGCGATGACGTTTATCTCAACGCCAACGAACACAAGCGCGCGAGCATCGAAGTAGAAACGCGCGACGCTCGGTTCGTTAAGGATGTGCAAGCGCGCTATCCTTTGCATCGTTATCAACGGCTGGCCCGGTTCATGCATCGATTGCGCGCCGTTAAATCGGACCTCGAACTCGACGTGATCAAGAAAGCCTGCGCGTTGACCGGACAAGGGTTTCGGCGCGTGCTGGGCTTTGTGAAGCCCGGCGTGAGCGAAAAGGAAATTGAAGCCGAATGGGCGCACGAATTCATTCGGCACGGAGGTCTGTTCGCTTATCCACCGATTATCGCTGGCGGCAAGAACGCGTGCATTCTTCATTATGTTGAAAACGACGCCACGTGCCGGGATGGAGAATTGTTGTTGCTCGATGTGGCATCGAGTTTCGCCGGCTACAATTCCGATCTGACGCGGACGATTCCAGTGAACGGGCGATTTACGCGGCGGCAAAAGGATGTTTACCGGTCGGTTCTGCGCGTGTTTCGCGAGAGCGCGAAGTCGCTGATGCCGGGCAAGCTGCCCAAGGACTGGCAAAAGGAAGCCGAGCAACTGGTGCAAGAGGAATTGCTGCGCTTAGGACTTCTGAAACCCGCGGAAGTCCGCAAGCAAAACCCGGACGAACCAGCGCTGAAGAAATACTTCATGCACGGCGTTGGACACCCGCTGGGATTGGATGTGCATGACGTCGGGATTACGACGGAGCCGATGCAGGCCGGTTGGGTAATGACATGCGAGCCGGGAATTTATATTCCGGATGAAGGATTCGCGGTTCGATTGGAAAACGATATTTTGGTCACCGACAGCGGACCGGTCGATTTGATGGCGGATATTTCTATCGAGCCTGAAGAAATTGAGGAATTGATGAACAAGGACGCTGGACGCAAGCGGTCGAGGTGAGCACGAACTTCGCAGGATGATTTTGTCCTCCATGATTTTGTCCCGCTGCTCCGTTCGGAATGGAGCAGCGCAACGGGGCTGCAGGGAGCGCGGTGGAAGGACAAAATCATGGAGGACAAATGATGACCGCTGGATTCTGGTCGTCCGCGGACCGCGGCTCTGTTCGTCCGAGTTAAAGCAAGGTGTGGATTATCAAACCAGCATACGACGATTCATGGAAAGATTTCTCCGAAACAAAATATCGCGCATTGTGCCCATGAACCGGAGCGCCGCGTTTACGCCCCTTCTGTGTTCGAAGTTCGTGCGACATTGGATGTTGAAGGGGCGTGAACGCCGCGCTCCTGGAGCCTGATTCATGGGGAGGAGCCAATGACTAAAAAACAAACTGAGCGCGCTCTTGCCTTCGTGAGAGATCGATATGGCGAACTCGGCGTCGATGTGAACGAGGCATTGCGCCGTTTGGCGGCGATTCGCGTCTCACTGCATTGCTGGCAGGGCGACGACGTCGGAGGCTTTGAGGCGTCCGGCAGCGCGCTTGGGGGCGGCTTGGCCGTCACGGGGAATTACCCTGGCAAAGCTCGCACACCGCAGGAGTTGCGCGCCGATTTGGAACAAGCCCTTGCGCTTATTCCGGGCCGCCACCGCGTGAGCCTGCACGCGATGTATGGCGAGTTCGATGGCAAGCGTGTGGACCGCGACGAAGTTTCGCCCCAACACTTTCGCAACTGGATTGCATGGGCCAAAGAGAATCGGCTTGGCCTGGATTTCAATCCGACGTTCTTTGCCCATCCCAAGGCAGCGGACGGCTTCACTTTGGCGCATTCAACCAAATCGATCCGCGAGTTCTGGATCGAGCACGGACGCCGCTGCCGTGAAATTGGCGCCGCGATGGGCAAGGCCCTCGGCACACCTTGCGTCACTAATATCTGGATTCCCGATGGTTATAAAGATAGCCCGGCCGACCGGAAAGGTCCGCGCGAACGGCTCGCAGAATCGCTCGACGCCATTTTTCAGAAACCACTCTCCCCGAAGCTAAACGTTGATGCCGTCGAACCCAAGCTGTTTGGGATCGGCAGCGAAAGCTATGTTGCCGGCTCGCACGAGTTTTATCTCGGTTATGCGATCACGCGAAAGAAGCTGCTTTGTCTCGATGCGGGACACTATCATCCAACCGAAACGATCGCCGATAAAATCTCGAGCGTGCTTCAATATCTTCCGCAAATTTTGCTGCACGTCAGCCGCGGCGTTCGTTGGGATAGCGATCATGTGGTGACTTTCAGCGACGACCTGCTCTCAATCGCGCGCGAAATTGTAGCGAACGGTTATGTCAGCCGTGTTCACATCGGACTCGATTACTTCGACGCGAGCATCAACCGTGTGGCGGCTTGGGTCATTGGCGCGCGCAACCTGCTCCGGGCATTACTCGTCGCGTTGCTCGAGCCGACGGAAAGGCTGCGCCGTCTTGAAGCCGATAGTGACCCGACTGGTCGGTTGGCCTTGATGGAGGAGTTGAAGACGTTGCCTTTCGGAGTGGTCTGGGATTACCACTGCGTCAAGCACGGTGTACCCTTGGAAGGCGCATGGATGAAGGAAATTCAGCGGTACGCGAATGAGGTTTTGGCCAAGCGGTCCTGAAACGTTCGATCCGGTAGGACAGCGCGTCTCGCCTGTCTATCCTCTCTTGGTGTGCGCAAATGCTGGACAGGCAGGAGGCCTATCCTACGAAGCCGCCGGTCCCATTGTCATCATGAACCTCATAGGGGCGGGGACGGCCCGTCCCCGCCCCTATGAGGTTCATGGAGAGAACCGAATAAAAAGGCTTCCATGATTTTGTCTTGGATGATTTTGTCTTCTCTCGTCATTAGTCTGGCGAAAATCAGCCTGCCATTGGTGACGATTTACATGTTGGCCGACATTGGCAGTATTGGCGGCGGATGGATTTCTGGCTGGTTCATCAAACGCGGCTGGGACATCAACGCCGGACGTAAAACGGCGCTGCTCCTTTGTCCATCGGCTTGTGCCGACACTCGAACCGGTTCGGATTTAGCAGCCAGTATGCAATCAAAGTCGCCCCTTTCCATAAGCCGTACGGAGCGCGGACAGCCTTGTCCGCGCGGTTCGAGCAAACTGATAATAATTCGCGGACAAGGCTGTCCGCGCTCCGGCTCATTACCGACGGCGACATTACGGCCGCGGTTGCTCCGTCGCTGCCCGATTCGGGTGTGGATCTCTATTGCGGTGTCGGCGGGTCGCCGGAAGGGATTTTGACGTCAGCAGCGCTCAAGGCGCTCGGTGGCGACATGCAATTGCAAATGTGGCCGCGCGATGACGAGGAACGAGAGCGTTTGGTCGGACAGATCACTCCGGACGAACTGAACCGCATTTACACGGTGGACGACATGGTGAAAGGGGATAGTGCAGTCTTCTGCGCGACCGGCATCAGCGACAGTTCGCTGTTGCCCGGTGTCAAACTGGTTGGGACGAAAGCGATCACGCATTCGATCTTGATGCGCGCCCGCAGCCGCACGGTGCGGTACATCCGCGCCGTGCACGGCCTGGAAACGAAGACCATTCATCTCCGCAGCGATCAGCAGGACCATAAGCTTTGATCGAGAACGGCCTATGATTCGCAAGGCGTTTGTCATGAGTGTTCATCCGGGCTGCGCAGCGGAGTACGAACTGCGTCACAATCCGATTTGGCCTGAACTCGAAGCGGTGCTCAGAGACCATGGCGTACGGAGCTATTCAATCTTCCTTGAAACGGAAAGCCGGAAGCTCTTTGCCTACGCTGAAATCGAGAGCGAAGAGCGCTGGAATGCGATCGCGGGCACCGAAGTTTGCCGACGCTGGTGGAGTTACATGGGAGAGATTATGCCGGCGAATCCAGACAACAGTCCGGTAGCGAAAGATCTCAGGGAGGTGTTTCATTTTGAAAGGCGGCCTGATCCGCCTTTGAGTTAGACTGGAAAAAGCAGCTTAACCACAGAGAACGGAGAGAACGCAAAGAAAGACGAACGTTTGAGGCGCACGCACCGATCGATCACCCGGCGGATGAGACGTCCCATTTCAATATCCTCTCTCTGTGATGCAATAGCTGAAGCTTGAACAGAAGATCGCCAAGCGCGCGAAGATAGATTAGGCCAGTTTCACATCTCTTTGCGGTCTTCGCGAGCTTGGTGTGTTTCTGTCTTTGAATCAATTTGGTCGCGGAGTCTCCGCGCTGCGATCGTTTGCGCTTAATGAATTCCTGTTTAGAACTCATCGTACAGCGGGCCATCTGGATGCTCCGGGTTAGGGACGACGCGACGTTTGCGGAGATTAACAACGAGATCGAGTTCCTCGAGAGGAATCTGACCGATTAGATTTGGCAACGAGTCTGGTATTTCAACAACGCGGAACACACCTGTCCGCCCGGCCAGTTGCAATTCTACGGGCGAACAGACCCGCCGCTCTTCAACGAGGTTCGACATTGTTCGAGACCGCACCTTGTCAATCGGCCGCAACCCGAGCTTCTTTACCAAACTGCTCTTTAGATAGAACAGGCCAGCTCCTGTATCGACTAAGGCCTCGGTTTGGACTGTCCGGGGTCGAGCCTTTCGAGCACCTGCGGCAACGAGTTCGATATCGCCCCAGTTCTGTAATTTGATTTTCTCAACAACTCTTCCCACGCTGGCAACGTATGCGCGGCTGCCTAAGTCGTCGAGAGAAACTTCGAAACGGATTCTCACGCAGGTCTCGTTCAGAGAACAGGCTTGAATTTGGAACTGCTGTTCCTAGCCTTCAGACATTGCCAAATTAGTTCCCCGACTATGAAACGCAGAGATTTTATCCTTTCAACAGCCGGCGCTGCGGCTTGGGCATCTACGGCTCCGTTGGCCTCGGCGCAGTCGCAATCCAAACCAACTCCCAAACGCGCATTGATTAAGTTGGGCTGCCAAAGCGGGCCCACGTCCGACAAACGCTTGCAGTTCTTCGCGCGGCATAGCGTCAAGAATATCTGCGGCATTCCCGACGAATCCAAAGAGTTGGGTTATCCCACCGTGGATGAACTTCTGCAGCTCAAGGAACGCGCCGCGAAGTGGGAGGTCAACATCGACATGATCACGCCGTCCTTCCTCGCTTCGAGCCACATCGATCGAACGGAACGGCCCGCGATCATGCTCGGGCAAAGCCCCGAACGCGACCGCGATATCGAACGTTTTCAAAATCTGATCCGGAATTGCGCCAAGGCTGGCATTCCGGCGGTGAAGTACAACATGAGCATTCTCGGCGTTCTCCGCACGGCGCGGACGCCTGGTCGCGGGGGATCGACCTATAGCACTTGGCAATTGCAGGAAGCTCAGCCGCGAACGCCATTAACGCGCGCGGGACAGGTCACCGCAGACATTTATTGGGAACGCATTGCCTATTTTCTCGAGCGCGTGGTCCCAGTCGCCAACGAATACAAGGTCCGCATGGCCTGCCATCCGCATGATCCTGGTGTCCCGCCTGTCACCGGTTATCAAGGCGTGGATACGGTGCTTGGGACAGTCGATGGCCTGAAGAAATTCATTTCCATTCAGGAAAGTCCGTACCATGGGTTAAACTTCTGCCAAGGGACAGTCTCTGAAATGCTGCAGGATCCGGGCAAAGAAATCTTCGATGTGATTCGTTATTTCGGGTCGCGCAAAAAGATATTCAACGTTCACTTCCGCAACATCCGGGGGAAACGCGATGATTTTCAGGAAGTGTATCCGGACGAAGGCGACATCGATTTCGTTAAAGCCATGTTAGTGTACAAAGAAGTCGAGTATCCGTACATGATGATGCCGGATCACGTTCCGCACCATGCGGACGATCCCGGAGGGAACCAAGCGTTCGCCTTTGCTTACGGGCATATCCGCGCGCTGATTCAGGCGGTGGATCAGTTGGGATAACGCGGCTTGACGCGCTCACCGGGTGCGGTTTGCGGTCACAAATGAGATGCGAGTTAAGTCAGAAGCAACATGAACCTGTCATTCGAAGCGAAATTCTTTGGGACGCTAGCGACGCTCTCGGTTGCGGTTGTCATCGGGACAAGTTCCTCCCACGCTCAAGCACGAGTTTCCACGACTGCGACGAACACACCGAAATACCTGCGCATGAATTTCGGTCCTGCGTTGAATTGGACCTATCAAGTCGCGCCGGGAAATATCGCGTACAAAGGCATTGTCATCCGTCTGGATGAAGGGGGGGGAGGTGTTTCCAAGGGCCGTGCTTGGATGCTGTACGATCACGACACCATGCGCGTTGCGTGTGCTTGGACTGGCAGCCAATTCGTGGATTGGAAAGGGATCGCGTTCGACGGTTCGCATCAAACGCACACGAGCATTTTGGGTGACAAGGCATTCATCAATCCGGTGGGTCCGGGTTGGGCGAATCCGCAGTCGGGAAACTTCGATGATCCGCGGCTGAAGGGACGTGATGGCAACCCGTACGGACCGTTGCCGCGCGACTGGGCGCATTTTCGCGGGACTTATCTGCACGGGGATCAAGTCATCATCGCTTACACGATCGGAGACGCCGAGATTCTCGAGTTGCCAGGATTCGAGCAGAACGGCGGGGTGAGCGGCTTTTCGCGCACGTTCAACATCGGCAAGTCTTCCCATGACCTTGTCTTGCGCGTTGCTCCGACGAACGTGCTTGGCGTGTTAGTCGGGGCCAGCCGCGTTCAGCTCAGTCCGGAAAAAGGTTTCAACGTCATTCGCATCCCTGCGGCGGTCACGCCGTTGAATTTGAAGATTCTGGTTGGGCAGACCTCGACGCCAGCGAATCACGGCGGCCTGATCGAACTCGCCGTTCGCGCGAGACCAGCCGCGGACTTGCAGCCAATGCTCAAGGGCAGCCCGCCGCGTTGGAATCAGACTATTCTGACGCAGGGAAGGGCGATCAGCAATCAGGGCGCCTTCGCGGTCGAGGTCATCGCGCATCCCGAGGATGAGGCGAATCCGTGGCAATCGTGGATGCGACCGGGAGGCTTTGACTTTTTCAAGGATGGGAGCCGCGCCGCGGTTTGCACCTGGATGGGCGAAGTCTGGCTGGTCACTGGGCTTGATCGGGATTTGAAAGAAATAAAATGGAAACGAATCGCCTCGGGCCTCTTCCAACCGCTCGGCCTGAAAATCGTGAACGAAACGATTTACGTATCATGCCGCGATCAAGTCGCGCGTCTCCACGACCTGAATGGCGACGACGAAATCGATTATTACGAGAACTTCAACAACGATCATCAAGTAACCGAACATTTCCACGAGTTCGCCATGGGGTTGCAAACGGATCGGGAAGGAAACTTCTATTACGCCAAGTCCGCACGGCACGCGCTTCCGGCGTTGGTGCCACATCATGGAACGCTTCTGAAGGTTTCCAAGGACGGCTCAAAAACGGAAGTTGTCGCGACCGGTTTTCGCGCCGCAAACGGCGTCTGCATTAATGACGACGGCACATTTTTCGTGACCGATCAGGAAGGCCATTGGATACCGAAGAATCGAATCAACTGGGTGAAGCCGGGAGGATTCTACGGCAATATGATGGGTTATCACAATCGCGCTAGCAATGCCGACGCCGACATGGAACAACCGCTGGTCTGGATTACCAATGCCATGGACCGGTCTCCCGGGGAGTTGCTCTGGGTCACGAGCCCGCAATGGGGACCTTTGAAAGGCTCGCTGTTGAATCTCTCGTATGGCACCGGACGCATCTTTCTTGTTCCGCATGAAAACGTGGATGGCCAGCTTCAAGGCGGTGTTGTTCAACTGCCTATCCCTGACTTTCCGACTGGTGTCATGCGCGGACGTTTTCATCCACAGAACGGGCACCTCTATGTTTGCGGCCTGTTCGGTTGGGCGGGGAACCGGACCCGCGACGGCGGCTTTTACCGAGTCCGTTACACGGGCCAACCAGCGAATTTACCCGTCGCGCTAAAGACCTACAGCAAGGGCATCGCGCTGCGTTTTACGGACGCGCTCGATCCGGCAACCGCGGCGGACGCTGACAATTACGCGGTCAAGACTTGGTCGCTCAAACGCGCTTCTGAATACGGTTCCAAGCATTACAACGAACGCCCCATTGATGTGAGCAAAGTCACGCTGTCCCAGGACGCCAAGACGGTTCAATTGGAGATTCCGGAAATTCAGCCGACTTGGTGCATGGAAATCAAATATCAACTGCGTGCCGCGAATGGAACGCCGATTGCGCAGACGATTCATAACACCATTCATCGCCTAAGCAAGTCGACCGCGAGCGCAACTCCGAGCGTGCGGGCGTTTGAACTGCTCACGAACGATTGCGTCGCTTTCATCGGCGGAACTGCGACCGTCGGGGAAACGGCCGACGGTTACTTGGAGGCGTTGCTAACTCGCCGTCATCCGCGGCACAACCTTCGTTTTCGAAATCTTGGTTGGGAAGGCGATACGGTTTTTCGCCAGGATCGGCCGCTCAATTTCGGCGGTCTCGCCGAGCATGTTAAGGAACAAAAGGCGACAGTCGTGTTCGCGAATTTCGGCCTGATGGAATCGCTGCAAGCCGACAAAACCGCGGCAGATTTCAAACAAGCCTATGGTCTTCTTTTGAATGAACTCAGCAAAATCACGTCACGCATCGTGCTGATTTCTCCTTTGCGACCCGAAGGAGCCGCGGCCTCGCGCTGGAAGCGCGCGGGCCAGCAGGATCGTTGGCTGGAATATGTTGCCGCAATTCGAGAGCTGGTTCAGGAACGTGACTTTTGGTTTGTCGATCTTGCTCGGATCGATGAGCGCGTTCCGTCCAATGATGCATTGCCATTTACCTCCAATGGGCTTCATCCGTCACCGTACGGTCATTGGCGGCTCGCTCATGAAATCGAAGGAGGTTTAGGACTAACTAATGGGCAATGGCGTGTTGAAATCGATGCGAAGACCAAGACCTATCAAGCGTCAGGAACAGAAGTTTCGAAGCTCCAGATTGCAGGCTCGGGAATTAGATTCCAGTCGAGGGATGCAATGCTGCCTGCACCGGTGTTCCGCAAAGATGAATCGAACGTCTCCGTCTGGAAGGGGCGCGTGCTCAAAGTTACAGGGCTTCGTCCGGTTCGATACGTGCTGAAGATTGATGGGCGCAAGGTTTACGAGCACAGCCACGCCTTTTGGGAACGCGGTTGGACGCTGGCACGCGGCCCCGAGTTAGACCAAAGCGAGCAACTCCGAAGTGCGATCGTTGAAAAGAATCAGGAGTTCTTCAATTACTGGCGCCCGCAGAATTTCGCCTTTTTGAAGGGTGACCTGATCGATCAACCGAGCAGCCGGCGGCATGATGATTTGAAGGTCCGCTGGTTCCCGGATGAAATGCGAGGCTTCCTCCCGATCATTGCGGAGAAGGAAACCGCGATCAACAAGCTGGCGCTTCCCGCGTTTCATACTTATGAGCTGATGGCGGTTGAGTAGGTCCTGAATATCCACAAACCATGCCTCCTCGTAACAGAGAGTTTTATTCTGCCGTATCGCAGCCAATCAGCCGCTCTTCGACGGCGGAAGAATGCAGTAGCTGACAGTTGCAGCGCCCCTCTCCCTAGCCCTCGCCCCATCCGATGGGGCGAGGGTTAGGGAGAGGGGCAACATTCACCTTGCTACTTGGAAGAGTTTCAATCTGCAGAGCGCCTGGACAATCCGAGATGCTGGACAAAGCGAATGCACTGCCGGCTGAAAGCCGGCGATACAGCAGAGTGAAACTCTGCGTTACGGGGAAGCCGCCGGCGTGTGGGCCAAACGAGGGCCGTACTGGGCTGCGGTCGTTCTGCAGCGTGAACGCTGCGCTCCTGCTGCAATGTGTATTTGCCCTCCTTCTGACATTAGTGTTCGCAAGGCCTGCCACCGTCCACGGGCAAATGCGGAAAGATTCTCCTGAACACGAACTCAGCACGCTGCGAATTGCGGAAGGTTATCAGGTTAATCTCTTTGTCTCGGAGCCGGCCGTAGTCAAACCGATCCAAATGCAATTCGATTCTCAAGGCAGGCTTTGGGTGCTGTGCACGACGGCTTATCCGCAGATCAGTCCGGGTGAAAAGCCAAAGGATCGGCTCGTGATCCTCGAAGATAGCGATGGCAACGGTAAAGCAGACAAGAAGCTGGATTTTGTTTCCGACTTGACGATTCCTACGGGACTGGCGTTCGGCGACGGCGGTGTTTACGTCGGGCATGGCAATGAACTGATTCACTTGAAAGACACCGATGGCGACGGACGCGCAGATCAAAGACGCGTGGTCCTCGCTGGCTTTGGAACTGGCGATTCGCATCAGAACATCAATTCATTCACTTGGAGTCCGGGGGGCGAATTGTTTTTTTGCCAGGGCCACAACATTTACTCGCGCGTCGAGACGATGGCTGGGGTGAAGTCATTGAATCGCGCTGGCGCGTGGCGATTTCGACCGAGCACGTTGGAGCTCGACAGCTTCTTCCACGAAAGCAATGGGCCATTAAATCCGTGGGGGATCGTGTTTGATTATTGGGGGCAACCGCTGCTGGTGGACGGCTGTTGCATTGGGATTTTCTATCTTTTGCCAGTCATGGTTGAGAACAAGCCGGTCGAAAAATATCAAGAGCTCTGGAAAGGAAAGAAAATCTGCGGCGTCGATCTCGTGAGTGGACGGCATTATCCCGACGACGAACAAGGAATCATGGTTGGCGGCACATTCTTTAACAACTCAGTCAGCCGCTGGCGCATTACCGAGGACGGTTCGGGATTTGCCGCGCGTGAATTGCCTCCGCTGATCGAAACAACCAACCGGAGTTTTCGCGTCGTCGATGTGAAAGTTGGCCCGGACGGAGCAATTTACTTGGCCGATTGGTACAATCCGATCATTGGCCATTACCAATATTCGTTCCGTCATCCGGACCGCGACAAGACCCGAGGACGCATCTGGCGCGTTACGAAGAAGGACCGGCCATTGGTCGAGCGTCCCAAGCTGGACGGCATTAAGAAGGTTTTGGACGCCCTGAAGGCGCCGGAGAACTACACGCGCACTCACGCCCGGCGGCTGCTGGCTGAGTGGGAAAGCAAGGAATTATCGGCGGCGCTGAAGGCTTGGATCCAAAAACTCGATCCACAGGATACGGGTTGCGAGCATCACCTTCTCGAAGCATTGATGGTTTACGAATCACGCGAGCAGATTGAGGCGGATTTGTTGAAGAAGCTGCTGGGCGCGCGAGACCATCGCGCCCGAGCTTATGCGACGCGCGTCCTCGGACGTTGGCACTCGCGGCTCGACTCGGCGATGGAAATGTTGGAGGTGCAGATTGCCGATTCGCATCCGCGCGTTCGTCTCGAAGCTGTCGTGGCGCTGAACTTCGTCCCATCGGCACGTGCGATGGAGATTGCTTTGCGTGTCGTGGACCAACCGATGGACCGATTTCTTGATTATGCGTTGCGGCAAGCTGTCCAGGGTTTGAAACGGCATTGGAGCCCTGCCTTCGCCGCGGGCAAATTGAACGCCGGACAGAATCAGAAGCGGTTGGAATATTTAGTCAAAGCGGACGGTTCGCCCGAAACTTTGACGCCATTAATCGCATTGGTCAAAGCGCGCACACTTTCGAAAGAGGATCACGAACAGTTCCTGACCATTGTCGCTAATGTCGGTGACGCTGACCAATTAGCGGCAGTGTTTGATCCGGAAATTTACAAGGTGTCAGCAAGTTACGATTCCGCGATGCACGCGAGGTTGCTTGCGCATTTAGAGTCGGCGGAGCGATTGCGAAAGGTCCGCCCTTCGGGAAACCTCGAACCGAGACTCGTTGCGTTGCTCGAGCAACCCGACGAAAGCCTGCGGGCCGAAGCTTTGAAACTTGGCGGTGTTTGGAAAATGGAATCGCTGCGACAGCGAATGGAAAAGATCGCTGGCACTGAGGCAGGGAATGAACGTCTCCGTCGGGCGGCGATGGAAGCTCTTGCCTCATTGGGTGGAAACCAAAGCCGTGACTTGCTCTTGCGGCTCAGCACCGGCGCAGGTTCGGAACGAATTCGACTCGCTGCCATCGCTGAATTAGCCGCGATCGATTTGTTGGCTGCCGCCACGCAAGCCGCGCAAGCGCTGGCCGCACTTGCTGGCAGCGCCGATCCCTCGGAGCTTTTCGCCGCCTTTTTGCAGCGATCGGGCGGCGCCCAGGCTTTGGCCAAGGCGTTGCAAGAAAAGCCGCCCGCAGCGGACGGCGCCAAACTTGGCTTGCGCTTCCTGAATGCCGCCGGCCGACAGGATGCCCGATTGGTTGAAATTCTGAACCGGGCCGCCGGTTTCGGCGGCGATGTCAAACAATGGACCAAAGAGCAAGTGACAGCCTTAGTGTCCGAGGTTCGCACCACAGGTGATCGGAAGCGAGGCGAGGCTGTTTTCCGCAGGGCTGACGTGACTTGTCTTGCGTGTCACGCGGTCGGAAACGAGGGCGGCAAGACCGGTCCGGACTTGAATTCCATTGGCACAGGCCAGCCGATTGATTTCATCATCGGCGCGATACTGACACCGAACAAAGAGATCAAGGAAGGTTATCTGTCGTACGAAGTGACCACCAAGGAGGACGAGGTTTATCAAGGTTACAAGTTGCGCGAGAGCAATCGTGAAGTGGTGTTGCGCGATGCGTTGAAAAATGAAGAGGTGCGTATTCGCACTGATAATATCAAAGGCCAGAGGATTCTGGGCTCGCTCATGCCAGCTGGATTGACGGACCACCTGACGCGCGCCGAGTTCGTCGATCTGATTCGCTATCTGTCTGAGTTGGGAACGCCGTAGGAATAATCGTCGCCTTCACTGTCGCTCGGGTTGTGGTTGGTGGTTGGTCGACGTTTTCTCTCGACCCCACGCAACCAGGAAACCGGCTGCGATTGTGCCTGCCAGAATCGCCAACGATTTCCATCCGTTGTGGTCCCAGTACCCCTTGAGGCCTAGCGCCACAAAAACGATTCCGGCCACAAGATTGAGAACCGTCAGCAACTGATTCGTTCGCAAAGGTGGTGGCACAAAGCGGCAATCCATCCAGACGGTGCATAGGCAGATCAAGCCGCAGGCCAGGACGCCTGTGAAAAGGTTGGCCGGAGTCAAGAAAACGATTAGCCCGGGCGGCGTTTTTTCTCTGGTGATTAATGCGTAAACGAGGCTGCCGATTAGGATCAGCAGCCCGCCGAACCCCACCCATAAGAGCGACCATCGCCGCAATCGTTGAGTGTCCGTTTCTGTCAATGTCTGTTTGGTCGCCGCTGCCATCTCGCGCAAAATCGTTGGAGCCACTTCAATCGTGCCGTAGAGCGTTCCGTAAATGGCCAAGAATGCGCCGACAAAATAGACCCAACGCAGCCATGGATAGATCGATGTAACAAATTCGGCCTGCAGACCGAGCAGATTGGCGCCTGCGGGAATCTTGTGTTGCGGGCCGAGAACCACCGCGCCGCAGGCGACGAAAACAGCGGTGAAGATGAGCACCGCTGCAAAACTAAGTGTGCAGTCAATCAGCGGCGCTCGAAGCCATTGACGGTTCAAATGTTGCGGGTCGCTGGCGATTGCCTGCAGTTGAGCGTGGCTGGCCATTTCCTGACCGGCTTGACCCCAGCCCTTGCTTCGCAAGTAAGAGACATAAGCCAAATAATCGTATCCGGAACCACCAATGACACCGGCGTAAGTCACGACTTCAAGCCAGACGGGCCGCGATGCGATTTCGCCGTGTGCGGTGATCCATGACGGATATTCCAACACTTGTGGGATCAGAAGGCCTTTGAATAGTTCTACCCAATTGGGCTTGAGAAAGAACAGCGATACAACGACGCAGATAAGCATCAGCAACGTAATCATCAGCTGGATGCGTTCGAGCCGTGCGTAACCGCCCGTGAACACTAAGACGAGAACGCTGCCGAGGGCCAACGTTCCCCAGAGATAATGTCCCGTCCCGAAAAAGAGGCTGTCAGTCGCTGTGAGCCAGGAAAGCAAGGTTCCGATGGTCCCGGCGTGAAAGCTGACCCAGATCGGAAAGCAAACGAGAGCGAGGATGAAAAGAACCAGCGGAAACCAGCCACGTGGACCGGGAAGTTCCATCCAGCGTTGGAAAGGATGCGCGCCCGTCAGGACCATGTGACGCGCCGCGCAATAAACCAACGTCCACTTAAGCAAGAGGACGAGGCTTAAGAACCAGAGAAGCCGGTAACCAAAGATGGCGCCGCCACGCGAGGAAAAAATGAGTTCGCCAGCCCCAATGGTTAGCGAAGCGATAACCGCACCCGGACCAAATACCGCAAGCCATTCGGTCGCGTTGCGCGGCAGGTTTGAGGGCGGCCGGGGCAATGTTTCGGCAGCCGGCCGAGTTTCGGGGGTGGCGCTCATTAGATTTTGAAAGTCCGAGTGTGTTGACGTGGCGGGGAACTTTCAAGAGCGGGCCTCACGGTTCTTGGAACGTGAGCGTTGCCGAAATCTATTGTCCAAATATCGATCTGGCATTTTGATAAAGATTGAGCAATCAGCCGGCATTTCTAGTCAAAGCGCGGGAAGAGATCGTAAATTTCGCAGAGCGAACGTTCGGCGCCAAGTTCCGCATTGCGTCGGCAGGGTTGTCCGACTATACGCTGTAGGTCGAGAGTTCTGTTAACCGTTTATGACCACAATCATCACCAGCAGGAATTGGGGACGCGCCCATTCCCTTTGGTTTCTTACCCGGCCGTTCCTTTTATTGTGGTTATGTCTCGCGGCATTCCGTGCGCCGACAGCCAAGGCCGAGCTGCAGTTCGATGTCTTTCTCGGCTACGACGGCGTCGTGCGTGAGTCGGCCTGGTTTCCGGTGACGTGCGAGATTCTCAATGATGGTCCTTCCTTCAACGGTGTCGTGGAAATTTCTGTGGGCAACCTCCGGTCTGATCAGGTTCGTCGCATCCCACTGGAGTTGCCGACCAATACACGGAAGCGCTTTGTCGTTCCGATGTTCGCTTCGGGCGGGCGCTTCTTTCAATGGAATGCGCGTTTGGTGGACGAACGAGGAAAAGAGCGCGCCGAACGTCCCAGTCTTCAGCCCCGGAGTTTGCCTTGGGAAGGCATCTTGCTCGGGGCACTGCCTCGGACATTCTCTGGCATGCCGGCCTTGCCGGACATGCGTCAGGCTCGCACGGAACTAAAGCCCCTGGCCGCGCGGTTGCAGGTCGAGCAGATTCCGGATAACCCGATTGCTTTTGAAGGTTTAGATGCGCTTTATCTGAACTCGGAAAAGGCGCTCGGTCTCAGCGTCAATCAAGCCGAGGCGTTGCTCGCCTGGGTGCGAGGCGGCGGTCATCTTATCGTGACGGTCGAACAATTGGTCGACGTTAATACAACGCCGTGGCTCCAACAGTTGCTTCCCTGCTCGCTGACTGACATGGTCAACATCACGATCGACGACGAAATTCAACAGTGGGTCCGGGCCGGACAAACACAAACACAATCCTCGTCGCGGTCGGGCGCAATGTCGAGTGGACGCCGGAGGCCTCTGGGTTTCGGCGAGAACCCATATCAGAACCTGGTCGTTGACCCCGCGTTTGTGCAGGCGCAATTACCAATCGCCATTGGACGAGTCCGGGATGGCCGTGTGATGTTGTCGGTAAAAGACCGGCCATTGATTGTCGAGGCGGATCGCGGTCGCGGTCGGGTCACGCTCTTGACCTTCAATCCGGAACGCGAACCATTTCATTCGTGGAAAAATCGCGCTTGGTTTTGGTCAAAGCTGATGGACGTTCCAGCCGAGTGGTATTACAGCAATGAGATGCCCTCTTACGGGGGCTGGAGTACGGATGGGGTTTTTGGCGCGTTGATCGACAGCCGGCAAGTCCGCAAACTGCCCGTTCAGTGGCTGCTCCTGCTTTTGGTGGTGTACTTAATTGTTATTGGGCCGTTTGACCAGTATTGGCTCAAGCGCATCGGGCGGCAGATGCTCACCTGGGTGACCTTTCCAACCTACGTCGTCCTCTTTTCGTTGTTGATCTATTTCATTGGTTACAAATTGCGCGCGGGTGAAACCGAATGGAACGAATTGCAGATTGTTGACGTTCTGCCGCGCGACGAAAGCGAGGCTGACCTGCGAGGACGCACTTACGCATCTATTTATTCTTCGTCGAACGCAAAATATCAATTGGCCTTTGCGCCCGGTTCAGCTGACGCAGCGGATCACACGTTTGCCACGCTAAGGGGAGAGTTGCTGGACCTGTACGGGGCTGGGCGGGAAGGAAGCCGAGCGACTATCGAACAATCCGGAAATACCTTTCGCGCCGAGGTTTTCGTTCCGGTTTGGACCAGTCTGCTTTACGTGAATGACTGGCATCAACGCGGAGCGACACCGCTCGCGGCCACTGTGTCCAAACAAGGAACCAGCTGGCAGGTCTCCGTTGAAAACCTTTTGGACCGGCCGTTGAGTGACGCTCGGCTAGTTGTGCAGGGTTGGGTTTATGAACTCGGTACGGTGCCCGCCAAACAGAAGAAGGCGTTCACACTCGAGGCGGGCAAGGGCATGCTTCTGCAAACTTTTGTTCAGCAGCATGGCGGCCAGTTCCAGCAGAAGGTAGAGCGTCGCCGCAATCCTCTCGGCGATGCGACCCAGGGCCAGCTTGGCAATCCGTCGTTGACCGCCGCCGTGGTTTCGTTCTCCAGCCATTTGCCTATGCACCAACATGAACGCGGATTCGTATCACCCCCCGGCTTTGACCTGACGTCGTTGGTCGAACGCGGTGATGCGATGATCCTGGCGTGGGACGCGAATCACGCCTTGGCCAATCCGATTACCCAGTTCAAACCGCCTCGAAGCCAGCGCAACACGCTGTTGCGTCTGGCGGTGCCGGCGGGCGGTTAACGGCTTTGATGCCCTTCTTGCGCATGCGATAATATTTCAGAATCGAAATCTATGCCGAACGAAACTGCCAACAGCACGCCTGCCGTGCAGAGTTTCGCTTTGACTCGCGTTTACGGGTCGATGATCGCTCTCAATGCGCTTAACCTAACGGTCAACAAAGGGGACCTCTTCGGTTTTATCGGGTCGAATGGCGCGGGAAAGACGACAACGTTGCGCATCCTCGCCACGTTCCTTGCGCCTTCGGGAGGCCGCGCGGAAGTTCTCGGTCACGATGTTGTCAAAGATGCGGATGCGGTGCGGCATGTCATTGGGTACATGCCGGACTTCTTCGGTGTCTATAAAGACATGGAGGTGACAGAGTATCTCGATTTTTTCGGCGCTTGTTACAAAATCCCGTCCGCCAAGCGCGAGAAGACGGTGAACGACGTTCTAGAACTCGTCGGCTTAAGCGAGAAACGGGGCGCCTTGATTGGAGCGCTCAGCCGAGGGATGCAACAACGTCTTGGGCTGGCGCGCGTCCTCATTCACGATCCTCAGCTGCTCTTGCTCGATGAACCTGCCAGCGGTCTCGATCCGCGCGCCCGCATTGAGATGATGGCGATTCTGCAGGAATTGCAACGCCTCGGCAAAACCATCATCATTTCGTCCCACATCTTGAGCGAACTGCAAACGCTCTGTAATCGTGTCGCCATCATCGAAAAAGGGAAACTCATCTACAGCGGCCCGGTCCAAGGCGTGCGCGATCAGATGGCCAGGGGCCAAATCTATTGGGTGACCGTTAAAGATGAGCAAGCCAAGGCTCTCGATCTGCTGAAGGCGCGGCCAGAGGTCGCCGAGGCTGTCGCCGTTGATGGCCAGGTGAAAGTAACCTTCAAGGATCATGAGACCGATCCAGGGTTCTTGGCGGAGACATTGGTTCGCGGCGGCGTAAAACTCACAGGCCTGTGGGAAGATGAACTTGGCCTGGAGGAAGTGTTTTTGCGGGTGACAAGAGGCGAAACGCAATGAACATTCCCCTCTCCCTAACCCTCTCCCCATCCGATGGGGAGAGGGTTAGGGAGAGGGGCGATGCGTGATTGCGAATTAGACGCTGCTCCTGGCTTGGGTTTGCCCCGTCACGCATTACGCATCACGCATTACGCATCACGACTGGCGCGCTTCATCTCCCCGGGTCGATTCACAAACGCCTGGCCGGTAATCTCCCGCGAGCTGAGGGCCGAGGCACGCAATCCCCTGAATTATTGGTTTCGCTTGCTGGGCGCCGGCGTGGTGGTAGCCGGCTTTGCTCTCATGATGATCGATCAGAGCGGGCGAGCAGGACAGCTCGGCGCACGTCTCTTTCGCGAGCTCAATTCGATGCTCTTCTTTTCCATTGCCGTCTTCGTTCCGATGCTAACGGCCGATTGTTTGAGCCGCGAAAAACGTGAGGGGACGCTAGGATTGCCCTTTCTCACACCGCTGAAAGCCAGGGATATTGTGATCGGAAAGTCTCTGCTTCACACGGTGCGAGCGTTAACGCTGCTGCTGGCAGCGCTGCCTGTTTTGCTGCTTCCGTTCATGCTCGGCGGAGTCAGCGGAAGACAGGTCACGCAGGCTATTGCATTCAATCTGAGCGCGCTCTTGCTGGCTCTGGCCGCGGGGCTGCTTGCTTCTGTTCGAAATACCGAATGGGTCCGGGCGGTTGTGGTTGCGGAAATCCTGAGTGGAACATTGATTCTGCTCTGGAGCTTTTTGAACGGTTTCCTCGTCAGCGCGACCGCACTGATCGGAAATATTTTCCGTCATCTACAATGGACGGCATCGGCCGAACTCGTGCAGATGTTTGGGCAGGCGCTTGCTTTCGTGTTGAGCAAATTGCCAATTGGCATTGGATTGCTGGCCGCTGTTGTGATGTTTGGTTGGATGATCCGGCGGGCTGTGGCGCATCTGAACCGAATCTGGCAAGAGGAATCGGCCGCGGCGCCGCAACCTGGCTGGGTAAAATTCTTTTCCAGTTCTGATTTCTGGCGCGCCTTTTTTCGATGGGACAAAAGCCGCACTCTCGACCGTAATCCAATCGCCTGGTTGCAAGAGTACTCATGGACGGCGCGGTTGACTAAATGGGGATGGTTCGGGGTGATCATGATTGGGGAGCTGCTGATGCTCTTCAATTACGCATTCTTCTTTCTTTGGCAGCTGCGTCTAGCGCTCGTGCTGGCGCTGGGCATGGCTTTCACATCCGCCTGGAGTTTTCGTCGCGAGCGGCAGAGCGGCGCGCTGGAATTGCTTCTGGTCACGCCGCTGCAGGCCGGACAGCTCATTCGCGGGCGTCTCTGGGGATTATGGGCGCATTTTTTTCAGCCGTTGCGCTCTTGATTTTTCTCTGGATCTTTAACCCCTTCCACTTTTCCCGATTGCACTATCACATCGGCATGATCAGCTTTTTTAGCTGCGCCTTTGTCACTTTGCCGATCATTGGATTGTACTTCTCGCTGATGCGCTGGCACTTTCTGGTAGCGTGGCTTTTGACGGCCACAACGGGAGTGCTGCTTCCTTACTTTGCCACGAGCTTATTATCCCAATTCAGCCGTCGCTACTGGGGACCGGGATTGACAGCCTACTGGGTAATCTGCGCATTTCAGATCAGTTTGGCCGCATTCGCGTATTTCCGGCTTCGACGAAATCTGGAAGACCCGAGCTTTGCCCTGGAGCACGGAATGTAAGAAATCGAGAAAATCGGGAAGGCACAGCTTGCGCGGGATGAAGTTTTCGATATTCTGAAGCGTCAATGACAAAACAAAACAAAACAAGACGAGCCGGCTCGGCTCGAAGCCGTTTTGTCGAGTTGATCAAGTCAAGTATCATGAAGCTATGAAGAGACTCATTTTAATCGTCGCATGCCTTGTCTGGTTTGGTCATGAAGCAACCCAAGCCCAGGAGAAAATTGACTTCCAAAAGTCTGTCTTGCCGATCCTGCAAAAATCATGTTTCGAATGTCACGGAGCGGAGAAGCAGAAGGGCAAGCTCAGGTTGGACTCAAAGGAAGCGACCTTCAAGGGAGGCAAAAGCGGTTCCGTCATCACGCCAGGGGATGCCGCCAAGAGCGAGCTGTATCGGCGTATTACCTTGCCAGCCAGCGATGACGAGATCATGCCGAATGAAGGAGACCCGCTGCCTAAGGCGCAGACCGACCTTATACGCGATTGGATCAACCAAGGCGCAGCTTGGCCAGACACGGTTGTTGTGAAGGGGGCTGACGCCCCTGCGGCTGAAATAGCGAAGCTTCCGGAACACAAACCGTCCGCTAACGAACTGAAGGCGGTTGCGGATCTCGAAGCCTTGGGCGTTTCCGCGCGACCGATTGCGATGAATGTGAATTGGCGGCAAGCCAACTTCTATTTGCTCGGAACTAACGCTACGGACAAGACGCTCGCGCCCGTGAAAGACATTCTTGGCTTGGTAGACCTTAACCTGGCAGGGACTAAGATTACCGACAGCGGTTTGGCGAGTATCTCAAATCTGACCAATTTGGCGCGCCTGCACCTCGAGAAAACTGAGGTGACTGATGCTGGACTCGCCAATCTTAAGGGTTTGAAGCAACTTACCTACCTCAATCTCTACGGCACCTCGATTGGCGATGCTGGTCTCGAACACTTGACGAGCCTGACGAACCTCAAAAACATTTATCTTTGGCAAACCAAAGTCACCGACGCTGGCGTGACGAACCTTCAGAAAGCCTTACCCAAGCTAGACATCTCGCGCGGATGGGACCTCAATGTCGTCGCCAAAGAAAAGCCGCCGGAGAAAGAAGAAACTAAGAAATAGCCCTTGGCACACTGGGCGCTAAGGCATAGGCTGACAACGACTTAGGAGCTTCTCCGAGCTCCCACTATCCGGGAATTCAGGCGGATCAGTTCAGGGCCCTTTCGGGTTTCGAATGACTGCCGTTTGGTCCCTCAGAAAAGCAACGAATGTGCGGCTCGATCTCTAGGGCGCCTCTTTTCTGGCTGTAGCGGCGTCTCGTAAGAGCGCCGCTAACGTTGGCGGGAAGAATGCGGCGCTCTTACGAGACGCCGCTACAACTGAAAAGACGCGTCCTGCTCGATCCCCTCGATCCCCACGGCTCTTTCATCTGGAAAAACAGGCTGTTCGCCCGGAAAAGCCGGATGAGATTTGACTAAACTTTTGGAACGGGCTTTGGCATGCGCTTGGGATGCCAAAAGTACAAATTCCTTCCCAAACCGGCGTGCTGGAGCGCGTCTCTGTGCGGCTGCTGTTCCCTGAGGAGCGGGAACGATTGGATCAATTGCTGGAGCAGGAAGATTATCTGCACAGCGCTCGGCTTGGCGGCCAAAGCCTCCGGTATGTGGCCGAACTGGATGGCCAATGGGTCGCTCTGCTTAGCTTCAGCGCCCCGGCCCTCCAGATCAAAGCGCGCGAAAAGTGGCTGGGCTGGACGCCGCGCCAGCGTGCCCGCCGCCTCTGCACCAGCGGCTTTGGACGGGCGAGCCGCGACTTCTATGTCGAGCACGGCCAGCCCAAAGAACTTTACCTGCGGGAACTGGAGAAAGGGGCGGCGAGCCTCTTGCGCCGTGGAAGGCTGCCGGCCCGGCTGGCCGAATATGAAGAATGGCGTCGAGAATTTGCGGCGGCGTGATTGGTTGCTGCGTTTTGGGCACGACTTGTTTTGTCATGCACAACGATTTAGCACGGGCCAGTTAGGAAATATTTTTTCCCAATTTCCTACTGTCCCGAACGCGCCTCGGAAGGTATCCAAGATTTTTACACATCTTAAGAAGGTCGGACAGGTCGGGCGGGTTAGGAAAAACCTTGTGGATGGCGTCTGAAAGTTCGCGTAGCGTCACATTGGTCTGGATTGGCTTGCGCATTGCGTAAACGCGAGCGCCCATCTTCCAGCAAAAATAGTTCACGATATAAACCCGAAGAGGATCGTGAACCGTGTCCATATCACAGCAGTCAATCGCGTCTGCTAATTGCGGTAAGAAACTTCCATCCCTTGATTTCAACGCCTCTTGAAACCGTTCGACTAAAGTCTTTGGATCGATCATTCCAGTGGCGAGAAGGACAGCCTCCGGTGAATCAATCCAGAGTTTCCCATGACACGCCGCGAAAAATTGGTCCGCAGGACTCAGGCGTCCGAGAATTTCGGAGTTTGGTTGATTACGTTTCTTGCTCATGGTGTGAGCGCCCTTGTTTGATGTCCAGGTCGCCCCAAGTAAGCTTCTCGATTTCTTCCGGCCTCACGCCGCTGAAGTGGTGCCCGTTGGTGCCCGGTTATGTCAAGCGCCAAAGCGTAACAAGTCGTAACGACTCCATGGCCATTTCAGCTGGAGTTCTGACAATGCCCCGAAGCATTTGGCCATTTGGCAATGCTTAGCGTGAGCTCCGAAGGCGACACCGGCGCGCCAGAGAGTTTTGAGTCGGGTCTGGCGCCGGCAGTTTAGCTTGGGAGCCGCCAGCGATGGCCGCGTGGTTGCCTTAAGCCATCGTCGGCTTTACCGCACAAACAAAGAACAAGTCGCTGCTGCGATTAAATGGTTTTGGCGCGGAGCAGTTTCAGCGCCTGGGTGCCCGTCATCTTGCGCTGCCAGCCCGGCACGTAGTCGGCGCTGGCTTGGCCGCGATCCTTTTGCAGTTCGAACAAGCCCAGAGTCAAATTGCGCAGGACT